>Ga0247734_1000155_pt1 | contig 60978 bp, 59 predicted proteins | sample UWRJL103311B2_FD_180933 | JGI IMG/M metagenome (GOLD analysis project Ga0247734, IMG submission 180933) | Plant litter microbial communities from Arlington Agricultural Research Station in Wisconsin, United States - UWRJ-L103-311B-2 | ecosystem: Environmental > Terrestrial > Plant litter >... | reverse complement strand
CCACGCAGGCGCTGGTTATCCTTGGCCGTAAACTGGCAAGGGTGGTATTCGCTTTGCTGAAAAGCCAAAGCGAATACCAATCAAAGGCTGTTTAGGGGGTTACGCAGGACCATAGAATCTCCAACAAGAGTTACAGCCCGTCAAAGCGCAAGCATCTGCCGCAAACTCAGCAGCAGCAAAAAATGCACGGGGTAGATCGCATAAGCCCATCGCTTCATGGGCAGGACCGCAAACGTTGGCTGGCTGCGCAGCAGCAACACCCCTAACGCAGGTCCGATCAGACAGACAATCAACGCCCCCACCGAAATCGGATCCCCCCACTGCGTGCCGTCGATGATCTGCCGCCACGCGTTGCTGAACAGGCAAACCACGCCGGGGAGGATCGCGAGCCAAATGGATCGCCTGAACACCAACAAGCACGCCAGCGGCAGCAGCACGCCAAATACACCAAACATCAGGTGATCGCTGAACACCGCGCCAGCCACCAGCGCAACAAGCCCCAACAACCGGACTGACCAAGCCCGCCCCACCCAGCCCTGGGCCACCAACAACCCCAGCGCCAGCGTCGGCAGCACGTTCAGCGTGTAGGCCTCATCCGTCATGAACAGTCGATACGGCACCTCTGCTACCGCGGCAAACACAACCATCCACGTTAGATACTTCCACTGCACCCGTGGCTCAACATCGTGGGTGCGACTGCGCGCCAGGTTCACCGCGATCGCCAGGCAAAACCAGGGGAACGCCAGCCGCCCCGGCACATACAACCAGTCCGCGTGCCAGCCGACGTAACGCAAATGGTCCATAACCATGCTCAGCATCGCCAGCCACTTGAGCAGGTCCAGCGCCTTGTTGCGCCCGTGATTGATCGGGATATTCGCGTCAGTCATGCCGTTCCAGCACCTGCTCTGTGATATTGCAATGTCGACGCTCGATAACAGGGCATGACCGCCACCCCCGTTGTTGGTTAAAGTCGCACCCTATTCGTTTACAGGGAACCGGCCATGACAGACCAAAGCCAGCAGTTTGCCAGCGACAACTATTCGGGAATCTGCCCGGAAGCCTGGGCGGCGATGGAGCAAGCCAACCACGGTCATCAACGCGCTTACGGCGACGATCAATGGACCGCCCGCGCCGCCGATCAATTCCGTCAGTTGTTCGAAACCGACTGCGAAGTGTTCTTTGCCTTCAATGGCACCGCCGCCAACTCCCTGGCGCTGTCTTCACTGTGCCAGAGTTATCACAGCGTCATCTGTTCGGAGACCGCCCACGTCGAAACCGACGAATGCGGCGCGCCTGAGTTCTTTTCCAACGGTTCCAAACTGCTGACCGCCCGCAGCGAAAACGGCAAGCTGACGCCCGAATCGATTCGCGAAGTGGCGCTCAAACGCGCCGATATCCACTACCCCAAACCCCGCGTCGTGACGCTGACCCAAGCCACCGAGGTCGGCAGCGTGTATCAGCCAGACGAGCTAAAAGCCATCAGCGCAACCTGCAAAGAGCTGAATCTGAACCTGCACATGGACGGCGCCCGTTTCGCCAATGCCTGCGCGTACCTGGGCTGTTCACCGGCCGAGTTGACGTGGAAATCCGGAATTGACGTGCTGTGCTTCGGCGGCACTAAAAACGGCATGGCGGTGGGCGAGGCGATTCTGTTTTTCAACCACAAACTGGCCGAGGACTTCGACTATCGCTGCAAGCAGGCAGGGCAACTGGCCTCCAAAATGCGCTTTTTGTCCGCACCGTGGGTGGGTTTGCTGGAAAACGATGCGTGGCTCAAACACGCCCGCCACGCCAACAGCTGCGCGCAACTGCTGGCCGAACTGGTCAAGGATATTCCGGGGGTTGAGTTGATGTTTCCGGTGCAGGCCAACGGTGTGTTTCTGCAACTGTCGGAAGCGGCCATTGCGGCGCTGACCGCCAAAGGCTGGCGGTTCTACACCTTCATCGGCAGCGGCGGCGCGCGTTTCATGTGCTCGTGGGACACCGAAGAAGCCCGCGTGCGGGAATTGGCGGCGGATATTCGGACCGTGATGAGCGCGTGACTATGTTGGAGCGAGGCTTGCCCGCGAAGCTCACAACGCGGTGTGCCTGACACACCACAATCGCAACTTCGCGGGCAAGCCTCGCTCAACGACCGTCAACTGCGCGGCGGATTCCTGAGTGGATCAAACCTGCCCGATCGCCTTTGAAATCACATCAACCGTCGCGCTGACTTGCTGCTGGCAGCGCTGCAGTTCTTCGGCGTGCTGCTGCTTCAATTCAACTTGCTTTGAACACAGATTCAACGCCGCCAGCACCAGCAGGCGATCCCCGATCAGCGTCGGGTAGTTGCGCTTGGTCTCGGCCAGCGCCGATTTGAGCAGGATCACTGCATCTTTGAGTGCCTGCTCTTGTCCTTCCGGGGCCTTGATCGAGTAGTCGTTACCCAGAATGGAAACGACGTTCACCCCTTCTTCATTGATGATCATGCGCTGACGGCGTTAACGCCGGTCGCACGATCAACCAGCGCCTGGATCCGCGCGGCAGTGGCGCCATGCTTGTCTTCCTGCTCCATCAGGCTCAGCTGCAGGCTGTCGTTGTCATCCTTGGCTTGCGCCAATTCGGTGGCGAGTTGTGCGTTCGTGTTTTGCAACGCCTGATTCTGCTGTACCAGGTCGCCGACGAGTTGTTCCAACTGGCTTAGGGATGCTTCCAACATTTTGAATTCTCAAGCAAATTTCAACGGGCGCGTACGATAAAGAAAAGACGCTGCTCACACCAGAACCATCGGGGTAGAACCCGGGTAATACTCCAGCCATTCAGCGCTTGTTCAATTCTTCAGTGACGAAAACGCATAAGGGCCCTGTTGACTGCGTTTTTGGCATCTTGTTCCTGCTGTTCGTCAGACCGTGACAAAAGCGCGCACCCCGCCAATCAGCGCCAACCACCGCTCAAGAGTTTCGCTGCATGACCGATAGGTAGGGCAATTCCCGGTTTCTCTTTGTCCCGCCGCATGGAACGCGCGCTCCTTTCAGGTACTGACATGTCTCTGCGTAACATCAACATCGCGCCCCGCGCGTTCCTTGGGTTTTCCATCATCGGTCTGCTCATGCTGGTCCTTGGCGTCTTCGCGCTGATCCAGATGAGCCGAATAAATGATGCAACCGACCGGATTGCCACCAACACCGTGCCAAGCATCAAGAGCATCGACAAGCTCACCGAAGCCAGCATTCGCCTGCGGGTGTTGTCGTATCGCCTGTTGCTCAATCGTGAAGACAGCACCGTTCAGAAAACCCTCGAATTGCTGTCCACACGTAACCGCCAGATCGATGAGGCGCAGAACAACTACATCAAGCTGATCGATGGGCCGGTCGAAAAGGCGACGTATGACCAGTACGTGGCACTGCTGACCGAATACCGTCAGTTGGAAAGCCAGATGAAGTCCCTGAGCCAGGCCAACAAACTGGACGAACTCGCCAATCTGCTGAACGTCGGCCTGCAAAACAACTCGGACCAGATGAATACCGTGCTGGCCAAGCTGGTTGAGATCAACACTCAACAGATGGGCGAAGCCAACAAGGCTGCAACTGATCAATACGCCAGCGCTTTCAACATGGTGGTGGGGCTGCTGATCGTCGCCACCATCCTGACCATGCTGTTTGCCTGGCTGCTGACCAAAAGCATTACCCAGCCTATCGCCGCGGCCCTGAGCGCAGCGGAAGAAATCGCCGAAGGCGACCTTACGCGCACTATCAAAGCCGACGGTACCGACGAAGCGGGCCGCCTGCTGGCCGCGATGCTGAAGATGCAGTCCAAGCTGCGTGACACCCTGCAGCGCATATCCGGCTCGGCCACACAACTGGCCTCGGCTGCCGAAGAGCTTAACGCCGTCACCGACGAAAGCGCGCGCGGCCTGTCGCAGCAGAACAACGAAATCGAGCAGGCAGCCACTGCGGTCAATCAGATGACCAGCGCCGTGGAAGAAGTCGCGCGTAACGCAGTGAGTACTTCTGAGGCGTCGAAAAACGCCACCTCCTCTGCCAGCGATGGCCGTGATCTGGTGCAGGAAACTGTCAGCGCCATCGAGCGCATGAGCGGCGACGTGCAAAGCACCTCCACACTGATCGGCAACCTGGCCGATGAATCGCGCGACATCGGTAAGGTGCTGGACGTGATCCGCGGCCTGGCCGATCAGACCAACCTGCTGGCTCTCAACGCTGCCATCGAAGCGGCACGCGCCGGTGAAGCCGGTCGTGGTTTTGCGGTAGTGGCAGATGAAGTCCGCGCGCTGGCCCATCGCACCCAGCAATCGACCAGCGAAATCGAACGCATGATCGGCAGCATCCAGGGCGGCACCGAACAGGCCGTGAACTCGATGCGCAGCAGCACCGAGCGCGCAGAATCAACGCTGAACATCGCCAAAGGCGCTGGCCTGGCGCTGGACACCATTAACGTCGCGGTGGTGGAAATCAACGAGCGCAATCTGGTGATCGCCAGTGCAGCTGAGGAGCAGGCACAGGTCGCCCGCGAAGTGGATCGCAACCTAGTGAACATCCGCGACCTGTCGGCGCAATCGGCTACCGGCGCGAATCAGACCACCGCTGCAAGCAACGAGCTGGCGCGCCTGGCAGTCGACCTGAACGGTATGGTTTCGCGGTTTCGGTTGTAAGCGCTCAGTCGGAGGCCGCCGGGGTGCGGCCTCTCGGACGTTGATACCGGCGAGATTACTTCACGGTGATCGTGATTTTCTGCGATTCAACCGGTGGGTTCAGCGGGACGTGGTTCTTGTCACCGACCAGCAATTGCAAGGTGTGCTGTCCGGGCGTGAGGGTCAATTCAGTCTCGGTCTGGCCTTTGCCGAAGTGGCGAATGTTGTCAGTGGTGGGCAGAGGCGCGTCCATGGCAGGCTGATCTTTCACGTCGATCAGCAGGTGGTGATGGCCGGTATCAGGGACATCGACGCCGGCGGGCGCAACGCCCATGCCTTTGAGGCCGAACTGCACTTTGAACGTGCCGTTCAGGGTCGCGCCGTCTTTGGGGGAAATGATGTACACCTCAGCGCCCGCAGGCGAGGCAGTACGTGGAACATCCGCCGCCTGCGCCGTGAACGCAGCGCCGATCAGCGCAGAGCCGAGCAACAGGCCAGCAACGGCAGGTCTTGCGAATAGGGCTTTCATGGCTTCTCCAGGTTTTTGTTGGGTTCAAGGGGCTCCCTTCACCTTAGCCCGGTCCTGACGATGCGTTTCTGAAAAAGGTTTCATGTTGGGCTGATGCAGATGTCGGCGGGCGACGCGCAACCCTGCAGGAGCGAACTTGTTCGCGAGCCGGTGTTTCAGTCGACACATCTCTCGCCAACAAATTGGCTCCTACAGAAACACATGCCGCGTCGATCACTCACAATTCAAACGGCTCTGTCCCGCGTCTGCGAAACCACCCTGTCAACGACAAACGGTCACGGGTCGAGGGCAGGACTTCATGGGGGATGTCACCGGAAAGAAATACTACCAGGCAGCCGCCCGAGGGCTGAACGTCGTACTCCACGCCGTCCTCCAGGTACATGCGCAGATGCCCGCCATGCTCGGGCAGCCAGGCGTCGTTCAGATACAACACCGCCGACAGCATGCGTTTGTCATCGTCACGAAAGCGATCCACGTGCTTGCGGTAAAACGCGCCCGGCGGATACATCGCAAAATGGCTTTCGTAGTCTTCAAGCCCCAGGAACAAGCCCCGGTTGAGCGCTTGTCGCAAGGTATCCATGACCGCCAGATATTGATCACAGGGTTCGGCTTGGCCGGGTTCGATCCACTGAATGTGATCACCGCGAATGCCCTCACGCACTTCCTGCAACACCCCCCGCCCGACCGATGCCGGCGCAAGTTCTCCCTCGGCTGCGCGCTTGCGGCATTCGAGCGCCAGCTCACGGGTCAGGTTTTCGGGCAAAAAAATGTCCTGCTGCGACCAGCCTCGCTGGGCTACATCGTCGACAATTCGTAACAGCAGCGGGTGATCAAGGGGTATTTGCATGGGCCGCATAGTATCCATACGCCCATCAATGGAACAGAGCCTGCGGTCTGCACAGCAACGAAATATCCGCGCTGTTTAAACCGGCGATGGCGTTTTCAACGAAGGAACAGCGAACACATTGATTTTCGTGGGGTCTGGGCAACTGTTAACTCGACAAATCCCCGCTGCGCCACTGAGAATAGCGGCCTGCCGACAGGAGTCTTTATGCGCCGTTTGTTTTACTTGCTGCTGATGTTCTGCACGATGCCCGCCTGGGCAGACAGCCACGACCAGTTATATAAGGTCGCGGGCTGGCCAGAACAGCGCGCGCATTTTAACGACGCCCTGAAAGCGGCCCAGCAACGTTACAAAAACAGTCTCCCCCCTGCGGTGTTCGACGCGCTCGTCAGCAACAGCAATCAACGCTTTGCGCCCCAGGCCATGGATCAACGGGCCGAGCAAACGCTGCGTCAAACCCTGCAAGACCCTTCCCCCGCGCTGCAGTTTTTTCAGTCGCCGCTAGGGCGCAAGATCGTCAACGCCGAGCTGACCGCTACCCGCTCCGATCAGCTGGCGAAAAACGCACAAGGCCTGCCGAAAATGCAGGTCAGCGACAGCCGTCAGTTGATCATCGGCCACCTGGCCCAAGCCCTGCCCGCCAAAGAAGCGGGCGCGGAAGTCAGTCTGGCGATTGCCGGTGTTGCCGCTGACAGTTTGAGTTCGATGATCCCGGGGTTGATGGGCATGGGTGGCGGGCAGGCGCAAGGCATGCTCGACGGTCAGCGCCAACGCTTGATGGCGCAGATCGCCCAAGACATGAACAACACGCTGCTCTACGTCTACCGAGACCTGACCGACCCCGAGCTGGACGAATTCGCCAGCTTCGCCGAATCCCCTCAGGGCAAAGCCTATTATCAGGCCGCCCTGGCCTCGATCCGCGCAGGATTGGCAGTAGGAAAAAACGGCAATTGATGCACGCCAACCTGTAGGAGCGAACTTGTTCGCGAGACGCCCTGCCAGCCGCCCCATCGTCTCGCCAACGAGTTGGCTCCTACAGGGTAGTGATCAATCCGCAGGATCAATCCGCCCTACAACCCAGAAAAATCCTACCGTCGGGAAAACTAGATCTTACGTTTATCCCCCGTAGTTGGAGCACTCTAAGGACCACTATCCATTGAGCGCGCACTGGTATGAAAGACCGACTACTGCTCTTACTATCCGCGGCAGTTTTAGCGCTTACGTTCTGGGCGTTCTGGCACTACTTCGACGAAGATGCATTGCCTTTCTTGTTATCAGGGATGCTGTTATTAACAGCAATCGATAATCACCGCCTGCGTCGAACGATCAAGCAGATAAACAAGCGCCACGCGAGTTAGCTCACCCCATCCGCTGCGTCAAAAATTTAAAAAACTGCGCGCGGATTTCGGGGGATTCGTTGGCCAGGTGATGACGGGCTTCGGGGATCATTAACACGCGGGGCTCGGTGAATTTGGCGTTGAGCACGCTCAGGTTGTGCGCCCAATCCACCGTCATGTCGGCCTCCCCCTGAATGATCAAAGGGCTGCGCTCACTGCGTGGGGCAGCTTCGATGCGGGTGATCCACTTGGCGAGGGCGCCGACCCATGCAGTGGGCAGCCGACGCGGTTGCAGCGGATCAGTCAGCAGAAACGGCAGGAAATCCGGAGCATTGGAGTTCTCACTGAAACGCCGCTCGATGCCTTTGACGAAGGGACGCAGCAAATAATAGCTGAGTTTCGACCAGCCCCAGGCGCGCGGTCGTACCAGCGGCGCCAACAGGATGATCTCTCCTTGCGCCGGGCTCGCAGCTGCCTTGTTGAGAAGGTGGTCGACGACAATCGCCCCACCCGTACTTTGCCCGCACAGGTGCCAGGGCTTGGGCAGGGCCAACTCATCCGCCTCGACAAACAGACGCTCCAGCACCCCTTGGTATTCGGCAAAATCCCTGATGCTCGCCCGGCTGCCGCTCGACAGACCGTGGCCTGGCAGATCACAGGAGAGCACTGCAAAGCCTAGCTCCAGCGCCCACTCGATGACGTGACCATACAGCGCCATGTGGTCGTAGAAACCGTGCATCAGGATCAGCGTCGCGACCGGTTTAACAGGCGTCCACAACTGCGTGACAATCTCGTAACCGCCCACATCGAAACGTCCTAACCGACTGCTCGCCAAGCCATCACGGGTGAGCTGTTCCAGGCCGTAGAAACGCTGATAGCTCTGGCCCTGTTCGGACAACGGCTGCTTTGCCGCCAAGGGCTGCAAGCTTCGGCGCAGGTGGTCAGGGTCAAACAAATGGGACATCGGTCATCCAGGGCAAAAAAGTAAATAGTTATGCAGGACAGCGAAACGGGCTGGGATATTCTGCGGTCTGCCCTGCGATGGCAAGTCATGCCTCCTACAACCGAAACCCCACCATGATCCTCAAGCGACGACGTACCGTGCTCTATGCCCTGATCGCATTCTTGTGTGCGGTGAGTCTGTGGCTGACATACCAGTGGTTTGAGGGTCGTTACGTGCGAGCGTTCAGCGATCGGACCGCATTGTTCGCAGGCGATGCCTTGAGCCTGCCGAAGGAGCTGGCCGGCCCTGGCCCGATTCGACTGGTGCACTTCTGGGATCCGTCCTGCCCGTGCAACGTCGGTAATCAACAGCACCTGGCCGAACTGACAGAGCGATTTTCCGGCGACGCCGCTGACCAGCCGGGCGTGAAATTCTATTCGGTGCAAAAGCCAGGGAGCCAGGGTCAGCTTCCCTCTACCTTCAGCAAAATCACGCCATTGACCCAACTGCCTGGCGCCGAACACATCAGTTCAAGCCCCGCCGTGGCCATTTTTGATCGTCAGGGCCAATTGGCGTATTTCGGACCTTACAGTGAAGGGCTCACCTGCAACTCAAGCAACAGCTTCATCGAGCCCATCCTGCTTGCGCTGCTCGACAACCGATCCGTCAGCGCAACGCACAGCATGGCCGTGGGCTGTTACTGCCCTTGGTCATCAGGCGCAAATGCAGATCAATGAGGCTTTTTGTAATCCAGCACATAGGGCAGCTTGTCGCTGGCGGTGCGTGTCAGCGTGTTACGCCTGACCTTGATGAAAGCCCCCAGCTGTTTGGCGCTCAGCCCGCCCCCGATGATCTTGCTTGAGGGCTTGGCGACGATCAGATCGCTCGCCGCCTGCAGGGCCTGGTGATAACCGCTGCGTTGGCTGAGGTTGAAATCCTCCAGCCGTAACTGATCGCGCAGCCAGTGCGCCCAGTAAAACTCAAGAAACTCGGGCGACACATCACCCGATTTCGGCTTGGTGTAAGCGGCGTCCCGCACGAAATAAACGATGCTGCGAAAGATGTCGTTCTGCATGCCTTGCAGCCCCAGGTGTTCTGGGAGCTGAGCCGCAGAAATGGACTGACCGTTGCCGTCTTTCAACCAGACTTTGTGGGTCTGCTCCATCCGCTGCCAGAACGCAGAAAGGTCTTGGCTGTCGCTGAAGTTATCGGTGATGCGCACTTTCATTTTCATCTGCGGCCCGGCACCAGGTTGTTCCCACAATGTCGTGAAACCGTGGTGGCCGTCAGTGAGATAGAACTTGCCCTCAGGGCCGACGACCACCGTATTCATATCCTGGGGATGGGCGTTAGGCCGGTCTTCGCAAGTAAAGGTTTCGGGCCTCAGCGGGTCGGCGCCTGGCCTGATCTTCTTGGCTTGATGCTGGCCATTGGTTTCGCAGATTTCATCGAACAGCTTTTGCCGCACCTTGGAAAAGCGTCCGAGCTTGTAGTAGATCTGGTCGAAGCCCACCACTGCCTGGGTCGGGTGCAACTGATCCAGCGTGACTTCAATGACGTCACCCGGCTTAGGCGCCGTGAAGCCCGCATGAGCCTGAACCGCGAACACACCCAATAGCAGCGCGGCACACCATGATTGAATTCGCATCGTCAGGCCTCTTGGTGGGGATGAGGGTGAGCTTAATCGAAATCAAGAGTGCAACACCGACCTGTAGGAGCCAACTTGTTGGCGAGAGATTGATAGCGCGATGTCAGGCACACCGTCTCGCGAACAAGTTCGCTCTTACAGACGCAGTGTTTTCTGGGCAATCGGTGGTCACCTACCCAGCAGCAACGCAAATCTGTAGCCTGCAAATCCTTGTCAATCATCTTCGAGCCCCCGGATGAAACGCAGCCTCATCGTCATCGTCGTCCTGATCGCGTTCATCGCCGGCGGCGCGGCCTGGTATGTCCACAGCAAGCAGCCGGTTCGCACAGGCGAGATAGCACTGACGCAGTTGCAAGCGTCAGTGACCGTGCGCTACGACGAACGCGGTGTGCCGCACATCAAGGCCGGGAACGAAGCCGACCTCTACCGCGCGCTGGGTTATGTGCATGCCCAGGACCGCCTGTTCCAGATGGAAATGCTCCGGCGTCTGGCACGTGGCGAACTGGCTGAAGTGCTGGGGCCAAAGCTGCTGGACACCGACCGCCTGTTTCGCAGCCTGCGCATTCGGGAACACGCCGACGCTTACGTCGCCAGACAGGACAAAAGCACCCCGCAGTGGATCGCGCTGCAAGCCTATCTGGACGGCGTGAATCAATACCAGAACACCCACGCCAAACCCATCGAGTTCGACATGCTCGGCATCAACGAACGCCCATTCACCGCCGAAGACACCCTGAGCATCGGCGGCTATCTGGCCTACAGCTTCGCCGCCGCGTTTCGTACCGAGCCATTACTGACCTATGTGCGCGATCAGCTGGGTCCTGAATACCTGAAGGTTTTTGATCTGGACTGGCAGCCACAAGGCCCACTGAATCAGGCGCCGACATTGGGCAGCAAAGACTGGAAAGGCCTCAATGACTTGGCCCTGCTCAGCGAACAGGCGCTGGAAAAAGCCGGTCTGCCGCAATTTGAGGGCAGTAATGCCTGGGCCGTGTCGGGCAGTCGCACCCAGAGCGGAAAACCACTGCTGGCGGGCGACCCGCACATACGTTTCTCGGTGCCGTCGGTGTGGTACGAAGCGCAATTGTCGGCACCGGGTTTCGAGCTGTACGGGCATTTTCAAGCCCTCAATCCCTTTGCCCTGCTCGGCCACAACATGGATTTTGGCTGGAGCCTGACCATGTTTCAGAACGACGACGTGGACCTGATCGCCGAGAAGGTTAACCCCGACAACCCCAATCAGGTCTGGTACCACGGCGCCTGGGCTGACATGACTTCAAGGGATGAACACATCACCGTCAAAGGCGGGACGTCAGTCACGCTCACACTGCGCCAGTCGCCCCACGGGCCGATCATCAACGACGCACTGGGCAACAACGCAGGTAGCGCGCCGATTGCCATGTGGTGGTCGTTTCTCGAGTCAGAAAACCCAATCCTGCAGGGGTTTTACGAAGCCAATCGCGCAGACACGCTGGACAAGATGCGCAGTGCCGCCGAAAAGATTCAGTCGCCGGGGCTGAATGTGGTCTGGGCCAATGCCAAGGGCGACATCGGCTGGTGGGCTGCGGCGCAATTGCCCAAACGCCCTGACGGCGTCAACCCCGCGTTCATTCTCGACGGGAGCACCACGCAGGCGGACAAGAATGGTTTCTACCCCTTCAGCGCCAACCCGCAAGAAGAAAATCCGGCGCGCGGCTATATCGTTTCCGCTAACTTCCAGCCCGTCTCGCCCACCGGGATGCAGATTCCTGGCTACTACAACCTCGCCGAGCGCGGCCAACAGCTCAACAAACAGCTGAGTGATAACGCAGTGAAGTGGGATCTGGAGAACAGCAAAAATCTGCAACTGGGCATCCGCACCGATTACGCGCAGAAGATTCTCAAACCGTTGATTCCGGTATTGCGCAGCGTGGTCAGTGATCCTCAAGAACACGATTTGATTGAGCGTCTGGCGCAGTGGAACGGCGAGTATTCGGTCGATTCAATCGGTGCCACGCTGTTCAACCAGTTCCTGTTCGATCTGACGGAAAAGACCTTCCACGACCAGTTGAGCGATGGCTTGTTTGAAACATTGCTGTCCACCCGGGTGATCGACAGCGCGCTGCCGCGTCTGGCGGCGGATGCGCGCTCGCCGTGGTGGAACAACTCCAACTCGCCCGCCGAGGAGAGCCGTGGCAACACGGTGAAAATGGCGTGGCACGCCACGGTGTCGCATTTGAAATCCCTGTACGGCGTGAACCCGGACGAATGGGTGTGGGGCAAGGCGCACACACTGACGCACGAACATCCGCTGGGACGGCAACCGCCGCTGGACATGCTGTTCAATGTCGGCCCGTTCGCAGCGCCAGGCACTCACGAGGTGCCGAACAACCTGTCAGCGCGCATCACTGCCGCGCCTTGGCCGGTGACCTATGGGCCTTCAACCCGACGCCTGATCGATTTCGCTGACCCGGCACATGCGCTGGGCATCAATCCGGTAGGGCAAAGCGGTGTGTTGTTCGATGAGCATTATTCGGATCAGGCGGCCGGCTACGTCAAAGGCGAGTACGTGCCCGAGCGGTTCAGCGAGGGGGATGTGGCGGGGAATACGAGGTCGACATTGCGATTGGTGCCGGGCACGTAATCGGATGATCGTTCCCACGCTTCGCGCGGGAATGAATTCTGTGAGGCTCTGCGTCAACGGACGTGGAGCGTCCTGAACGGCAGGCCCACGCAAAGCGTGGGCCTGATCAGCGAACCCTCAAACCGGCGCAGCCGCGCGGCGTGGATCGGGTTGCTGATAGGTGTTGGCCGCAGCTTCTTCGATGGCCAGTTGAATGGCTTTCTTGCGCGCATTCTCGGCACGGCGCGTGAAGAACCAGACCATGAACGTGGCAATCGAAACGGCCAGCAGAATCAGACTCGCCACAGCATTGATCTCAGGCTTCACGCCCAGACGCACTGCCGAGAACACTTCCATCGGCAAGGTCGTCGAACCCGGCCCGGACACGAAGCTGGCCAGCACCAGGTCGTCCAGCGACAGCGCAAACGACATCATCGCCCCCGCTGCCAGTGACGGCGCGATCATCGGAATGGTGATCAGGAAAAACACCTTCCACGGCCGGGCACCCAGATCCATCGCTGCCTCTTCAATAGACATGTCCAGCTCACGCAAGCGCGCCGATACCACCACCGCCACATACGCGGCACAGAACGTCGTGTGGGCGATCCAGATGGTGACGATGCCACGCTCCTGCGGCCAGCCGATCAACTGCGCCATTGCTACGAACAACAGCAACAGCGACAGGCCGGTGATCACTTCGGGCATCACCAGCGGCGCCGTCACCAGCCCGCCGAAGAACGTGCGGCCCTTGAAGCGCGTGATCCGGGTCAGCACGAATGCGGCCATCGTCCCCAGGGCCACAGCCGCAACCGCCGTGTAGCAGGCGATTTCCAGCGAGCGCATCACTGAGCTCATCAGTTGCGTGTTGTCGAGCAGCCCGACATACCACTTCACCGACCAGCCGCCCCACACCGTCACCAGCTTGGAGGCGTTGAACGAGTAGATCACCAGAATGACCATGGGCGCGTAGATGAAAATCAGCCCCAGCACCAACATCAGGTTCGAGAATCGGAAGCCTCTCATGCCTTGCCCTCCAGCTCTTTGGCTTGGCTGCGGTTGAACAGAATGATCGGCACGATGAGGATCAACAGCATCACCACCGCCAGCGAAGACGCCACCGGCCAGTCGCGGTTATTGAAGAACTCTTGCCACAGGACTTTACCGATCATCAACGTCTCGGGACCGCCCAGCAGTTCAGGAATCACGAACTCGCCCACCACCGGAATGAACACCAGCATGCAGCCGGCTATGATGCCGTTCTTGGACAGCGGCACAGTGATCTTCCAGAAGCTGTTGAAGGTGCTCGAACCCAGGTCGGATGCGGCTTCGAGCAGACTTTGATCGTGCTTCACCAGATTGGCGTACAGCGGCAGGATCATGAACGGCAGGTACGAATAGACGACGCCGATGTAAACCGCCAGGTTGGTGTTGAGAATCTGCAACGGCTCGTTGATCAACCCCAGCCACATCAAAAACGCGTTGAGCAGACCGTTGTTGCTGAGAATGCCCATCCACGCATAAACGCGGATCAGGATCGCAGTCCAGGTCGGCATCATGATCAGCAGCAACAGCACGGTCTGCATGTCTTTGCGGGCAACGGAGATGCCGTAGGCCATCGGGTAGCCGATCAACAGGCACAGCAGCGTGCTGAAGAACGCCATTTTCAGCGAGCCCAGGTACGCCGAGATGTACAGGTCATCGCCGGTCAGCAGCGCGTAGTTGGCGAAATTAAGCACCACGTCCAGCTTCTGCTCGGCGTAGGTGAAGATCTCGGTGTACGGCGGAATCGCAACATCGGCTTCGGCGAAACTGATCTTGATGACGATCAGAAACGGCAGCGCGAAAAACAGGAACAACCAGAGAAACGGAACCCCGATGACCATCTGCCGGCCATTAGGGATGATTCGGTTCAGAGCGCGTTTTATTTTTCGTACTTTCATGAGCGCAGTACCACGCCGGAATCGTCTTCCCACCAGACGAAGACTTCGTCGTCCCAGGTCGGACGCGCGCCACGGCGCTCGGCGTTGGCCACGAACGATTGCACCAGCTTGCCGCAGGCCAGTTGCACGTAGAACACCGAATGCCCGCCCAGGTAGGCGATGTCATGCACCTTGCCGCGCGACCAGTTGTATTCAACCGTTGGCTGTTCGGTGGTGATCAGCAGCTTTTCCGGGCGAATGGCGTAGGTGATGTGTTTGTCTTCCACGGACGTACTCACGCCGTGGCCGACGTAGATGTCGCGCTCCAGCTCCGGACTGCGAATCAGCGCGTGACCTTCCATGTCCTCGATCACTTCGCCGTCGAACAGGTTGACGTTACCGATGAATTCGCACACCAGGCGGCTGGTCGGGGTTTCGTAAATGTCCACCGGGCTGCCGATCTGCGCGATCCAGCCCAGGTGCATGATCGCAATACGCTGGGCCATGGTCATGGCCTCTTCCTGATCGTGAGTCACCATCACACAGGTCACGCCGACGCGTTCGATGATCTCCACCAGCTCAAGCTGCATCTGCGAGCGAAGCTTTTTGTCCAGTGCGCCCATGGGCTCGTCGAGCAACAGCAGCTTGGGCTTCTTGGCCAGCGAGCGCGCCAGTGCCACACGCTGCCGTTGGCCGCCGGACAGCTGGTGCGGCTTGCGCTTGGCGTACTGGGTCATCTGCACCAGCTTGAGCATTTCGTTGACGCGGGTTTCGACCTCAGCCTTGGGCAGCTTGTCCTGCTGCAAGCCGAACGCGATGTTCTGCGCCACGGTCATGTGCGGGAACAGCGCGTAGGACTGGAACATCATGTTGATCGGACGTTCGTACGGCGGCATGTCAGTGATATCGACGCCGTCGAGAAAAATGCGGCCTTCGGTTGGCCGTTCGAAACCGGCCAGCATGCGCAGCAGCGTGGACTTCCCTGAGCCAGATCCGCCGAGCAGGGCGAATATCTCGCCCTTGTTGATCTGCAGAGACACGTCGTCCACAGCAATCGTCTCGTCGAACTTTTTCGTGACCCGGTCGATTTTGACCAGCACCTGCTTAGGTTGCTGATCTCCTTCGAGGGCTTTTTTGTAGGCGCCGGAGGCAACTGCCATGGGTGAAACTCCCAACTGGTGTGCAGCCCGGCCTGCATGGCCGGGCGCGAGGTCTTTATTTACCGGATTTGATCTTGGTCCAGCTGCGGGTCATCAGGCGCTGAATCTTGGGCGGCAATTCTGAATTCACAAACAACCGATCCTGAACGTCTTTGGGCGGGTACACCGCCTGATCGTTGCGAATGTCCTGATCCATCAATTCACCCGAAGCAGGGTTCGGGTTGGCGTAACCGACCTCGTCACTGACCTTGGCAATCACTTCTGGCTTGAGGATGTAGTTGATGAACGCGTGGGCCGCTTTGACGTCCGGGGCGTCGGCCGGGATGGCCAGCATGTCGAACCACAGGTTGCCGCCTTCTTTCGGAATCGAGTACGCGATGTTCACGCCTTTGCCGGCCTCTTCAGCACGGGACTTGGCCTGGAAGACATCACCCGAGAAACCGGCCGCGACACAGATTTCGCCGTTGGCCAGGTCCGAGATGTATTTGGAGGAATTGAAGTAGGTCACGTAGGGACGCACTTTGAGCAGCTTCTCTTCAGCCTTTTTGTAGTCCGCTTCGTTGGTGCTGTTGGGGTTCAGGCCCATGTAATTGAGCACCGCGGGCATCATTTCGTCCGCCGAGTCGAGGAAGGCAACGCCGCATTTTTGCAGCTTCTTGATGTTCTCCGGTTCAAACAGCACAGCCCAGGAATCGATGGTGTCGACGCCCAGCGCTGCTTTTACCTTATCGACGTTGTAACCAATGCCGTTAGTGCCCCACAGGTACGGCACGGCGTACTGATTGCCCGGATCGTTTTTCTCCAGGCGCTTGAGCAATTCGGGGTCGAGGTTTTTGTAGTTGGGGAGTTGCGACTTGTCGAGCTTCTGAAACGCACCGGCCTTGATCTGCTTGCCAAGGAAGTGGTTGGACGGCACCACCACGTCATAACCGGTGTGACCGGCGAGCAGCTTGCCTTCCAGGGTTTCGTTGGAGTCGAAGACGTCGTACTTGGTCTTGATGCCCGTGGTGGATTCAAACTCCGCCAGGGTGTCGGTGCCGATGTAATCGGACCAGTTATAAATGCGTACGGTGGACTCGGCCAAAGCGCTGACGGCGAACGTCAGACCCGCGCCGAGGAGCACGCTTTTTGAAAATAAAGAAATAGACACGTTTGCAGTCCTTTTTAGTAGGTGGGCCTGTTGCCCGTGTCGTCGTTGACGGTGATGACCGCCAGTGACAAATCCGGCGCGCAACTTACCTGTGATAAACCCTTCTCGCAAAACAACTTTTTGTGACTGACCTGAAATCTGGCTCCGGTAATTCTGTAGGAGCCAACTCGTTGGCGAGAAATCTATACGGTGTGTCAGTCACACCGCCTCGCGAACAAGTTCGCTCCTACAGGGGTTCGCGTCGTCGGGGATGACGCAAACCGGCTTATTTACCCGACTTAATGTTGGTCCAGCTGCGGGTCATGATCCGCTGCGTTGCCGCAGGCAGGTCGGCGATCGCGTACAGCTTGGCGAGCACGTCTGCCGGCGGATAAACGCCTGGGTCCGAAGTGATGTCCTTGTCGACGAACTCGGTCGCCGCAGCGTTGCCGTTCGGGAAGTGCACGGCGTTGGTGATCTCGGCCATCACTTTAGGCTGCAGGATGAAGTTCATGAATTTATAGGCGCCCTCAACGTTTTCGGCGTCTTTCGGGATCGCGATCATGTCGTAGAAGCTGCCAGCGCCTTCTTTGGGAATGTTGTAGCTGACTTTGACTTTGCCGCCGGCCTCTTCAGCACGCGCTTTGGCCTGATACACGTCACCCGAGTAACCCACGGCTACACAGATGTTGCCGTTGGCCAGGTCCGAGATGTACTTGGAGGAGTGGAAATAGGTAACCGAAGGACGAATCTTCTTGAACAGGTCTTCGGCTTTCTGGATGTCTTCTTTCTTCTGGGAGTCAGTTGGCAGGCCCAAGTAGTGCAGCGCGACTGGCAACATTTCCGTTGGCGAGTCGAGGAAGCTGATACCGCATTTCTTCAGCTTGGCTGCGTTTTCCGGCTTGAACAGCAGGTCCCAGGAATCCACCGGCGCATCAGCACCGAGTGCAGCTTTGACCTTTTCCGGGTTAAAGCCGATGCCGATCGAGCCCCACATGTACGGGAAAGCGTGTTTGTTGTCCGGGTCGCTGACCGACACGGCCTTGAGCAGTGCAGGGTTCAGGTTTTTGTAGTTCGACAGTTTGGTCTTGTCGAGCTCCTGATAAACGCCCGCCTTTATTTGCTTGGCCAGGAAGTTGTTCGACGGCACAACAACGTCGTAGCCTGACTTGCCAGCGAGCAGTTTGGCTTCAAGGGTTTCGTTGCTGTCGAAGACGTCGTAAACGACCTTGATGCCCGACTCTTTTTCGAAATCTGCGATGGTGTTCGGCGCGATGTAATCGGACCAGTTGTAAACGTGGAGAACTTTGTCGTCGGCCTGAGCAGCTGTGGCCACTGCGCCCATCAGGGAAAGCGCGAGGAGGGTCTTGCCAAATATCTTCATGCGTACAGCTCCAATAAATGATCACTAACCGTCGGGGTATAGCGGCGACTAAAACAGCCGTTAGTCTGGCAATTTCCTGGGCAGGCTTACAAGCTGGCTGGCCTGCCTTGTTGCATTACTTTCAAAACTTTCATCTGCCTGCGCGGTTCAGCTTTGCAGCGCCTCTAGTGTCAGATCCAGACACTTGCGAGCTTTCTCGACCAACTCGTCAATCTCGGCAAAGCTGATCACCAGCGGTGGCGAGATAATCATCGTGTCACCGACCGCCCGCATGATCAGGCCGTTATTGAAGCAGAACGTTCGGCAAATCATGCCGGCGCCCTTGCCTTCGTAACGCTTGCGAGTGGCTTTGTCCTGCACCAGTTCGATGGCGCCCAACAGCCCCACACCGCGTACTTCGCCCACCAACGGGTGATCGTTCAGCTCGCGCAAACGCTTTTGCAAGTATGGTGCCGCTTCGGATTTCACCCGTTCGACGATGTTTTCCTCGCGCAGGATGCGAATGTTCGCAAGCCCCACCGCTGCAGAAACCGGGTGACCGGAGTAGGTAAAGCCGTGGTTGAAGTCCCCTCCTTCGTTCAGTACCGCCACGAATTCATCGCGCACGATCACGCCGCCCATGGGGATATAACCTGAGGTCAGGCCTTTGGCGATGGTCATCAAGTCGGGTTTCAGATCGTAGAAATCGCTGCCGAACCATTCGCCGGTACGGCCAAAACCGCAGATCACCTCATCAGCGACAAACAGGATGTCGTACCTGGCCAGGATCTCCTTGATCTTGGGCCAGTACGTGTCAGGCGGAACGATCACGCCACCGGCGCCCTGAATCGGCTCGGCAATGAACGCCCCCACGTTGTCGACGCCCAGCTCCAGAATCTTCTTCTCCAGTTGCTCGGCGGCCCACACGCCAAACTCGTCAGGCGTCATGTCGCCACCTTCGCCAAACCAGTACGGCTGCGCGATATGAACAATGCCCGGGATCGGCAAGTCGCCCTGCTCGTGCATGTAGCTCATGCCGCCCAGGCTCGCGCCTGCCACCGTGGAGCCGTGATAACCGTTGATACGACTGATGATGACTTTCTTGCTCGGCTTGCCCTTGATCGCCCAGTAATGGCGAACCATGCGCAGCACAGTGTCGTTGCCCTCGGAGCCGGAACCGGTGAAGAACACATGGTTCATGCCCTCAGGCGCAACGTCGGAAATGGCTTTGGCCAGTTGCAAGGCGGGCGGGTGGGCGGTCTGGAAGAACAGGTTGTAATAAGGCAGCTCGCGCATCTGTTGGCTGGCGGCTTCGGCCAGCTCTTCACGACCGTAACCGATGGCGACGCACCACAGACCGGCCATGCCGTCGAGGATCTTGTTGCCTTCGCTGTCCCACAGATAAACGCCCTTGGCGCGAGTGATGATGCGCGGGCCTTTCTCTTTGAGCTGTTTGAAATCGGTAAATGGCGCCAGGTGGTGTTCACTGCTGAGGGCTTGCCATTCGAGGGTTTGCGGGTTGTTCGAACTCATGTAGCGCTCCAGATTCCGGTATCGCGTGTCGGGCGCCGGCGATTTTCAATGGGTGAAAATCGCTCGGCGCCCGGGATCCTCAGACGGCAAAGAGCAGGAATTCCCGCTCCCACGAACTGATCACACGCTTGAAGTTCTCGTGCTCGGCGCGTTTGACGGCGACGTAGCCCTTGATGAATTTCTCGCCGAGGTACTTCTCGACGGTCTTGCTGTTTTCCATGCGCTCCAGCGCGTCTTCGATGGTCAACGGCAAGCGCAGGTTGCGGCGCTCGTAACCACGACCCACCACTGGGGCACTTGGGTTCATGCCCTCGACCATGCCGATGAAGCCACACAGCAAGCTGGCCGCAATGGCCAGATAGGGGTTGGCGTCGGCACCGGGCAGGCGGTTTTCAACGCGACGGTTCTGCGGCCCGGCGTCCGGCACACGCAACCCTACAGTGCGGTTCTCTTCGCCCCACTCCACGTTTACCGGCGCGGAGGTATCGGGCAGGAAGCGGCGGAAGGAATTGACGTTGGGCGCGAACAGCGGCAACAGCTCGGGGATGAGTTTCTGCAGGCCACCGATGTGGTGCAGGAACAGCTGGCTCATGGTCCCGTCTTCGTTGGAGAAAATGTTTTTGCCGGTTTCGATGTCGATGATGCTCTGGTGCAGATGCATGGCGCTGCCCGGCTCGCCAGTCATGGGTTTGGCCATGAACGTGGCGGCGACGTCGTGCTTGAGCGCGGCTTCGCGCATGGTGCGCTTGAACACCAGGATCTGGTCAGCCAGGGACAACGCATCACCGTGACGGAAGTTGATTTCCATCTGCGCCGTGCCGTCTTCGTGGATCAGCGTATCGAGGTCCAGGTTTTGCAGTTCGCACCAGTCGTAGACGTCTTCGAACAGCGGATCGAATTCGTTGGCCGCTTCGATGGAAAACGATTGGCGACCGGTTTCCGGACGCCCGGAGCGGCCGACCGGAGGCTGCAACGGATAGTCGGGGTCGTCACTGCGCTTGGTCAGGTAAAACTCCATCTCCGGCGCCACAATCGGCTGCCAGCCTTGATCGGCGTAGAGCTTGAGGACTTTCTTGAGCACGTTGCGCGGTGACAGCTCGATGGGGTTGCCCTGCTTGTCGTAGGTGTCGTGAATCACCTGCGCAGTAGGCTCTATGGCCCAGGGCACTACAAACACTGCGTTCTGGTCCGGGCGGCAGAACATGTCGATGTCGGCCGGGTCCAGTAACTCATAATAAATGTCGTCTTCGACGTAATCGCCGGTCACGGTCTGCAGCAAAACACTTTCAGGCAAGCGCATGCCTTTTTCGGCGATGAACTTGTTGGTCGGTGAGATCTTGCCGCGAGTGATACCGGTGAGGTCGGCGATCATGCATTCGACTTCGGTAATCCTGTGTTCTTTCAACCAATCGGTGAGCTGGTCGAGGTTGGTACTCATAAATACCTCAGGTTTTGGTGTCCTGACCTTCTTGGTCAGGCGTTATCTGGACGCATCGGCGTCACGTTGTGTTGCCCGCTTTCGACAAGCATCGCCAAATGCCTGGAAGATTGAAAGATAGTCTGGATTTTGCGTGACCTGCCATTCCGGGTGCCATTGCACACCCAGCGCGAACGCCGCAGCGCCAGGCACTGACACTGCTTCGACAAGCCCGTCAGGCGCCATGGCTTCTACGCGAAAGCCCGGGGCCAGTCGCTCGATGCCCTGGCCATGGATTGAGTTGACGTGTATTTCCCTCGCAAGCCCCAGGCCGGCAAGGATACCGCCCGGCTGAACATGCATGACATGGCTGGGACCATACTGGACTTCCACCGGCTCGTTCTCGGGCTCACGATGATCCATGTACGTTCCGGTTTCATGAACCCGTTGCAGCAAGCTGCCGCCGAAGGCCACGTTCATCTCCTGAAACCCGCGACAAATCCCGAGCACTGGCACACCTGCAGCCACGGCGGCGCGAATAAGAGGTAAGGTGGTGAGGTCGCGTTGGGGATCGTGAGGGGTGCCTGGCGCACTGGCCGGGCCGCCATAATGATAGGGCTCGACGTTGGACACCGCGCCAGTGAACAGCAGCCCATCGACAACGCAAAGGATTTGAATCGGATCGATCAACTCGGCCAGAGATGGCAGAATCAGCGGCAAGCCCCTGGCAGCGACAGTTACTGCACGGACGTATTTGTCGCCACTGATGTGATAGGCATGCGGGCCGATCTGCTGAGTGCAGGCGGTGACGCCGATCAGCGGCAGGCGAGACATGTGACCCCCGGTATTATTGCTGTTATGGGTTGCAATCGAGCTTAGCCTTGTTCATTTTTTTACACAACACCCCCGTAAAAAATACAACACAGTACGCTCAAGCTCGCAGTTTCAATGACGCCGGGCATCTAAAAGTTGCCCTAAAGTGCGGCAAAAAAGCCCTTTCAGCGCCCTTTTAGGGCAAACCAGGGCTCTCTTGACTTCATGAGGGCTTTCGGATTGACTGAAACCCGTAATGCTCGATGATTGATATTTTCAACAACAAAGGTGTTGCATCATGTCGGTACCCCCGCGTGCCGTTCAGCTCAACGAAGCGAACGCGTTCCTTAAGGAACATCCTGAGGTTCTATACGTTGACCTTCTGATTGCAGATATGAATGGAGTGGTGCGCGGCAAGCGCATCGAACGCACCAGCCTTCATAAGGTTTACGAAAAAGGCATCAACCTCCCAGCTTCTCTTTTCGCTCTGGATATCAACGGCTCAACGGTGGAAAGCACCGGTCTGGGTCTGGACATCGGTGACGCAGACCGAATCTGTTATCCAATCCCTGACACTCTCTGCAATGAGCCCTGGCAGAAGCGTCCTACCGCCCAACTCCTGATGACCATGCACGAACTGGAAGGCACGCCCTTCTTTGCCGACCCGCGTGAAGTACTGCGTCAGGTTGTCAGCAAGTTCGATGAGATGGGTCTGACTATTTGCGCTGCATTCGAACTCGAGTTCTACCTGATCGATCAGGAAAACGTGAACGGCCGCCCGCAACCTCCGCGCTCGCCGATTTCCGGCAAACGCCCGCACTCGACACAGGTCTACCTGATCGACGATCTCGACGAATATGTCGACTGCCTTCAGGACATCCTGGAAGGTGCGAAGGAGCAAGGCATCCCTGCCGACGCGATCGTCAAGGAAAGTGCCCCGGCGCAGTTCGAAGTGAACCTGCACCACACCGCCGACGCCCTCAAGGCATGCGACTACGCGGTACTGCTCAAGCGTCTGATCAAGAACATCGCCTACGACCATGAGATGGATACCACCTTCATGGCCAAGCCGTATCCTGGCCAGGCGGGCAATGGTCTGCACGTTCACATCTCGATCCTGGATCGTGATGGCAAAAATATCTTCACCAGCGAGGATCCCGAGCAGAACGCCGCATTACGTCATGCGATCGGCGGTGTGCTCGAGACCCTACCGGCGCAGATGGCGTTCATGTGCCCGAACGTCAATTCGTATCGCCGGTTCGGTGCTCAGTTCTACGTGCCCAACTCGCCCTGCTGGGGTCTGGACAACCGAACGGTCGCTGTACGCGTACCGACCGGTACACCAGACTCGGTGCGCATCGAACACCGCGTTGCCGGTGCCGATGCCAATCCGTACCTGTTGATGGCGTCAGTCCTGGCCGGTGTTCATCACGGGCTGACCAACAAGATCGAACCTGGCCCGCCCGTGGAAGGCAACTCCTACGAGCAGAATGAACAAAGCCTGCCGAACAACCTGCGTGATGCGCTGCGCGAGCTGGACGACAGCGAGGTGATGGCCAAATACATCGATCCGAAATACATCGATATCTTCGTCGCCTGCAAGGAAAGCGAGCTGGAGGAGTTCGAGCACTCCATCTCCGACCTTGAGTACAACTGGTACCTGCACACCGTTTAACCGCAGTGTGAAATAAAAGAACGCCGCCAGCCCGAGAGGGTTGGCGGCGTTTTTTTATGGGGGCCAGTATTAATTCGAATCTCGCGCCGCACTTATCGCGAGCAAGCTCCCTCCCACAAAACATGTCTGTCACCCCGCAACACCCGGTTAAATTACAAAATCTGTGGGAGGGAGCTTGCTCGCGAAGCGTCAACCCGGACACCGCTGTACAATCTCGGCAAAACGCACCTCCAGAGATGTTTCGATGACCCGCCCCGCCACGCCCCGCAAACCCCGCGCAAGCAGCCAGAGCCGGATCGGATCAATCCTCGATGCGGCACGCACGCTGCTGGCAACCGAGGGGGTGGCGGGGCTGTCGATCTACAGTGTGGCCGAGCGCGCCGGGATACCGCCCTCCTCGGTCTATCATTTCTTCGCCAGCGTTCCGGCGTTGCTTCAGGCCCTCACCGCAGATGTACACGCAGCCTTTCGCGACACCCTTGAGCAGCCCATTGATCCCGCCCTGCTCGTCAGCTGGCGGGACCTGACTCGCGTGGTCGAAGCACGCATGCTGGCGATCTACAGACAGGACGCTGCGGCGCAACAGTTGATCCTGGCGCAACACGGTTTGAGCGAAGTCACCCAGGCCGACCGCCAGCACGACGTCGAACTAGGCAATTTGCTGCACGCGCTGTTTGCCCGGCATTTTCAATTGCCCGCGCTACCTGACGACATAGATGTATTTGCGCTGGCGATCGAGCTTGCAGACCGGGTATACGCGCGCTCGGTGCAGCTGCACGACGCGATCACCGACCGCATGGCTGAAGAAGGCATGCGGGTGTTTGATGCCTATCTGGGCCTGTATCTGCCGCCGTATCTCCCAAAACACATCGCCGACCTTCTGTAGGAGCGAACTTGTTCGCGATGCAGTCCGACAGGCAAACCGCATTCTGCCTCTCGCCAACAAGTTGGCTCCTACAGAAGACCGCGACGCAGCGAAACCCACAAAAAACCCCGAAGGGCTTGCGCGCTTCGGGGTTGCGGGTGACGCATTGATCACAACTTGGCGATCGACACCTCGGTAGATTTCACGAACGCGATCACTTCGCTGCCAACCACCAGTTCCAGCTCTTTCACAGAGCGGGTGGTGATCACGGAAGTCACGACGCCTGAAGCAGTCTGCACGTCGATTTCCGACAGCACGTCACCGAAAACGATTTCCTTGATGGTGCCTTTGAACTGGTTGCGAACGTTGATGGCTTTGATAGTCATGATGAGGCTTCCTGTTTGGGATCGATGTCTGACGCCCAAGGGCGACGGGGTTAATTGGCCCAACGCAATTGCGTGGGCAGTGGTGAAAAGGGTTCGGGTTCAGGTGGCGATCCGGGGATCGACAACACGCGATTCAAGACTTCGGTTTCCAGCGCTGCCAGGCGGTACGAGCCGCGAGCACGAGGGCGCGGCAGATCGACCAGCAAATCGAGGCCAATCTCGCCTTCTTCAATCAGCAACACGCGGTCGGCAATCGCCACCGCTTCACTGACGTCATGGGTGACCAGCAACACGGTGAATCCATGTTGCTGCCACAGCCGCTCGATCAGTTGCTGCATCTCGATGCGAGTCAGGGCGTCCAGCGCCCCCAGCGGCTCGTCCAGCAACAACAGGCGTGGTTGATGGATCAGCGCTCGGGCCAGGGCCACACGCTGCTTTTGACCACCCGACAAGCCGGCGGGCCATTCATCGGCACGTTCGGCCAGGCCAACGGCTTCCAGCGCGGCATGCGCTTTTGGACGCCAGTCGCCACTCAGACCAAGACCAACGTTGTCGATGACTTTTTTCCAGGGCAGTAAGCGCGCTTCCTGAAACATCAACCGGGTGTCTTCTCGCGCATCGGACAACGCCGCCGAGCCAGCCAACAGTTGGCCGCTGGTGGGTTTGTCGAGCCCGGCCAGCAAGCGCAACAACGTGCTCTTGCCGCAACCGCTGCGCCCGACCACCGCGACGAACTGGCCAGCGGGAATGTGCAGGTCGATGTCTTTGAGCACTTCCCGCGCGCCGAAGGCTTTCTTCAGGTTGCGGACTTTGACTGGAATCCCGCGCAACAGGTTTGCCGGTTGTTGGAGATTGCTCATGCGGCACCGCCCTTGTGTACTTGATACGCCGGGTGCCAGCGCAGGCAGACCCGTTCCAGACCACGTGCCGCCAAGTCAGCCAACTTGCCGAGTACGGCATACAACACGATGGCCAGCACCACGACGTCGGTTTGCAAAAACTCGCGTGCGTTCATCGCCAGATAACCGATCCCTGAGCTGGCCGAGATGGTTTCAGCCACGATCAGCGTCAGCCACATGAAGCCCAGCGCAAAGCGCACGCCCACCAGAATCGAGGGCATGGCACCCGGCAGAATCACGTGCCAGAACAGTCGAAAGCCTGACAGGCCGTAGCTGCGGGACATTTCCACCAGCGCCGGGTCAATGTTGCGGATGCCGTGATAGGTGTTCAGGTAAATCGGGAACAGCGTGCCGAGGGCGACCAAAAATACCTTGGCGGTTTCGTCGATGCCGAACCACAGGATCACCAGCGGGATCAACGCCAGGTGCGGCACGTTCCGAATCATCTGCACTGAGCTGTCCAGCAGGCGCTCGCCCCACTTCGACAGACCAGTGATAAAGCCCAGTGCCAAACCGATGCTGCCGCCGATGGCGAAACCGACGCCTGCGCGCCAGCCGCTGATGGCCAGGTGTGTCCAGATCTCGCCACTGCGTACCAGGTTCACGCCGGCCTCGATCACTGCGCTCGGGGCCGGAAGAATGCGCGTCGATAGCCAGCCCGCGCTGACTGCCAATTGCCAGATCGCCAACAGCAAGACCGGTAGCACCCAAGGCGCCAGTCTGTGCGTCAATCGTTCAGTTGAGCTCAGGCTCATGGAGTTGTCTCCTCTTGGGGCCAGTGCTTACTGCGCTTTCGCAACGGCGGTGGGGGGAGTCCAGATCACGTCGGCGATGCGGAGCGGTTTGGGGATCAACTTGAGCTGGTAGAAGGTGTCGGCAATTTTCTGCTGCGCAGCGACCGTTTCAGGCGTGATGAACAACGCGCCGTAGCCCTGACGCTTGACCGAGGTACGGGTGATGTCTTCCGGCAGGCCCAACAACGGCGCGACCTGTTTGGTGACTTCTTCGGGGTTGGCCTTGGACCATTCCCCGACAGCGCGCACTTCTTCCACCAGCGTCTGGATCACTTTCGGATGCTGTTGCGCATAAGGCTTGGTCGCGAGGTAAAACTGATTGTTGTCGACGATGCCAGTGCCGTTGCGCAAGGTTTTGGCTTGCAGCTGTTGCTCGGCGGCGGCCTGGTACGGGTCCCAGATGACCCAGGCGTCGACACTGCCGCGCTCAAATGCAGCACGCGCATCGGCGGGCGGCAGGAACACAGTCTGAATGTCGGTGTATTTCAGGCCCGCTTCTTCCAGTGCGCGGACCAGCAGGTAATGCACGTTGGAGCCTTTGTTGAGAACGACTTTCTTGCCCTTGAGCTCTTTCACCGAGGTGATCGGCGAGTCTTTCGGCACCAGGATCGCTTCACTGGTCGGTGCCGGTGGCTCGGAAGCGACGTACAGCAAATCTGCGCCTGCAGCCTGGGCAAATACGGGCGGCGTTTCGCCGGTCACGCCAAAATCGATAGAGCCTACGTTCAGCCCTTCAAGCAGCTGCGGGCCGCCAGGGAACTCGGTCCATTGCACTTGCACGCCTTGGTCGGCCAGCTTCTTTTCCAGCGAGCCTTTGGCTTTGAGCAGTACCAGCGTGCCGTACTTTTGATAACCGATTCGCAAGGTATCGGCCTGGGCTTGAGAAACGATGCCAAAGGACACCGCTGCGGCAAACAGAGCGACCAGGCCTTGACGCAAAATAACAGTGCGCATGGCGCGCTCCTTTGCTGTAGCTGTCAGGTGGCACCTGCTCGACCGATGGCGGACAAGTGAGGTGGTTTCGGGATTCATTGCCGGCAAATGCGCTCGGACGAAACAGACCTTAACAGGAGTTTTTTATTCCTATAAATCTTATTTTTTCATTTGGTTAGCACTGAAATGAATAAGCAATTTCCCAGGTAGGAGGCCGGTTGTGAATACAAATCCCGGACAAAAAAAAGGGCCGACGTATCGGCCCAAAGATCGTGGTTGAAACGGTTGATCAGCGGTTGGGCTGTGGCGTCAGGCGCAGGTACGGTGTAACGGCCTTGTAGCCTTTGGGGAAACGCTGCTTGATTTCTTCTTCATCCTTGATCGACGGCACGATGACCACATCGTCACCATCCTGCCAATTGGCAGGGGTCGCGACCTTATGGCTGTCAGTCAATTGCAGAGAATCAATGACCCGCAGGATCTCGTTGAAGTTACGGCCGGTACTTGCCGGGTAGGTGATGGTCAGGCGCACCTTCTTGTTCGGATCGATCACGAACAGCGAGCGCACGGTCAGGGTGTCATTGGCATTGGGGTGGATCAGATCATAAAGATCCGACACCTTGCGATCAGCGTCAGCCAGGATCGGGAAATTCACGGTGGTGTTCTGCGTGCTGTTGATGTCATCGATCCACTTGATGTGAGAATCGACCGGGTCGACCGACAGCGCGATAGCCTTCACGCCCCGCTTGTCGAACTCACCCTTGAGCTTGGCGGTGAAGCCCAACTCAGTGGTGCAAACTGGCGTGAAGTCAGCCGGGTGGGAAAACAAAACACCCCAACTGTTGCCAAGCCATTCGTGAAATCTGATACGCCCTTCGCTGGACTCCTGCTCGAAATCCGGGGCGATATCGCCAAGTTTGATACCCATGGTGCGGCTCCTTTGGCTTGAGTTATGACGCCACTTTGCACTGCGATGACTAAGAAGAAAAAGAATAAATAACGATCAGTTTATCTCTTAAAGGCATAAAAAAGCCCCGCATTAAGCGGGGCTCTTTCTCATCAACTCAACCGGCTTATTTGAAAGCGTAGGTGTAGTTGAAGATCAGACGGGTTTGATCCGCGTCGGAGATACGGGTGTTCTGAGCAGCAGTACCGTGGTTGTCGAAGTCCGAACGGTAGTTTGCACGACGCAGGGTAGCGCCGAAGCCTTTCAGAGGACCGTCCTGGAACACGTAGTCGATACGCATGTCACGTTCCCACTCGGAGCTGTCACCCACACCCGACGCACCGCTGGTGGCCTTGATGTTGGTACCGTGCAGGTAGGCGAATGCTGCCTTCAGGCCCGGGATGCCCAGACGCGCGAAGTCATACGAGTACTGACCGAAGTTGGTGTCTTCGCCAGCACGGGCGAATTGACCAATCATACTGTCAGTGAACAGGTAGAAGCTCGAGCCGCCCTGACCATCGCTGTGGCTGCCGGCAGTGCCGTCTTTAGTGACGCTACCCTGGTTCAACCACACCATGCCGCCGTCGTCGCTCACGCTCTGGTGACCGAGCATCAAAGCATGGCCGCCCAAGGTGTACGTGAACATGGCGGACCAGGTTTTGTTGTCAACTTCGCCAGCGTTGTTTGCATAGCCGCCGTTGTTGTTGAAGCGGTAGCCGGTAGCGGCCTGGCCGTTTTTGCCATCAGAGCTGCTGTCGAAGTAACGCAGGTCGGTTTTGAACGACTGGTCGTCAGCGATCGGGAAGACGTGAACCAGACCCAGGAAGGTCTGTTTGTAGAAGTCTTCAAGTTGCGAGTGGTAAGCCTGCAAGGTCAGGTCTTTGGTGACCTTCCAGTCTGCACCGGCGAACATGAAGTTGTTGGAGTCTTGAGTTGCGCCGTTAACCGACAGACCCGAGTAGTTGCTCGAAGCACGAGCCGACTGATGTTCCAGCTTGCCGAAGTTCAGCGTGACATTGTCGATTTCTTTGGACTGAATCGTGCCACCGGTGAAGTTCTGTGGCAGCAAACGACCATCGTTCGATACCAGGATCGGCAGGTTAGGCTGCAGGGCAGTACCTACTTTCAGCTCAGTCTTGGAGAACTTGGCCTTGGCGTTGGCACCAGTGCGGTTCCAGCTGTCTACCGACGAGCCGTCGGTGTCAGTCGGGAAGAAGGAGTTGGAAGTAGTGGTTGTGTGGTGATCGATACCACCGCCCAAATGGATGCCCAACACGCTTTGTACATCCAGACCGAAACCAACGGTACCTGGGGTATAGCCGGAGATGAAGTTGAACAGCAGACCTTCAGCCGTTTCGCGCTGGTCAGCAGCACGAGCGCCATCGCGCAGGTCGTTTTCGAAATACATGGTACGGGAACTAAGTGTTGCCTTGCTGTCTTCAAGGAAACCAGCAGCACCGGCCTGAGTGGCCAGAACACCGACAGATACGGCCAAGGCCAGGGTGGACTTCTTCATTGTGTTTCGCTCCTCATGAATCTAATTTTTGTATTTCCCCGGTATCAAGCGAACGCTCAAGACCGCAGATGCGCGATTAGCGCTGGACCCGACTCAGAGAGTCAATGGCCTCAAGACTAATTGACTAGACCGCGTGTGTAGCTGGCTGCAAGGTAAGACACATCCTTTAATCCTAAAAAGACTTAAATGTTCTGTTTTTAGTCAAAACAGACATATGTCACAAGCCGTTTCAGCCGTCCGTTGCGGAGTGTATCGGCCCGATAACCTAATTCCCAAAAAATATTTCTACGCCGCTGGTCAGATCGATTAGTTTTGCTACGTCGTACAACCCGCACGCGACTACCCGGTCACGAAAAAGTTTCGAAAGCAGGTCACAACCACCAACCTAACCCGTTGATAAGTGACATTTTTCAAACCGCTAGCCCGGATTGTTACGGTTGTCACCCTGCTGGCGGTCCGATAATTACCGTTCTCGAAATATTTCTCGTCCTAGCGATTTTTAAAGGGCATTGGCACTCAATCCGCAGGCTAAACAGCCATCCTTCTGCTCTTGAGCAACCCAAGCAGGGGATTTAGCTGACAGCCGAAAGGCAGGTCACTCGCGCCCGCGCCGATCCTATTTACAAATTGTGACAATCAGATGAATGGTCAAGACCTTTCCGGAGGTTGTACGACGGCATAGCGCTAATCGCCTCTAAGCTAATGCAAAAAGGTTATTTATTTCGAGATTCTTAGATCATTTACGCTTCGATTCAAGCTGTCCCCGGCCTGCCTGATTCGGAGCTACATCCATGAAATTCCCCAACCCTATTCGCTTGCTGGCTGCGCTGTCGCTGGCCGGTGCTTCGCTGTTCGCTCAAGCGGCAGACTTCACAGTCGCTTACCAGACCACTGTCGACCCAGCCAAAGTCGCGCAAGCCGATGGCGCCTACGAAAAGGCCACCGGTTCAAAAATCTCCTGGCGCAAGTTTGATAACGGCGCCGACGTCATCACGGCTATCGCGTCGGGCGACGTACAGATCGGCTATCTCGGCTCAAGCCCGCTGACAGCAGCGGCCACGCGCAAACTGCCAGTTGAAACCTTCTTGATCGCCACCCAGATCGGCGCCGCCGAAGCGCTGGTTGCGCGCAACGGCTCAGGCATCAACTCGCCGCAGGATCTGGTCGGCAGGAAAATCGCCGTGCCTTTTGTTTCCACCGGTCATTACAGCCTGCTGGCCGCGTTGAAGCACTGGAACATCGACCCTTCAAAAGTCACCATTCTCAACCTCGCACCTCCGGCGATTGCCGCTGCCTGGAAACGCGGTGATATCGACGCCACCTATGTGTGGGACCCGGCGCTAGGTGTTGCCAAGGAAACCGGGAAAGTGCTGATCACATCCGGTGAACTGGCCAAGGTCGGCGCCCCCACCTTCGACGCCTGGATCGTGCGCAAAGACTTCGCCGACAAGCACCCGGAGATCGTCAAAGCGTTCGCCAAGACCACCCTGGACGCCTACGCCGCATACCGCAAAGACCCGGCCGCCTGGATCGCCGACGCCAGCAATGTCGACAAGCTGGTCAAGCTCTCCGGTGCCAAAGCCACCGACATCCCCGGCTTGCTGGAAGGCAACGTCTATCCCCTGGCCGCTGATCAAGTGACCGAACTGGGCGCTCCGACCACCGACGCCATCACCAAAACTGCTGCCTTCCTTAAAGAGCAGGGCAAGGTCGACGCTGTGCTGGCCGATTACACCCCTTACGTAAGCGCCAGGTTCGTCACTCAATAAGCCCTTCGAGGCAGGAGACCACGCGATGGCCTTGTTACAGCTGGAGCGCATCAGCGCACAGTATCCCGGCGCTGCCGAGCCTGTGTTGTCGAACATTTCCGTGACCTTGGGCCCGCAGCAGTTGCTGGTTGCCCTCGGCCCGTCCGGCAGTGGCAAGACCTCGCTGCTCAATCTGATCGCAGGTTTCGTCGAGCCCAGCGCCGGGCGCATCACCCTCGATAACGTACCGGTCAAGGGCCCGAGTGCCGAACGCGGTGTGGTGTTTCAGGACGACGTGCTGTTGCCCTGGCAGGACGTCCTTGCCAATGTCGGTTTCGGTCTTGAACTGGCCGGTATTCCCCGCGAGCAGCGGGAGAAAAAGGCCCGCGAGATGCTGGCGCTGGTGGATCTCGCAGGCTTTGAAAACCGTCGTGTCTGGGAGCTTTCGGGTGGGCAAAAACAGCGCGTCGGTCTGGCCCGCGCATTGGCGGCAGATCCGCGCGTATTGCTGATGGATGAGCCATTCGGCGCACTGGACGCCTTCACCCGCGAGCAGATGCAGGAGCTGCTGCTGCAAGTCTGGAAGCGCAGCGCCAAGCCAGTGTTCCTGATCACTCACGACATAGAAGAAGCGGTCTTTCTGGCCACGGATCTGATTTTGCTGGCCCCCAACCCAGGTCGGGTCGTCGAGCGACTGCAGCTGGACTTTGGGCAGCGATACGGCGCCGGGGAATCTGCCCGTGCGATCAAATCTGATCCGCGCTTCATCGAAACCCGCGAGCACGTCCTGGCGCGGGTTTTCTCGCAGCGCCAAGCCTTGCAGGAGCAGCGCGCATGAGTAGCTACCAGCCACAATCCACTGCACAAGCGCCTGTTAAAGAAGCCGCTATTAATAGTGCCCCTCCCGCTACGGCCGGATGGAGCCTGAGTACCCGAGCGATCAGCGTACTGACGCTGGTGACCCTGCTTGCAGCATGGTGGGTGGTCACAGCTTTTGAGTGGATTGAACCGTTGTTTCTGCCGCCACCTTCGGCCGTCCTCGAAAAGGGCTGGCTGCTGATGACCAAGGGCTACATGGACTCAACGCTGTGGCAGCACCTGGGCGCGAGCCTGCAACGCATAGGCCTGGCGCTGGGGTTTGCAATTGTGACGGCCATTCCGGTGGGTATCGCCATTGGCCATAACCGCATTGCGCGGGGGATTTTCGATCCACTGATCGAGTTCTATCGCCCCATCCCACCGCTCGCTTATCTGCCCCTGATCGTCATCTGGTGCGGGATCGGCGAGTTCTCGAAAGTCCTGCTGATTTACCTGGCGATTTTCGCCCCGATCGCGATCGCCACAGCCAACGGCGTGCGCACGGTCGACGCGGCCAAGTTGCGTGCGGCGCAATCACTGGGGGCCACGCGCTGGCAATTGATTCGTCACGTGATTTTGCCCAGCGCGCTGCCGGACATTCTGACTGGCGTACGCATTGGCCTCGGCGTGGGTTGGTCAACACTGGTCGCTGCCGAATTGATCGCCGCCACCAGTGGTCTGGGCTTCATGGTCCAGTCCGCTGCCCAATTTCTGGTAACTGACGTGGTAGTGCTGGGGATTCTGGTGATTGCCATGATCGCTTTTGCCATGGAAATGGGCCTGCGCGCCCTGCAGCGCAAGCTGGTGCCGTGGCACGGCCAGTCACATTGATTCATCCGGCTTCAGCACACTGACCACGCCGACACATCGGCGCTTGAGAGACGAGATTCACCATGAGCCTTCGTATCACCCCACTCAGTTCTGCTTTGGGTGCCCAGATCAGCGGCGTCGACATCAGTCAGACGCTGAGTATTGAAGACCGCGATGCCATCGAGCAGGCATTGCTCACCCATCAAGTGCTGTTCTTTCGCAACCAGCCGATCACACCCCAACAGCAAGCGCGGTTTGCCGCCAACTTTGGTGATCTGCATATTCATCCGATTTACCCGAACGTGCCGGAACAGCCTGAGGTGCTGATACTTGATACGGCCGTAACCGACGTGCGTGATAACGCGGTCTGGCACACCGACGTGACCTTCCTGCCCACGCCCGCCCTAGGCGCGGTACTGAGCGCCAAGCAGCTGCCGGCCTATGGCGGCGATACGCTGTGGGCCAGTGGCATTGCGGCATTCGAGGCGCTATCGGCGCCGATGCAGGCGTTGCTGGACGGGCTGACGGCCACCCATGACTTCACACGTTCGTTTCCGCTGGAGCGCTTCGGCAACACCGCTGAGGACCTTTTGCGCTGGGAAGAAACCCGCCGCAAGAACCCGCCACTGTCGCATCCGGTGGTGCGCACCCATCCGGTGAGCGGACGCAAGGCGCTGTTCGTCAATGATGGCTTCACCACGCGCATCAATGAACTGGAGCCTGCCGAAAGCGAGGCGATTCTGAAACTGCTGTTCGCCCATGCCACCCGCCCGGAATTCACCATCCGCTGGCGCTGGCAGGAAAATGACGTGGCCTTCTGGGATAACCGCGTGACCCAGCACTACGCCGTGGACGACTACCGCCCGCAGCGGCGAGTGATGCACCGGGCGACGATTCTTGGGAATGTGCCGTTCTGAATAGCCGGCGGGGAATCCGTAGGCGCGAAGTTGGCCCCTCGGTCTTACCTGACGCTGCGCGTCGTTGGCTTCGCGGGCAAGCCTCCAACAAGACCCGAGCGCCCGCCATCTGTAGTTACTGTAGGAGCGAACTTGTTCGCGAGACGACTGACACTGCATGGTTTGCTCGCCAACAGTTGGCTCCTACATAGAAACGGCGTTGAGTTCCGACTGTGCATCACTTTGGTCACTCGCCATACCGAAATGCGCGAATAGCGTGCAAAAACGATCAGAAAATAACCAGATCCGAAAACGCTGCGTGACCAAGCGAAAGCGATTCGCGCATTCCTTGGGGTGTGGGACCGCGCTGGACAGGCGTTCTGCGAACTTTTTCGTTATTTTCTACGGCGATTTGCCAAACCTGGCACGGGCTCTGCAATACATAAAGTAATTCCAGTTTTGGGGACCTTGGTACAGGCAGGCCGGGGATTCCCCTCTTTTATTCCTCTCGGAGACTGACCTCCAGTCTCCAGCGTCCGTCCTGAGTTGCACCGTGCCAGTCACCGTGCAACGGGCGGGCCGCCAGCAGGTTCAGCAGCAACCCCTTGTCACTTCGCTGCACCCTCCATCGCACATCACGCCCCTCAAATTTGAATTCCCCCCGCTGTGGCTCGCCTTTGGCGTTGAACAACAACGCGATTGCGCCATCGACATGCTCACCGTGCAGTTGCGGCTCATGGTTGAACCACAGCGCAAGGCCATTCGGGATTGCCTCGATCTGCTGCAATTGCGTCGGGTCGGGCGTGGTGATGCGGCCGATCATCAGCCCGACCATGAAGCCGACGATGGCAATCGAGCCCAAAACCTTCGGCCAGAGCTTCGGTCTCGGGTCCTCTTCGGGGGTAGAATGCATCCCGTCCTTTCGTTCGGAGCCGTGCATGTTTCACGTGATCCTTTTTCAACCAGAAATTCCGCCGAATACCGGCAACATCATCAGGCTCTGCGCCAACAGCGGCTGCAGCCTGCATTTGATCGAGCCGCTGGGTTTCGAGCTGGACGACAAGCGCCTGCGCCGCGCCGGGCTCGACTACCACGAATACGCCACGCTGCATCGCCACGCCGATCTTGCCAGTTGCCTGGAAAGCATCGGCCACCCGCGCCTTTTTGCTTTTACCACAAAGGGCTCGCGCGTCTTCCATGATGCACAGTTCGCCGAAGGCGACGCGTTTCTCTTCGGCCCTGAAAGCCGAGGCTTGCCGGCCGATGTGCTGGACGCATTATCCAGTGATCAGCGCCTGCGACTGCCGATGCGCGAAGGTTGCCGCAGTTTGAACCTGTCTAATACCGTGGCCGTGGCGGTGTACGAAGGATGGCGGCAGTTGGGGTTTAAATAACCCTTGGTTGCACGGCGATCCCTTGTAGGAGCTGACGAGCAGCGCGAGGCTGCGATCCAATGTCATGCCTGACACTCATGCGGTGACAGATCGACCACTTCGCAGCCTCGCGCTGCTCGTCAGCTCCTACAAGTGTCAGTGGCCAGCAAGCCACCACCCACAAAAAAGCGCCCACACAGGGCGCTTTTTTCATGCCAGCAGCTAACGCTTACTGAACGGTCGGCGTTGGCGTCTCGCCCGATTCCTGCATGCGCTGCAGTTCTTGCGCGTACAGGGCGTCGAAGTTCACCGGAGCCAGCATCAGCGCAGGGAACGAGCCACGCACAACCAGGCTGTCGATGGTTTCGCGAGCGTAAGGGAACAGGATGTTAGGGCAGAACGCGCCCAGGGTGTGGCTCATCGAAGCCTGATCAAGACCTTTGATCAGGAAGATGCCAGCCTGCTGCACTTCGGCGATGAAGGCGATCTCTTCGCCATTCTTCACTTCAACCGACAAAGTCAGCACGACTTCGTAGAAGTCATTTTCCAGCTGCTTTTGGCGGGTGTTGAGGTCCAGGCTTACATTTGGCGTCCATTCCTGACGGAAGATCGCCGGGCTTTTCGGCGCTTCGAAGGACAAGTCGCGCACATAGATACGCTGCAAGGAGAACTGTGGGCCTTCTTCGTTGGAAACGGCGCCGGCGTTGGGTTGGTCAGTCATCTCAAATCCTTCTTACTTTAAGGTCTTGTAGGGTTGAATTCAGGCGGCCAGCAGCGCGTCCAGCTTGCCGGCGCGCTCCAGGGCATAAAGCTCATCGCATCCACCGACATGAACCGAACCGATCCAGATCTGCGGAACAGAGGTGCGTCCCGCTTTTTTGATCATCTCTGAACGCAGCTGCGGCTTGCCATCGACGACGATTTCTTCAAACGCCACTTTCTTGCTGTTGAGCAATTGCTTGGCACGCGAGCAGTACGGGCAATAGTCGCTGGAGTAAACGATGACTTCAGGCATTTATTTCACCAATGGCAGGTTATCTGCGCGCCAGGAGGAGATACCGCCAGACAGCTTGGCTGCCTTGAAACCGGTCTTGAGCAGTTCGCGAGCGGTGGCGCCAGCGTGCTGACCGGCGGCGTCAACGATGATCAGGGTTTTTTCCTTGTACTTCTCAAGCTCGGAAACGCGAGAAATCACCTTGTCCTGCGGGAAGCTCAACGCGCCAACGATGTGGCCTGCGGTGAAGTCCTTCTTGGGGCGCACGTCGATCACAACGCCTTCGTCGCGGTTGACCAGGGCGGTCAGCTCGCCAGTACTCAGGCTACGGCCGCCTTTGCTGAGCTCATACGCAATCAGCAGAGCCAGCAAAATGACGAACGCGCCAACCAATAAATAGTGTTCGGTGGCAAATTGGATCAGGTGAGCGACCATCATGAGGTTCCAGGGCGTTAAAATGTCGGCCAGTATACACAGCCCCCAAGGTCGGCCAAAGCCCGTACGGCAGTGACGCCGTTTGAACTTGTCCTTAAACTGTCGATCTTTTTTCTACTTCTTCTTTAAGCCATGCCGGTGATGTGAAATCAGCGCGTGATTTTCACCCCACTGGCAGACGAGGGATCTATGACTACCACGCCTAAACCTTTGGTCCTGATCATCCTGGACGGCTTCGGACACAGCGACAGCCACGAAGGCAACGCCGTCTACTCAGCAAAAATGCCCGTCTTTGACCGTCTGTATAAAACCATGCCCAACGGCTTGATTTCCGGCTCTGGCATGGATGTCGGCCTGCCGGACGGCCAGATGGGCAACTCCGAAGTCGGCCACATGAATCTGGGCGCCGGGCGCGTGGTGTATCAAGACTTCACCCGCGTGACCAAAGCGATCCGCGATGGGGAATTCTTCGAAAACCCGGCCATTTGCACCGCCGTCGATGCAGCGGTGGGAGCTGGCAAGGCAGTGCATATCCTTGGTTTGCTGTCGGACGGCGGCGTGCACAGCCATGAAGATCACCTGGTGGCGATGGTTGAACTGGCAGCCAAGCGTGGCGCCGAGAAAATCTACCTGCACGCCTTCCTCGATGGCCGCGACACCCCACCGCGTAGCGCGCACAAATACCTGCAAACGATGGAAACCGCCTACGCCCGGTTAGGCAAAGGCCGTACTGCCACCATCATCGGTCGCTACTTCGCCATGGACCGCGACAACCGCTGGGACCGTGTCGAATCCTCCTACAACCTGATCGTCGACGGCACCTCGGAATTCCAGGCAGCTACTGCCAAAGCGGGCCTGGACGCAGCCTACGAGCGCGGCGAGAACGACGAATTCGTCAAAGCCACGCGCATTGGCGAGCAGGTGACAGTTCAGGACGGCGATGCCGTGGTGTTCATGAACTTCCGCGCCGACCGCGCCCGTGAATTGAGCCGCGTGTTCGTCGAAGATGATTTCCATGATTTTGCCCGTGCTCGTCAGCCCAAACTGGCTGGCTTCGTGACCCTGACCCAGTACGCGGCCAGCATCCACGCCCCCGCCGCATTCACTAAAGCGGGCCTGCATAACGTGTTGGGCGAGTACCTGTCCAACAACGGCAAGACTCAGCTGCGCATCGCCGAAACCGAGAAGTACGCCCACGTGACATTCTTCTTTTCGGGCGGGCGCGAAGAACCGTTCCCGGGTGAAGAACGCATCCTGATCCCGTCGCCGAAAGTCGCGACCTACGACCTGCAGCCAGAAATGAGCGCGCCGGAGGTCACCGACCGGATCGTCGACGCCATTGAAAACCAGCGTTACGACGTGATCGTGGTCAACTACGCCAACGGCGACATGGTCGGCCACAGCGGCATCATGGAAGCGGCCATCAAAGCGGTCGAGTGCCTGGACGTGTGCGTCGGTCGCATCACCCAGGCGCTGGAGAAAGTCGGCGGCGAAGCACTGATCACCGCTGACCACGGCAACGTCGAGCAGATGACCGATGAGCAGACCCATCAGCCGCACACTGCGCACACCACTGAGCCGGTGCCGTTCATTTATGTCGGCAAGCGGGACCTGAAAGTCCGTGAAGGCGGTGTTCTGGCTGACGTTGCGCCGACCATGCTGCACTTGCTGGGCATGGAAGTCCCGCAGGAGATGACCGGCCATTCCATTCTGGTTTCGAACTAACCCGCTCTAAACCTGCCTATAACCGGCCTGTCATCGGATGACAGGCCGGTTTTTTGTATGAAATGTCTGTAAGCCGCGCCCTCTGAGCGTTTTTTTTGCAGCGTCCGGCGGGCATACTAGGCCCGTCTTCACTCCTTGGTATCGCCCGCCCCCATGCTTCGCGCCCTGATCGCCCTTGCTTTGATGTGTTTGCTCAACCCGGCGTTCGCCGATGACGAGCGGGCACAGACACAGAAACAACTGGATGCCACGCGTCAGGACATCACCGAGCTTAAGAAGGTGCTCGGGCAGTTGCAGGAAGAAAAATCTGGCGTTCAGAAAGACCTGCGCACCACTGAAACCGAAATGGGCAAGCTGGAAAAGCAGGTCGAGGTCCTGCAAAAGGAACTAAAAAAGAGTGAAAGCGAGCTGCAACGGCTCGACCAGGAGAAAAAAAAACTCCAGACCGCACGCGTTGAACAGCAACGACTGATCGCTATGCAGGCCCGCGCCGCCTATCAGAGCGGCCGCCAGGAATACCTGAAACTGCTGCTTAATCAGCAGAACCCGGAAAAATTTGCCCGCACCCTGACCTATTACGATTACCTGAGCCAGGCGCGCCTGGAGCAGTTACGCAGTTTCAACGAAACCCTGCGTCAGCTGGCCGGGGTGGAAAAAGATATTGATCTGCAGCAAGCGCAATTGCTGGTGCAGAAAAGCTCGCTGGATGATCAGAAAGCCAAGCTCGACGATGTGCGCAAAGAGCGCCAGGCCGCGCTGGCCAAGCTCAATCAGGACTACAAGGTTCGCGACCAGAAACTCCAATCGCGCCAGCAGGACCAAGCGGACCTTGCGAAAGTGCTGAAAACCATTGAAGAAACCCTGGCTCGTCAGGCCAGAGAGGCCGAAGAAGCGCGTCAAAAAGCGCTAATCGCCCAGCAGGAAGCCGAGAAGCGCCAGCGTGAGCAAGAGGCGCTGGCCGCCAGCCGGAGCAAGAAAGATGACAGCGATGAGCCCCCTCGTCGCCCTGTGAAGGCGCCCGGCGCGATGGTTTCCAGCGCCGGTCAGTCCTACGGCGGCGCTTTTGATCAGGCAAAGGGAAAACTTCCTTGGCCTGTCGATGGTCGATTGTTGGCGCGTTTCGGTGAAACACGCGGCGATGACGAGCGAACCAAGTGGGATGGCGTGATGATCAGCGCTGCCGCAGGCAGTCAGGTCCATGCCGTGCACGGTGGTCGCGTGGTGTTTGCCGACTGGTTGCGTGGCGCAGGGCTTCTGGTCATTCTCGATCATGGAAACGGCTATCTGAGTCTGTACGGTCACAACCAGAGTCTGTTGAAAGAGGCTGGGGACGTTGTAAAAGCCGGAGAAGCCATCTCCACTGTCGGTAACAGTGGTGGCGGGCAAGACACTCCGGCGTTGTATTTCGCTATTCGTCAGCAGGGTCGCCCTAGTGATCCGGCCCAATGGTGTCGCACTCAAGGATAAGTCGACGCCTCATTCAGGAGTTCGTAAGACATGCTGTTTTCGTCCCGCCTCACCTCGCTGGCCCTGACTATCGCCGTGGTTATCGGCGCGCCTCTGGCCCACGCTGCGGGTGCCGCTCCAGCAGCGACTCCCGCCGCCTCGACCGCTGTCACTGCGCCCAACGCCAAGGCGCCGCTGCCGCTCGATGAGCTGCGCACCTTTGCCGAGGTCATGGACAGGATCAAAGCCGCTTACGTAGAACCGGTGGATGACAAGACGCTGCTGGAGAACGCCATCAAGGGCATGCTCAGCAACCTCGATCCGCACTCGGCTTACCTGGGCCCGGAAGATTTCCAGGAACTGCAGGAAAGCACCAGCGGCGAATTCGGCGGGCTGGGTATCGAAGTCGGCGTTGAAGATGGCTTTATCAAAGTCGTCTCGCCTATCGACGATACCCCGGCGACCAAGGCCGGCATCGAAGCAGGCGACCTGATCGTCAAGATCAACGGCGCGCCGACGCAAGGCCAGACCATGCAGGAAGCGGTCGACAAGATGCGCGGCAAGCTCGGCGAGAAGATCACCCTGACCCTGGTACGCGATGGCGGCACGCCGTTCGACGTGACCCTGGCGCGTGCGACCATCCAGGTCAAAAGCGTGAAATCGCAGATGCTGGAGAATGGCTACGGCTACATCCGCATCACGCAGTTCCAGGTCAAGACCGGCGAAGAAGTCGGCAAGGCGTTGGCCAAGCTGCGCAAAGACAACGGCAAGAAGATGAGCGGGCTGATTCTCGACCTGCGCAACAACCCGGGCGGCGTGCTGCAGGCGGCTGTAGAAGTGGCCGACCACTTCCTGACCAAGGGCCTGATCGTCTACACCAAGGGCCGCATTGCCAACTCCGAGCTGCGTTTCTCGGCTGACCCTGCCGACGCCAGCGAAGGCGTGCCATTGGCGGTGCTGATCAACGGTGGCTCCGCTTCGGCGTCGGAAATCGTTGCCGGTGCGCTACAAGACCAGAAGCGCGGCATCCTGATGGGCACGGACACGTTCGGCAAAGGCTCGGTGCAAACCGTCCTGCCGCTGAACAACGACCGGGCGCTGAAGATCACTACGGCGCTGTACTACACACCAAACGGTCGCTCGATTCAGGCCCAGGGCATCAACCCGGACATCGAAGTGCGTCGCGCCAAGCTGACCGCCGAAACCGACGCCGAGAACTACAAGGAAGCCGACCTGCTTGGCCACTTGGGCAATGGCAACGGCGGCGCAGACAAACCGACCACCAAGACCAAGGCTGGCAAGGCGCGTCCGCAGGACGACGACTACCAGCTCAACCAGGCGCTCAGCTTGCTCAAAGGATTGAGTGTGACGCGCGGCAACTGATATGCGCGTCTGGTTGACAGGGCTCGTTTACGCCCTTGCTGCCCTGACTGGCGCCGTGCATGCGGCGCCAGTCAATGCGGCCGATGCCCCAGGCAGAGCGGCGAAAGTCGCTTATCTGAGCCTGATCATCGATGACCTGGGGCAGAATCCTGACCGCGACACCCGTGCGCTCAAACTGCCGGGGCCCGTCACGCTGGCAATCATGCCCGATACCCCGCACGCCACAGAATTCGCACGTCAGGCTCATAAGGCTGGCAAGACCGTGATCCTGCACATGCCAATGGACCCGGCAACCGGGCCCTACGCCTGGCACCCCGAACTTCCCCTGCCCGAACTTGAATCGCGCCTGAACGCCGCGCTGCTGAAAGTGCCGTATGCCGCGGGCATCAACAACCACATGGGCAGTCGCATGACCGCTGAACCGGTCGCCATGACCTGGCTGGTGGGCGAGCTGCAGCGCCGGCATCTGTTTTTGGTCGACAGCCGCACCAGCGCGAAAACCGTGGCCGCCGCCCAGGCGCAGAAGATTGGGTTAGCGAGCGTTTCGCGGGATGTGTTTCTGGACGATGAGCGCACCGCCGAGGCGATTACCGGGCAATTGCAAACAGCGATCAAACTCGCGCACAAGCAAGGTTCGGCGGTGATGATCGGTCATCCCTATCCCGTGACGCTGGACGTGCTGGAGCGCGAACTGCCCAAGCTCAAATCCCAGGGCATCGAGTGGATCGAGATTCGCCACATGGTGACCGAGCGCGGTAATGAAGCGATGGCGGGGCATGGCAAGAACGGGCTGTATCGGTAGCGACAGCCCTGTAGGAGCCAACTAGTTGGCGAGCCGGTCACGCGGTGTGACAGTCATGCCGTCTCGCGAACAAGTTCGCTCCTACAGAAGACTACAGATAGCTACCAAGAATCTTGTCCAACAGCCCTTCGGCGCGCATGTCATCCAGCGCCTTCTGCAATTTGGCCACGACTGCATCAGGCGTTTCCTTGTTCAGCGCCAGAAACAGCTCGGCCTGATTAAAGCGCAACACGGTCTTCAACCCTGAAACGCCTTCCTGCCGCGCCAGATAGCGTCCTGCCGGATCACCGGTGGCCCACAGGTCGATCTGACCGTCCACCAGCTTTCTGGCGTTGTCTTTGTCGCTCAACACCGTGATCGGGTTCAGCCCTTGGCGGGCGAGTTCTTCGGCGATCGCATCGCCCTTGTAGGCGCCAATCTTGTACTGCCGGGCTTGCTCCAGGGTTTTCAGCTCAATGGGACTGTCGCTGCGGGCCAGCATGATCCAGTCGTCCGGACCGATCGGACCGACCCATTTGAAGAGTTTTTCGCGCTCAGGCAAGCGCGCCGTGACGAAGACGCCATAGCCGGGCTTTTCCAGTGCGAGTTTGTAAATGCGATCCCAAGGGAAGCGCAGGGTCATGTTGTAACCGACGCCGGCGCGCTTGAAGGTCTGGCGCACGATCTCGACAGCGATGCCTTCGATGTTGCTTTCCTGGGCGAAGTTTTTTCCATCCGTGGCCATGTTGTACGGCGGGAAATTCTCGGTCAGCAGGACAATCGAGTAAGGCGACACGTCGCCAGCCCGGGCATTACCCATCACCAATGTCAAAACGCTGACCAGCGCTAGAACAACACTTTTGAACATATCCCTGGCACCCCCTCCTGACGACGGCAGAAGAGTGCCGCGAACGTTGTGTGAAGTCCAGTTCGCTGACGCATCAGGTCGGTTTCAGAACAGAGGTGTCTTGAAGCGTCTATCTGGGGGCTAACAAGGGTGGGGCTAACGATGGAAACCCGTGGGAGCGGACTCGTCCGCGAAGGCTCAAGTACAGTCGACAGAGATATGTCAGCTGCACCGGCCTATTCGCGGACGAGTCCGCTCCCACAGGATCTGCGCAGTTATCGAACGACGATTCCCTGTTTGGCCATGAACGCCTTGGCCTCGGGCACGGTGTATTCGCCGAAGTGGAAAATACTCGCCGCCAGCACCGCACTGGCATGGCCTTCCAGCACGCCGTCAGCCAGATGCTGAAGGTTGCCCACACCACCGGAGGCAATCACCGGGATACCCAACGCATCGCTGATCGCACGGGTCACGCCTAGATCGAAGCCGTTTTTCATGCCGTCCTGATCCATGCTGGTCAGGAGGATTTCGCCGGCGCCCAGATCTTCCATCTTCTTGGCCCACAGCACAGCGTCGAGGCCGGTGGGCTTACGACCGCCGTGGGTGAAGATCTCCCAGCGCGGGGTTTCGCCTGGCAGCGAGACCTTCTTCGCATCGATGGCAACAACGATGCACTGCGAACCAAAACGCGCCGCCGCTTCACCAACGAACTCGGGATTGAATACTGCTGCGGTGTTGATCGAGACCTTGTCGGCACCGGCATTGAGCAGGTTGCGGATGTCCTGCACGGTGCGCACGCCGCCGCCCACAGTCAGTGGGATGAACACCTGGCTCGCCATGCGCTCGACGGTATGCAGCGTGGTGTCGCGGCCATCGACGCTTGCAGTGATGTCGAGAAAGGTAATCTCATCAGCTCCCTGCTCATCGTAAAGCCGGGCAATTTCCACCGGGTCGCCGGCGTCACGGATGTTCTCGAACTTGACGCCCTTGACCACACGGCCGTTATCGACGTCCAGACAAGGGATGATGCGTTTGGCGAGGGCCATAGGGTTATCTCCGAAATCCGTGGCTGTAGGAGCGAATTTGTTCGCGAGACATTTTTCGATCCGCTGAATCTGTGGCGGCTATCAAATCGCTTCGCGAACAAGTTCGCTCCTACAGTGAATGCCTAGCGCTGGGCCAGATCACACAACGCCTGAGCTTCAGCCACATCCAGCGTGCCTTCGTAGATCGCACGGCCGGTAATCGCGCCGATGATTCCCGGCGCCTTGGCATCAAGTAGCGCCTGGATGTCGCCCAGGTTGTGAATACCGCCGGATGCAATCACCGGAATCCGCGTGGCTGCAGCCAGTGCCGCGGTGAACGGGATGTTGCAGCCCTGCATCATGCCGTCTTTGGCGATGTCGGTATAAACGATGGCCGCGACGCCGTCCGCTTCAAAACGCTTGGCCAGATCGATCACCTGAACCGAGCTGACTTCAGCCCAGCCGTCGGTGGCGACGAAACCGTCTTTGGCATCGAGCCCGACGATCACTTTGCCCGGGAAAGCGCGGCATGCCTCAGCCACGAACTCAGGTTCCTTGACCGCTTTGGTGCCGATGATCACGTAGCTCACGCCGGCTTTGATGTAGTGCTCGATGGTTTCCAGCGAACGAATGCCGCCGCCGATCTGGATCGGCAGTTGCGGGTAGCGCCTGGCGATGGCCGTCACCACGTCGCCATTGACCGGCTGACCTTCGAAAGCGCCGTTCAGATCGACCAGATGCAGACGACGGCAGCCGCCCTCAACCCACTTGGCAGCCATGGCTACCGGGTCATCGGAGAACACCGTCGAATCGTCCATACGGCCTTGGCGCAGACGCACGCAGGCGCCGTCCTTAAGATCGATTGCGGGAATAATGAGCATGTGCTTTTCCTTCGTCAAAGAGCTGCAAGCTGCAAGCTATAAGCTGCAAGAAGGCACCTCTACTAATTCTCGCAGCTTGATGCTGCTTTTGATTCTGCTGTGGCTGCACTTGGAAACTACAGATAGCCACAAGCCTTTAAGCGTATTCATTCTTGCAGCTTGTAGCTTTCAGCTGCCCTTCTCCAACGCCCAAACGTCGCTCTCGATGCTCTCGAAGCGCTCTTTGAGGTGCGCCTGAACATCGAAGATCGCTCGGTTGTAATAGTGCGGAGCAATTTCGCGAGTGAACAACTCAAGGATTTCACCGGCTTCGAACGAACCCAGGTCCAGTTCGAAGCGATCTTCCATGAAGCGCTTGATCTTGTGACACGCCTCGCTCTCCTGTTCAGGAGTGAGGGTCAGGATCGGCGGCTTGTTCTTCTTGCTCATTACCAGCGACCGTCCCACGCGGCGAAGTTCTGCAGCAACTGCAGGCCATGGGTATGGCTCTTCTCCGGGTGGAACTGCACCGCGAAGCGCGAGCCGTCCGCCAGTGCAGCGGCGAAGTCACGGCCATAGTGGCCACGTCCGACGATCTGCCGTGCGTTGGGCGATTCGATGTAATAGCTGTGTACGAAGTAGAACCGCGCTTTATCCGGAATGCTGTGCCACAACGGGTGATCCACCGCCTGCGCCACTTCGTTCCAGCCCATGTGCGGGACTTTCAGGTGCTCGCCGTCTTCGTGCAAATCTTTGCCGAAGAACCGGACCTGGCCAGGAAACAAGCCGATGCAGTCTTCCCCGCCGCTCTCTTCACTGCGATCCATCAGCGCCTGCATGCCGACGCAGATGCCGAGAAACGGGCGATCCTGGCTGACTTCGCGCACCAGCTTGTCGAAACCCAGGCGACGAATCTCGGCCATGCAATCGCGAATCGCGCCGACGCCCGGGAACACCACGCGGTCGGCTTCACGAATCACATCGGCATCGCTGGTGATCAGCACACGACCGGCGCCTACGTGCTCCAGTGCCTTGGCGACCGAGTGCAAGTTGCCCATGCCGTAATCGATAACCGCGACCGTCTGCATCAGAGCACGCCCTTGGTGGACGGCATCTGACCGGCCATACGCTCATCGAGCTCGACGGCCATGCGCAGGGCGCGGCCAAAGGCCTTGAACACGGTTTCGATCTGGTGGTGAGTGTTGTGACCGCGCAGGTTATCGATGTGCAGCGTGACATTGGCGTGGTTGACGAAGCCCTGGAAAAACTCCTGGAACAGATCGACGTCGAAACCGCCAACGGTGGCGCGGGTGTAGGGAACATGCATCTGCAAGCCAGGACGGCCTGAAAAGTCGATAACCACCCGAGAAAGGGCTTCGTCCAGCGGGACGTAGGCGTGACCGTAACGACGGATGCCTTTTTTGTCGCCAATGGCTTTGCTGAAAGCCTGACCCAGGGTGATGCCAACGTCTTCCACCGTGTGGTGGTCGTCGATGTGCAGGTCGCCTTTGCTTTCGATATCCAGATCGAACAACCCGTGACGGGCGATCTGATCGAGCATGTGTTCAAGAAAAGGCACGCCGATATCGAATCGGGCCTTTCCGGTGCCATCCAGGTTGATCGAGGCTTTAATCTGGGTTTCCAGGGTGTCGCGCTCGACGAACGCCATACGTTCGGCCATCACCAGCTCCGCAAAATCATTGGGCGAAAAAGGCGAGCATTATAGGGCGTGCGGCGGGGAAACAGAAACAAGAGACGTGCTATGGCTGACAGAGGGAATGCGGGCTGGGAGCGCTAGACATGTGCATACAAGCAGATAGCCGTACGCAAAACGGCAGTGGGAGGGAGCTTGCTTGCGATGGGTCTTCAAGCAAGACATTTCTGTCGAGTCTCAGACTGCCATCGCGAGCAAGCCCCATCCCACAAAGCAGCTACGGCCTGAAGATTTCCAGGCCGTAGCTATTGGCATTTTAGTGAAACAGCACCGCAGTTTTCTGCAGCGTGATCCAGACACCCCACGCCAGCGGAATGCCTACGGCCAGCCAGGCCAGGACCGCCAGCGGCTTGGTGTTCGGCGCAGCTTTCCACTCAAGCGAGGTGCTGTGATCGGCGCCTACGTCGTGACCGATGGACTGCTCGGCTTTAAGCTCGGCGTCGGTCATGAAGTACTTGTCGGCCACCGGACGCACCAGCAAATTGCAGATAAAGCCCAACACCAGCAGACCCGCCAGGATGTACAACGTGATGTTGTAAGCATCGGCACGAGCAACGCCGTGGCTCAGCTGGTATTCGCGCAGGTAGTTCACCAATACCGGGCCGAGTACGCCGGCTGCTGCCCAGGCGGTCAAAAGACGGCCGTGGATCGCGCCGACCATTTGTGTACCGAACAGGTCAGCCAGGTAAGCCGGAACAGTCGCGAAACCGCCGCCATACATCGACAGCACCACGCAGAAGGCCGCAGCGAACAGCGCAACGCTGCCCATGTGACCCAGGGTCGGAACCGACGCGTAAAGCAGGAAACCCAAGGCGAAGAACACGAAGTACGTGGCTTTACGGCCGATGTAGTCCGAGAACGAAGCCCAGAAGAAGCGCCCGCCGATGTTGAACAAGCTCAACAGACCGGTGAAACCTGCGGCAATGGCAGCGATGGCGGCCAGTTGTGAAGCGTCAAGCTGAGTGAAGCCCTGATCGGTGCCCAGCAATTTGCCGCCGAACACTTCCTGCAGCAGCGGCGAAGCCATGCCGAGGATGCCGATACCGGCCGAAACGTTCAGGCACAGCACCAGCCACACCAGACGGAACTGCGGGGTTTTCCACGCTACGTTCACGTGGACGTGGCGGTTGGTGATCATCGCGTTGTTGGCTTTTTTGACCGGAGCGGTCCAGCCTTCAGGTTTCCAGCCGGTTGGCGGAACGCGATAAGACAAAGCGCCGCCGATCATGAAGATGAAGTAGATCACCGCCATGGCCACGAAGCTCTGCCAGACGCCGACGCTGTCAGGAGTGGCGAAGTGGCTCATTAGAGCGGTCGCCAGCGGCGCACCGACCATCGCGCCGCCGCCAAAGCCCATGATCGCCATGCCGGTTGCCATGCCGCGTTTGTCCGGGAACCACTTGATCAGCGTTGATACGGGCGAGATATAGCCCAGGCCCAGACCGATACCGCCGATCACGCCTGAACCAATCCACATCAGCCAGATCTGGTGCGTATAGACGCCCAGCGCTGAAATCAGCAGACCGCCACACCAGCACAGAGCCGACACCACACCGGCCTTGCGCGGGCCTGCGTGTTCCAGCCAGCCGCCCCAAATGGCTGCCGAGCAACCCAGGAAGATGAAGAACAGGGTGTAGATCCAGCCGAGCATGGAGATCGGCCAGTCACAGGTAGAAGAGAAGACTTGTTCGAAGAACCCCATGTCCGGTGCACAGGCGACGGCGGTCTTGATGCCAACGGCTTTGGACAACGGCAGCCAGAACACCGAGAAACCGTAAGCCATGCCGATACACAGATGGATCGCGAGGGCAGCCGGTGGTACCAGCCAGCGGTTGAAACCGCTCTTCGCGATAATGCGCTCTTTGGACAAGAACGCAGGTTGAGCAACAGAGCCGCCCAACGCAGTACTTGTACTCATTGTTATTCCCCCAATTTTTTTAGTTGTGTCACGCAAGGCAATGGCAAAGTGTCCGCCCACAACCTTGATGCCAGTAGGCAACGGTTGTTTTATCGGCAGCACCTTTGATTGCGTGACAATTCGACGCAGGATGAGCCCCGAAGCGCGAAACTCTACCATTTACTACGCAAAAGAAAGCACTCTGCTATTACCTTTTTTATGCCGTCCGTCATGTCCGGTCGTGGAGTAAAAAAGCTGACACTTTGCTGTTCATGTCCGTTTTGATCGTAGGAAAATGCCGGAAATTTGGCACATCACGTGCGATGCGAACTACTCTTGCTCGAGGCCGCTATACTCGCGGGCTAAATTTTTGAACGACACGACTACAAGGACTCGCCCATGAAAGCGTTCGGCAAAATCCTGGGACTGTTTATTCTCGGGCTGTTGCTGATCATCGTGGCTCTCGGTTTCGCCCTGAGCCATCTGTTTGATCCCAACGACTATAAAGACGAGATTCGTAAGCTGGCTCGCGATAAAGCTCATGTGGAGCTGACGCTCAACGGCGATATCGGCTGGAGCCTGTTCCCCTGGCTGGGGCTTGAGTTGCATGACGCCAGCGTCGCAACTCTGAGCGACCCGACCAAACCGTTCGCCGATCTGCAGATGCTCGGCCTGTCAGTGCGTGTGCTGCCGCTGCTGCGCAAGGAAGTGCAGATGAGCGACGTGCGTGTCGAGGGTCTTAACCTGATGCTGACCCGCGACGCCAATGGTCATGGCAATTGGGAAGACATCGGCAAAATGCCTGCTACCGCCTCCACCGATGCCGCGACGCCTGCCCCGGACGGTTCCGCTGTCCCTGCCAAACCTGATCGTCCATCACAGCCGGTCAAACTCGACATCGACAGCCTGACTGTCAACAACGCACGCATCGAATACAACGATATCCCCAAGGCCCGGCAATTCACCGCCGAGAGCATTCAGATCAGCACTGGCGCGGTCCATGAAGCGACCGACATTCCGATCAAGCTGACGGCATTTCTGAGCACCAATCAACCGGTCATCCGCACCAAGACCGAGCTTTCGGGCCAGTTGCGTTTCGACCGAGTACTCAAGCGCTATCAGTTCGAAGACATGCGTCTTTCGGGCGAAGCGGCGGGCGATCCGCTGCAGGGCAAAACCGTGACCTTCGCTGCACAAGGCAATCTTCTGGTGGATCTGGCAGCCAATGTCGCCGAGTGGAGTGGCATGAAGTTGTCGGCCAACCAGCTTCGTGCGCTAGGTGAACTGCATGTTCGGGATCTGGACAAGACGCCACAGCTCAGTGGCGGGCTGTCGATTGCTCAGATCAACCTGCGCGAGTTTCTCGAAAACATCGGTCAGCCAGCGCCCCCATTGGGCGAAGGCAGCCTCAACAAGTTTGAAATCGTTACCCGCGTCGCCGCCAACCCGACCAGCGTTACGCTGGACGGCATGACCCTGAAGCTGGACGACAGCACTATTACCGGCCGTGTAGCGGTCGAAGACATCGCCAGACAATCACTGCGCTTGCAGCTCAAGGCCGATACGTTCAATGCCGATCGCTATCGCCCGGCGCCTAGCGAAGAGCGCAAGGGCGCCAGCGCCGCGCGCAAGGCTGAAGTCGAAGGCGGCGAGGCCCAGGCACTGGCAGGCGCAGGCACGACCCCGCTGCCGGAGCAACCGAGCAAGGCCGCTTGGAGCGATGCCAAACTGCTGCCTCTGGAGCGCATGCGCAAACTGGACGTTGATGCTGACCTGACCTTCGGCCAGCTGACCGTGCAGAAATTGCTGATCCAGAATGCGGCGCTGAAAACCTCGGCACTGGACGGGATCGTCAAGGTCGACAGCCTGCGCGGTGATCTCTACAACGGTAATTTCGAAGTCAAAGGCAATCTGGATGTACGTCCGGAAGTACCACTGGCCAGTGTGCAGACGCGCATTGCCAAGGTGCCGGTGGAGCGCTTCATCCAGGCCCAAGGCGAAGCCCCGCCGCTGCGCGGCCTGCTGACCCTCAACAGCGATCTGACAGGCAAAGGTAATAGCGAAAAAGCGCTGATCGACAGCCTCAACGGCACGGCCAGTTTTGCGCTGAACGATGGGGTACTGGTCAACGCCAACCTTGAGCAGCAGCTGTGTCGTGGAATTGCCACGCTCAACCGCAAATCCCTGAGCGGCGAACCGCGCGGCAAAGACACACCCTTCAAGCAGTTGAACGGCAATCTGATATTCCGTAACGGCGTGGCCAGCAACCCGGACCTGAAAGTGCGCACCCCCGGTCTGACCGTCAATGGCGACGGTGACATTGACTTGCGCGTGCTGGGCATGAATTACCGCGTCGGCATCATCATCGAAGGCGACAAGAGCGACATGCCGGACCCTGCGTGTGAAGTGAACCCGCGCTTCGTCGGCATCGAATGGCCCGTGCAGTGCCGTGGTCCGCTGGAACTGGGGGCCAAGGCTTGCCGTCTGGATAACGAAGGCCTGGGCAAAGTCGCCGCCAAACTGGCGGGCGACCGGATTGGCGACAAAATCGATGAGAAGCTGGGCGACAAGGTCAGCCCTAAGCTCAAGGACGCGATCAAGGGATTGTTCAAAAGGTGATATTCGGGCCTCTGAGATCCTGTGGGAGCGGACTTGTCCGCGAAGCCGTTAATTGAGTCGACATATCTTCGATGGTTGAACAATTGCTTTCGCGGACAAGTCCGCTCCCACGGTTCGGTGCCCGTTCCAAGCATCTCGCAACGCCACACAACCTTTCTCAACACCGGACAACCCATGCAAGCCGAACAATTCTCCAGCGCCGTGCTGGAGTGGTACGACCGTCACGGCCGTCACGATCTGCCGTGGCAACACGACATCACGCCGTATCGAGTGTGGGTCTCGGAAATCATGCTGCAACAAACCCAAGTCAGCACCGTGCTCAATTATTTCGACCGTTTCATGGACGCACTGCCCAGCGTAGAAGCGCTGGCCGAGGCGCCGGAAGACGAGGTGCTGCACCTGTGGACGGGCCTGGGTTACTACACCCGCGCCCGCAATCTGCACAAAGCGGCGAAGATCGTGGTCGCCGATCACGGTGGTGAGTTTCCCCGTGACGTGGAAAAGCTGATCCTGCTGCCGGGCATCGGGCTGTCTACCGCCGGCGCCATCGCCAGCATCAGCATGGGCCTGCGCGCGCCCATTCTGGATGGCAACGTCAAACGCGTTCTGGCGCGCTTCACAGCACAGGAAGGCTATCCGGGCGAGCCGAAGGTCGCCAAACAGCTTTGGGCCACTGCCGAGCGTTTCACGCCGCATCAGCGAGTGAACAACTACACCCAGGCGATGATGGATCTGGGGGCCACGCTATGCACGCGCAGCAAACCGAGCTGTCTGCTATGCCCGCTTGAACGTGGCTGTGAGGCGCACATGTTGGGCCTGGAAACGCGCTACCCGATCCCCAAGCCGCGCAAGACCATCCCGCAGAAGCGCACGCTGATGCCAATGTTCGCCAACCGCGACGGCGCAATCTTGCTATATCGGCGCCCATCCACCGGTTTATGGGGCGGTTTATGGAGCCTGCCGGAGCTGGATGACTTCGACGACATGCAACACCTGGCCTCGCAGCACGCCCTGCAGTTGGGCGAGCATCATGCCTTGCCCGGGATGATTCACACGTTCAGCCATTTCCAGCTGACCATCGAACCCTGGCTGGTACAGGTCCAGGAGTCGGCCCATCACGTGGCCGAGGACGACTGGCTCTGGTATAACCTCGCCACCCCGCCGCGCCTGGGCCTTGCTGCCCCGGTGAAGAAGCTGCTGAAAAACGCAGCCGACGTATTGAATGCAGGAGAGTCCCTATGACCCGCATCGTAATGTGCCGTAAATACAAAGAAGAACTGCCAGGCCTAGAACGCGCTCCTTATCCGGGCGCCAAAGGTGAAGACATCTTCAATCACGTTTCGCAGAAAGCCTGGGCCGACTGGCAGAAACACCAGACCCTGCTGATCAACGAGCGTCGCCTGAACATGATGAACGCCGAAGACCGGAAATTTCTTCAGACCGAGATGGACAAGTTCCTGTCGGGCGAGGAATACGCCAAGGCAGAAGGGTATGTTCCGCCCGCTGAATAAAAGGGATTTACGCAGTGCGGGTCGTAAGCAACGGTAATAATTCAATTTTTTTTAGAAACACGCTTGACGACCCCCTGAAAAACACGTTTAATGCGCCCCGTTGCCCAGATAGCTCAGTCGGTAGAGCAGGGGATTGAAAATCCCCGTGTCGGCGGTTCGATTCCGTCTCTGGGCACCAAATACCGAAAAACCCCTGCATCGAAAGATTCAGGGGTTTTTTATTGGGCGCGATTTCAATGCCCCTTCCCTCTTGGCTAACGGCAAGGTCTGCGCTTCAATACCACCGCATCAGCGCCCTACTCGCCCGCACAAGGAAATCACCCTAATGGCCTCCCCCGACAAACAACAGAAACGCGCCAAGCGGGCGAAAGTCAAAGCCAAGCAGAACCGCATGGGCAAGGCCGGGACCAGCGTTATCCACCCGGTACTTGGCAATCCGTTCGTCAACGAGCCTTTCGATGACGTCGAGATCGACCTGAGTACGTTCGATTTCAACGACATCGTAGAAAACGGCTTTGATCCCGCCGACTTCGATGACCTGTTCGAAGCCATGAAAACCGCAGAAGCCATCAGCCAGCTCGCGCTCTGCGTGGTCTTCCTCCAATACCCGGTGCTGGAACTGGTCATCGCCGAAGAAGAGGAAGAACCCGCTACCGACTTCATGATGGGCCTGCTCATCACTTACCGCGCCATTGAGCATGACGAAGACGAAGACACGGCCATCGAGTGGATCAGCAGCCAGGCATTCCAGGCTGATTACAGCCAGGCCTCGCAAATCCTCGAGAAGAAAAACGCTCGCGCCAGCCGTCCAGGTCAGCCACACCCGTAAAGCCGAATTTAATTTACAAAGTGCCACTACGCGGTTAGCGTGCCGGCCTTAACGAGAATGACATCTCTTCTCAACAAGGCCCGCACGTTGACCGAGCTTCCCACACCTCCAGCCAGGGCTTACTCCACCCCGCGCGTTTATCTGCACTGGATATCCGCCGCCGTGATCCTGTGGGCGACGTTCAGCGGGTTCGGCGTTGCACTGCTGGCACCAGACGACAGCTTTCGGGCATGGGTCGAGTCTTTCAACCCACAACTCACCAGTCTGTTCATTCCGGTCTTCGTGTGGCGCGCGTGGCTGGCCGTGACAGCGACTTCTAGGCCATCACCCCAAACCCTGCAAGAGCACCTGGCTCACTGGGCGCACCTGGCGATTTACCTGACCGTGACGGGCGTGCTGATCACCGGGGCGCTGATGATGACTCACCCGGTCACGATGCTTGATTTTGTCCAACTGCCGCAGCTAATTCATTCAGCCAAAGCGCTGAGCACGCTGCATGAGATTCATCACGTTTTGTGCGCGGTGTTGGCCGGGTTGGTGGCGGTGCATGTGATGGCGGTGGTGCAGCATCAGGTGCTGGGGCGGTCGGTATTAGGGCGGATGTTGTAATAGCAAAAAAGGCCACGATCAATAATGATCGCGGCCATTTTTATTGACTCCAGCAGTTCAGCCTCTCAACTCAACTGAGCACAACCTTCCCCGCCCGCGCGCTCTTGCGGCGGCTGGACACGATCAGCCCCGCAGCAATTACCAGCACACTGAGCAAACCAGTGGCGATGATCTCCATGCGATGGGCTTCCTGTACCAGCATGATCGCCAGCACGCCGACAATGAAAACGATCACGGCGTAGGTCAGGCCAGGGAACAGCCACATGCTGAAGGCGATTTTCTCACCTGCGGCCTGGCGCTTCTGGCGCATACGAAGCTGCGAAACGGCGATAACCAGATACACCAGCAGCGCGATTGCGCCAGAGCTGGCCAGCAGGAAATCGAACACGGCAGCGGGTGCAACGTAGTTGGCGAACACCGCCAAGAAGGCTGCGGCAGTCGACAGCAATACGGCCCAGACCGGCGTGCCGGCTTTGCTGGTGCGTTGCGACATGGCGGGCGCATCGCCACGCTTGCCGAGGGAAAACATCATGCGCGACGCGGTGTAGAGCGCTGAGTTCAGACAGCTGGTCACGGCGACCAGCACCACCAGATCAACGATCAACTTGGCGTTCGGAATACCCATCAGATCGAGCACGGTCTGATAGGAACCGACCTCCGCCAGTCGGCTGTCATTCCACGGCACCAAGGCCACAACGATGAAGATCGATACCAGGTAGAACAGGCAAATTCGCCAGATCACCGAGTTGGTGGCTTTGGTGATTTGCTGGCCAGGGTTCTTCGACTCAGCCGCCGCGATGGTAACGATTTCGGTGCCCATGAACGAAAACATGGTGGTCAGCATCGCCGCCAACACAGCGCCAATACCGTTGGGCATGAAACCCTGTGTGTCATACAGATGGCTGACACCGCTGACCTGGGTATTGGGCAGCAGACCGAAAATCGCAAGTACGCCCAGTACCACGAACCCGAGAATCGCCAGGACCTTGATCAACGCGAACCAGAACTCGAACTCGCCGTAGTTCTTCACGCTGAACAGGTTGGTTGCGGTCAGCAACAACGTGATCACCAGCGTGAACGCCCAGATGGCGACATTGGGGAACCACGCATGCAGGATCGTTGCAGCGGCGTTGGCCTCAAGCGGAATAACCAACACCCAGAACCACCAGTACAACCAGCCAATAGTGAAGCCTGCCCAATGCCCGATAGCGCGGTCGGCATACGTAGAAAACGAGCCGGTGTCAGGCGACGCCACGGCCATTTCCGCCAGCATGCGCATCACCAGCACTACCAGAGTGCCGGCAGCGCCATACGCCAGCAGCACGGCAGGGCCCGCTTCGGCGATGGCATGCCCTGATCCCACAAACAGACCTGCACCGATCACGCCGGCAATGGACAGCATGGTGATGTGGCGCGGTTTGAGCCCCTGCTCAAGATTCGAAGAACGAGTACTGCTCATAAGAACAACCTTTGAAGGACTTTTCGAATGGATCGAGACGCGCGCAGGACATTCGTAAAAATATCCGTACGGCTCTGTTATTTATTTTTTACGCAAGAAATACGCCAAAATATTTCAGAAACGACGTCGCTCTCGGAAACGCCCGGTCCAGGGCCATTCCACAACTTGTTGATTGTTATGGCATTCCGCCAGCGATGTAGGAAATGTTACCGACCAACTCATCCAAAGGACGTTTGAGCGCACCGAAAATACACATTAAGTCTTAGCGCGCCCCGTTTAAATGCACGCAGGGTGCCTGACGTAAGCCGCACAGGCCTATTCAGGCTTTAATTGCCAAGGCAAAGCTGGCAACATCGCGCCTTTTTTGCGCAGATCATCTGTCGAGACAGCACTGAAACAGTGCCCCCATCGCTCGACACCGCGCATAGACACTCATCACCATGAGGACCGCACATGGCTCAGGCCACGCCCGCGCTGGAAATTCGCAACCTGCACAAGCGCTATGGCGACCTTGAGGTGCTCAAGGGCATTTCGCTGACCGCGCGGGACGGCGATGTGATTTCGATCCTCGGCTCATCCGGCTCTGGTAAATCGACACTGCTGCGTTGCATCAACCTGCTGGAAAATCCCCACCAGGGTCAGATCCTGATCGCCGGCGAAGAGCTGAAACTCAAGGCCGCCCGCAACGGCGAACTGATCGCCGCCGACAACCGGCAGATCAATCGCCTGCGCAGCGAAATCGGCTTCGTCTTTCAGAACTTCAACCTGTGGCCACACATGAGCGTGCTCGATAACATCATCGAGGCGCCGCGCCGGGTACTGGGCCAGAGCAAGGCAGAAGCCATCGAGGTGGCCGAAGCATTGCTGGCCAAAGTCGGTATCGGTGACAAACGACATATCTATCCGGCACAGTTGTCCGGCGGCCAGCAACAACGCGCCGCCATCGCCCGCACGCTGGCGATGCAGCCCAAAGTGATCCTGTTCGATGAACCGACCTCGGCCCTTGACCCGGAGATGGTGCAAGAAGTCCTTGCCGTAATCCGCGCTCTGGCAGATGAAGGCAGAACAATGTTGCTGGTGACCCACGAAATGAGCTTCGCGCGGCAGGTGTCGAGCGAAGTGGTGTTTGTGCATCAAGGTTTGATTGAGGAACAAGGATCGCCGCAGCAGGTCTTTGAAGACCCGCAGTCGGCGCGCTGCAAACAATTTATGTCCAGCAATCGTTAACGGAGCAACACCATGCAGATCTTCAGACAACTTTTGCTGGCCGCAGCCACCACGCTGGCATTGAGCTCCAGCGCATTCGCTGCCGAAACTTTGAAAATGGGTGTAGAGGCTGCCTATCCGCCGTTCAACAACAAGGACGCGAGCGGCCAGGTTGTGGGGTTTGACGTCGAAATCGGTCAGGCCCTGTGCGCCAAGATGAAGACCGAGTGCGAAATCGTCACTTCCGATTGGGACGGCATCATCCCCGCCCTGAATGCCAAGAAGTTCGACTTCATCGTTTCCTCGATGTCGATCTCCGATGAGCGCAAAGCCGCTGTGGACTTCACCGAGCCTTACTACTCAAACAAGCTGCAATTCATCGCGCCGAAAAGCACCGACATCAAGGGCAACACGGTTGATGAGCTCAAAGCGTCCCTGAACGGCAAGACCATCGGCGCCCAGCGCGCAACCTTGTCCGGCACCTGGCTGGACGACAACTGGGGCAGCGATGTCACCGTCAAGCTGTACGACACTCAGGAGAACGCCTACCTGGATCTGACTTCCGGCCGACTCGACGCAATCCTTTCGGACAAATACGTCAGCTACGAATGGCTGAAAAGCCCAGCGGGCCAGGCGTACGAGTTCAAGGGCAACCCGGTTTACAACGACGACAAAATTGGTATCGCTGTGCGAAAAGGCGACACCCTGCGCACGAAGCTGAACCTGGCGCTCAAAGAAATCATCGAAGACGGCACCTACAAGAAAATCAACGACAAGTACTTCCCGTTCAGCATTCTCTGATCCGTCCGACGCGCCCTGCTGTGCCGCTCTCTCTATAGAGAGGCGCAGCAGCGCGTGTCCTTGAAACAAGCCCTGTCATGAATTTTGATCTTTACGGATTCGGCCCCGCGCTTGCCGCTGGTGTGCTGATGACTGTCCAACTTGCGCTCTCGGCGCTGTGCCTGGGGCTGATCCTCGGCCTGCTCGGCGCGCTGGCAAAAACTTCGCCGTATCGAGCGCTCAAATGGCTCGGCGGCACCTATTCGACGCTGGTGCGCGGCATTCCTGAATTGCTGTGGGTGCTGTTGATTTACTTCGGCACCGTCAACGCCATGCGCGCAATCGGTGAAGCGTTAGGCATGCCCGGCCTGGAACTCAGCGCTTTCTCGGCAGGCGTTATTGCCTTGGGACTATGTTTCGGCGCTTACGCGACCGAGGTGTTTCGCGGCGCGATTCTGTCGATACCCAAAGGGCATCGTGAAGCAGGATTAGCGCTGGGCATGTCCCGCTCGCGGATCTTCATCAAACTGATCATGCCGCAGATGTGGCGCATCGCCCTGCCAGGCCTGGGCAATCTGTTCATGATTCTGATGAAAGACACGGCCTTGGTGTCGGTCATCGGGCTGGAAGAAATCATGCGCCATTCGCAGATCGCGGTGACATCGACCAAGCAGCCATTCACCTTTTATATGGTGGCAGCGCTGATGTACCTGAGCCTGACCGTGCTGGCGATGACCGGCATGCACTTTCTCGAACAACGGGCCGCCCGTGGCTTTGCAAGGAGCGCCTCGTGAACTGGGACGTGATCATCAAATGGCTGCCGAAACTGGCCCAAGGCGCAACCCTGACATTAGAGCTGGTGGCTGTGGCGGTCATCGCCGGCCTGGTGCTCGCCATCCCGCTGGGTATCGCTCGCGCATCGCGCAACCCGTACGTGCGCACCGCGCCTTACGCGTACATCTTCTTCTTTCGCGGCACGCCGCTGCTGGTGCAGCTATTTCTGGTCTATTACGGGCTAGCGCAGTTCGATGCCGTACGACAAGGCCCACTATGGCCGTATCTGCGTGATCCGTTTTTCTGCGCGGCGCTGACCATGACGCTGCACACTGCCGCGTACATCGCCGAGATACTGCGCGGGGCGATTCAGGCCGTCCCGGTGGGCGAAGTCGAAGCCGCCCGCGCGCTGGGCATGTCCAAGGCCAAGGCGCTGATCTACATCGTCCTGCCTCGGGCCGCTCGCATCGGTCTGCCCGCCTACAGCAACGAAGTCATTTTGATGCTCAAGGCCAGCGCCCTGGCGAGCACCGTAACCCTGCTCGAACTCACCGGCATGGCCCGCACGATCATCGCCCGCACCTATCTGCCGGTCGAAATATTCTTCGCCGCTGGCCTGTTCTATTTGCTGATGTCGTTTGCGCTGGTGCAGGGCTTCAAATTGCTGGAGAAAGTGCTGCGCGTGGATCAATGTCAGGGACGGTAGGCAATGCCGATATCGGCGCCATTTTTGGGCGCGGCCCCTTCCGCGAAGAGCCCCAACCAGACGCCGCCTATCTTATGGAACGCGCCCCGTAGGAGCTGCCGAAGGCTGCGATTGCTCCCAAACCCGCCGCCGCTTACCCTGACGCACCACCTCCCACGCCCTGGCTTATGACTCCCTCCCCGATCTTGCACACCACCGACCTGCGCCCTCGCTTCGAGGCGCTGACTCGCTTTCTGCTCGATCACCAAACCCTGTGGCGCCCCAAACCGTTTACCCATCGGCAACTGCCGTGGGAAGCCCAACACCCTGAGCTGGCTGAATGGCTGCGCTCTCGCACATTGGCCGACGCAGAACAGGCGCACAACCATCCCGAGCACCTCGACGCCCCTGAGCCTTTCGCCACGATTGCCGACCAGTCAGCCGCCCTCAGCGCCGTCGGCCCGCTGCCGGTAACGGAACTGCAACCGGTGTCATCGCGCATGGCAGTCGATGTTCCGGGCCGAAAGTGGCAACAAATCGAAGCCTTCGCCAGCACCCTGGATTTTCGCAAGACGCCTGCGCACTGGCTCGACTGGTGCTCCGGCAAAGGCCACCTCGGTCGCCGCCTTGCCCAGAATGGTCAGGCGCTGACTTGCCTGGAATACGACCCAAAACTGGTCGAAGCAGGCAACCAACTCAGCACACGCCTGAACATCGCCGCAGAACACGTCACACAAGACGTCATGGCCGCCGACGCATCCTCGCGCCTGCAGGCTTGGCACACCCCCGTCGCCCTGCACGCCTGCGGCGATCTGCACGTGCGCCTCATGCAACTGGCGAGCGACGCCAATTGCCAACAACTCGCCATCGCGCCGTGCTGCTACAACCGCATCGCCGCCGACGCCTATCAAGCGTTGTCAGCCGAAGGCCAAGCCTCGACGCTGCAACTGTCCATCGACGACCTGGGCCTGCCCCTCAGCGAAACCGTCACCGCAGGCGCTCGCGTGCGCCGCCAGCGCGATACATCAATGGCCCGGCGCCTGGCCTTCGACTTGCTGCAGCGGGAGCTAACCGGCGTCGACCAATACCTGCCCACGCCATCGCTGCCCGTCGCCTGGCTGGAAAAACCCTTCGCCGACTACATACACGATCTCGCAGCGGTGAAGGACATTTCCCTAACAGGCGAACACAACTGGTCAGCATTGGAAGCTGCCGGCTGGCAACGACTGGCCGAAGTCCGCAACCTGGAACTGGCGCGCAACCTCTTCCGCCGCCCACTCGAACTCTGGCTCATCCTCGACCGCGCCCTCTACCTGAAGGCTCGCGGCTACACCGTGCGAATAGGCACCTTCTGCGACAGCCAGACCACCCCACGCAACCTCATGATCCTGGCTGAGCAAGATTGACGGTTCAAAAGCCCTGCCCTGTGGATAACTCTGTTGACGAAATATTCCGAGCGGCAATAAATACGTAGCTTGCTGCCCATTTCGCCAATTGGTCATTTTTTGTACAGGTGATTAATTTCCAGCAATTCAGTAGCTTGCGAACTAATGAGAACTGTTCCACAAATGGCACTGCCCGTTGTAGGGCCTTTGCGCCGCTTGTGAATAAGCATCAGAGCGAATCGGCATAAAGAGCGAAAAAAACTGAAATTAAGGCTTTACTCAAGAAACCAAATCCCTATAATCAGCGCCCATCACGCCGGTATAGCTCAGTTGGTAGAGCAACTGACTTGTAATCAGTAGGTCCCGGGTTCGACTCCTGGTGCCGGCACCATAAAAGGTTCCAGAGAAGGCTTTCAAAATCTCTGGAACCCCCGAAAAACCCGCCTTTTGG
>Ga0247734_1000152_pt1 | contig 61345 bp, 58 predicted proteins | sample UWRJL103311B2_FD_180933 | JGI IMG/M metagenome (GOLD analysis project Ga0247734, IMG submission 180933) | Plant litter microbial communities from Arlington Agricultural Research Station in Wisconsin, United States - UWRJ-L103-311B-2 | ecosystem: Environmental > Terrestrial > Plant litter >... | reverse complement strand
AATACCATTGCACTTTTGTACTGAAACTCCTACCATCTCCCTGGCCAAACCACTCATAGGTAACAAGAAATTTGCTGACATCATGTCCATATTTTACAAATGGTAGTTAGTATGCTATCTCGCATAAGGCTTTGTGTACTTAGTTATTCCAATTGATAGAACATTAGTCATATTGTCTGTGTTAGCTCCTGTGAAGGTGTTCTCATTAAGATGTGGATAGAACCCGAAGGTGTGATGTAGGAAAGGTATTGCCCAACATCACAGCTTGCCTATGATACAGATCTGATGGAGATAACGCACGATAAGATATTTCAAAATGTAGATTTAATTAGGCTTGTGCAAATATCTTACTGTGGGCAATATAGCTGTAAAGACCATTGTTCCCTATTAATGGTCTCCACATGCTGTCCTTTTCTGTCACTTTGCTATCAAACAAGCCACGGGTGACCTCGAATCCATCATCCGGAGATAAAAATTGCAACCACGGAAGTGTAGATGTGCATGTTGATTCGTGACCAACAGATAACTAGCAAGTGACGTGATTCCCAGGTGCTATAAGTTTCGACTGGCCTCTTTCCATTCATGCTTGCATATATAGTTACAGAAGTAATGGTACACCGGGAGACTCATGGGCTGTCCGTATCAACGAATCTAGCACATGAGGGTTGAACTAGTAGGCAAGTTTACTGTTCAAGATATTTTCTGCAATGAAACTATCTCGTATCTCTTGACACGTAGTCGGTTAAATTTCTACACACGTTGTTACGTCGCTAATTGCCAGTTGCTATCAACTTGAACTTTTTTCGTAAGAGTGTTACTGAGCAATCAGGAATATGGTCGGATGAATTTGAGCTACTCACCTGCCTCTTTTTTCCATGGATTGTTGGATTGCTGGATAGCTATGATATGTGCTGGGTTGACAGCTGGAAGAGCCAAAGACTACATGTCAATATTTAGCAGGTCTGGAAGCTTTAGTCGCCAGTAAGTAAAAAGTCTAACGGCTTGTGATGAAGATGAAAGATGCCTCCTGTTTCTCGTCGCTTTCGTGAACGAGTCTAGAGAAGGTATTCTCTGATGCAGCGAAATTTTCAAGAATATTTCTCGTCACAGGGGAGATAAAACACTTCTGGCTAATTTGCTTCAATAGAAGGTAATGCTTCCAGCGTTCTTTCTGCACTCCTGGGGAAGCAGCTCCTAAATCGAATATAACCTAGCTTTCGGGTCATTGGTTTTGTATGACTTGTGTGACCAATTCTCCTTTTTCTGTGAGATCTATGGATGAGGTACGCTGTATTATAGCATACCTCATCACGTTGAGCTTGAGTGGCAAACGATTGAGACTACTACAGCATCGCTTTTACAGGCTACAAATTTCGGTCGGATCTCCTTATCCTTCACCAGCCTCCAGAACTCAGGCTCGTATTTACGAGAAGATTACCCCAATCTACCCAGTGATAGCCTTGAAGAGGTTCATGGCTTCCGTAATCTATGTAAGGTGACTAGGCTGTGTGATTTGGGTGCATGGAAAATTCCTCGTTGAGATTTGTTGATCAAATGACTTGTAAGGTTAGGTCTCGGGGATGTATATGTAGCCCGATTTGCAGAGTTTCGAGGCTTGAAGGGTTGTATATAAAAGCGCATTACCTCTCCTTAGATATTGTAAAAATATCGAAACAAATCTCTGCAAGAGATTAAGCGTAGGAAGTCGACTTTTGATCTGAGCGGGTCTGATCTTACCGCTGCAGCGGCAATCACGAGTCTTAGTGGACCTGAATTTTGAATCGTAACGGCAAGCATTCGAATATTAGTAACTATTAAGGAGAGACAAATCAGTCGATCTTAGAGGGCAAATCGAGGCTAAGACGTTGTACGAAGCAAATATCCTCTGATTCGTTCGATGAACGTGTCACAAATGCAATCAATGGGCCCCAAGCCATTTAATCAATGCCATTCATAGTGGTCATATCGCCTGAGCAAAGGATATTCAGCGGCCGCAGCGTCGCTGGGCTATCTTTTCGGGATTGTGCACTTCCCAGTGATCGAGATGAAGCACAGCTTGATTAATAATAGCTGCTTTTGGTATACACACAACAAGCTTGTGAATCTTATCCCAACGCACCTAGCATCAAACATGTGTTTGGTAAATCCCAAATAAACACAAATTAAAGGAATAATACGACTAACAAGAGCAATCAGGCCTCACGTTTTGTGAGCTGAGTACGAAAATATCGATCGCGAAGTCGTAGTGTGCTCTGGAAGTCCATAATAGCTGACTATTCATTTTGAGATTCCATCTATGAGCACAAGGTTGTGCATTTGCTGAGTGAAGTAGTCCTGGAGTTAGAGTTTCATGAACCAATGGGTATTATAGTCGGCGAACGCTTTGAACTGTCAGGCCATCGCATATTAATATCACTGAAATCCGACTTAACTCACAGGGATACAACTATGATAAAAACGATTTGATTGTAGAATATTATACTGTACTACCTCGGAGAGAATCGATCGATTATGCAGCAGCCCGTCATTGATGTGCAGCTCTAAAAACGATCTATGGTTCATGCTATGTATCTGCATGAGCCCAGTTTTGCAGAAACCTACATACCACGGGATCAGGGCGTAGGAGGATGGCTGAATTCCCATCCTGGTGGCTGTCTTATTGTGCCGGCAATTGGCAACCACCCAAGATATCTTATCCTATTGCATACTGTAGGTAGCCATGGCGGGTGTGTGAGAGAATGGTTTGGTTGCAGGGGTGAATTCAGATTCTTTTAAGAAGGTTTGCCAAGGTACAGATACTGTCGGGTTGAAGACCCCGAGCGGTCGGTGTCTTCGAGATTCAGCCGGGGAATGTGTATGCTTTCATCATGAGTAAGTACAATACAACTAGTATACTTGAGGGAAAAGGCAATTTGGTTGGTTGCCACGTAATTCTATGTTATCATTCATCAAATTGCTTCACTTCTGCTCTGCATATGCTTCATACTTTCTTGAGTGTACCGGAAACACGACGAGATGAGGGGAGGCTGGATCGATTTGGTGTTTGTTGAGGCAGGCCACGTCGCCATGCTGATAGTACCATTTACATTTCCCTTTCCCCGTGCGTAGCTATGAGAGTTACATTGTCATGCTGAGCATCATAGACCTTATGGAGGTATAAAGCATACGAATCATTCCTTTTTTGTTTTCCACGACTCGTAGTAGCGTAATAACCTATGAGTCTGCATACCGGAATCTCTCATACTCGGGCTCCGGCTCCCGTTTCCTCCACAGCCACCTTTACCCTGCTGCAGCTGCATGCATGTACGAGCCATGTGCATGTGCTACAGAAGGTTTGGGTGGGGTGCGTGCCATTACCAGGGTATGTGGCCAGCTGCTTACAGTATACTGTACATACAAAGCAGCCAGGAGTTACCACTCTGTGAGAAGCCAGGCCAGGATACATAACAGAAGATGCTTTTTCTCTTTTGCAATATTTCCGTATTCTGGTCCTGTATAGTAGGTGTTGATATTTCCATATCCGCAAGCAAGTGAGCTACCTAGTGCTATGCCCTGCATGAATTGATACCAAAATATCGCCTCTTCTTAGCTTGTGTAGCATTGTTGGGCCCCTGGCTAGCCCACCGTGACGGTCCTCACAGTAAAACGCCATGCCCATCACCTAATCTGTGATGGCGATAAAGAGTGGCACGGAATAGCATCATCTAATTCTGATCGCACAGCACAGCAGGTCAAGGCTCACCGATACATAAGATAGGATAGAGGCAGGTGACAGCTGTTAAACGTCGTGATTCGAGAAGAACGGTTGGAAGGTTCTGAGTGAGCGTGAGACGAACGGACGGTGTAGAGAGCTGGCTGAATGCACCACAGTAAGCAAGTCAGGCCATTCATTCATATGTGGGCTCGGCTCCCCGAAGCAACATTCTTCATCTCAAGCTTTAGGTCTGGCTCCAGCTTTGCTTCTGGCTACAGCTATTGCACAGCACCAGATTTATCCGTCGGATCAATCCGATAATGCGGTTTTCTCTATGACAGTCAAATCGACTACAAAGGTGCCACTTCAAACCCCGGTGACTGGTTGCATTGAGGCACAAGACATACCAGCCACAAACAGTTGTATTGGTACCTGGTTGCTGGCCACATACCCTGCAGTGAAGTAACATTCTGTTGGTATTGTTGTTGGTAATGTACATTGACTGACGAACGAGATATCTCGGATTGTGCTGTACAGTAGTACTAGCAGCAGTCAGTACATTTGACCTTTGCGGCTTTAGGTGACGGGGTGATTGGAAGAGAGGACCCCTAGTAATACCTGTCATATATGTAGCCTCTCTGACTTTTTGTCTACCTCCTACAACTCATCCAGATTGAGGAGTAGCGCCCCTGCCTCGCTCTTTAATCAGACTCGCGGAAGGCAAGGCGGCAAGCCAAATGCAAGGCTATCTACTTAGGTAAAAGCTTGCCAACTTCTGCATTAAAATTATTGTGAGCGGGTTGGAAGGCGCGAGGCTGAAGCTCTTTTCCGCCTCTTACTCATTACTCTCCTCTTCTGCCTGGCTTTGGCGGTTGGTTTTTATTGAGGAATTTTTCATTGCCTCTATTGACGAAGTTCCTTTAGAAGCCATCAACTTCATACTCGAGGTCTAAAGGTACAGGGCAATTTGGTGTGGTGCTCGTTGATTCAAGCTACGGATTGTACCAACTTTCTGTTCTGGTACAACTTAAGTTTACCTGCGCAGAGAGTCGTTGCATTCCACTCACGAAGTACTCCCTGCTAGAATGAAGCCCACCTCCGCTACCCAGGCCCAGGTATGTATGCACTTAATCTTTGGACAAATGATTGGAATCCTCCAAATCCCATTGATCATGCGTGTATTGACCATAATTATAGCACATCAGCCTAACCATCATACATTATGGGTTTCCTATTGTATGCTTCGTCTATTACGGACTGGCCCTCGCCATTACCGTCTGTACATTGCAAACTCAATCCCTCAGAATCAAGGACCAGCATGTTCGGCGTGATGTGATGATTGCTCTTATTCTGGTGGTATCGGGATCATATGTAGGTCTTTTCTAGGGAAAGCGGCTTTTAGGAGCACGGCTCGCCTTCTTCACACTTCGCATTTACCAAGGCTCATACTAATACTTCAACAGCTTGCGGAGGCAGTCAATGCAGCCATAAAATGCGCTGTTGACTCTACAATTGATATTGGCCAGGACCGTGTGGTACGTTTTCCATCGCTTGGGCGAGCCTACGTAATACAATTATCATTGCCTTTCTGATCGCTAGACAGGTCTACCTCGTCGCATCCGCCGGTACCTTTGCTGTCCAAGCCCTCAATCTTTCCGATACCAAGTTTCCTGTGTGGTATCCATACTACGTTCCCTGGTTTCTCGGGATCTTCGTCGAGCTCGCGCTTATTATTGTACAAAATGTCATGCAAGGTCCCAAGAACGCCTTCGATTTCGCATCCATCGTGATCCAAGCTTTGAGAATTACTGCATTCATCACCCTCCCAAGCCTCTACTTCGGACTTCGTAATGATAAGAAAGAGTATGATAATGCCGATGCTGAACGACAAGCACTTTTGAGTAAAAAGCTCTCTACAAACACATCCGGCTCAGACGAATCCGGCAACAATTATGGTACATTAGAGGATGATGATGAGGATTCAGATACTGCAGACAACACAAGCGAAGCTGGATCAGAAGACTCTTGGATAGCAGAGCAACAGAAAACAAAGGAACTCATTGCTAAACGCCTGAAGCAAGATGGCAATTGGTTTACATATGCAAAGGGATTCACAGTAGGTCTGCGCTCTAAGACCGGTAGAGATGTTCCTAACATGTGCAGATATTCTTTCCGTATATTTGGCCATTTCACAGCAAGACATTACAATTGAGAGCCGTTCTTGTTGGAGGATGCTTGCTCGCAAGCAATGCAATGAATGTACTCGTTCCAAGACAGATGGGTAAAATGGTTGATAGCTTGGACCGATATGTCAAGCACCAGCCAGATAACACAGGTAGTCATGTCTTCACCTCATTACGATATACCAGCTAATTTCAGAAGATCCCGTGCCGAATATTTGGCTCCCAGTTCTCCAGTACGCGCTGCTTTTGTTCATAAGTGGCGGTGCATGTTTAGGGTGGCTACGCAAATGGCTTTGGCTACCAGTAGAACAGTATTCCTATGACGCGCTCAGTACTGCATCTCATGCGCATCTAATGAGCCTATCTTCTGATTTTCACGACAACAAAACTAGTTCTGAACTGGCTCAGTCTGTTTCTGGTGGTAGATCAGTGTCAGACTTACTAGAGACTGTTTGTTTCCAGGTAATACCTATGTTCATCGATCTGACTATCGCCTTTGGGTATCTCTCCGGTCTTTTCGGGCCTCTCATGGGCCTCATTCTGGTGATTGAGGCGACTATATACTTCTATGTTACCACCAAGCTCGTTGCCCAGAGAGCTGAGAAGCGTCGTGACTATGTGACAATATACAGGAAAGAGTGGACGGTAGGACAACAGTCTCTGGATGGCTGGAATACTGCAAGCGTAAGTACTCGTGCTTTCAAGAATTATATATAGTATACTTAACATGGAGGCAGTTGTTCAACCAAATACCTTACGAGCGAAATAGATATTCTTCTGGTAATTATTCATCCCACAAATCGATAACGAGGCTTGCACTGACGATCATAGCGGTCAAGGACCATATGAAGGCAAAGAAAACATATGAGCTGTCTAGCCAATCAATAAATGCAGCACAAGGTGCGATAATGACGGTTGGCTTGGTCAGTGCTCTGTTTCTTGGAGTTTGGCAGGTGTCCCGAGAAAATAAATCTATCGGAAATTTGACCACGTTGCTTGTTTACTGGGCACAACTACAAAGTAAGCTCCAAACAACCCTTTTATACAAGTGGATACTTAATTAGGTGGCAGGTCCATTGGTTTTCTTCAGCAACATGTATAGAAATATATCATACAGCCTCATGGACTCCGAACGATTGCTAGAGTTGTTCCAGACGAAACCAACCATTGCCGACAGTCCTGTTGCGAAGCCACTGAAGCTCAATAGTGGAGAGGTAGAATTCAAAGATGTCTCGTTTGCTTATGATGAAAGAAAGCCAACCCTCAAAGAGGTCAGCTTCTCGATTCCAGCTGGAAAATCTGTTGCTCTGGTTGGCGAAACTGGTGGTGGGAAGACTACAATTCTCAAACTCATCGATCGATTTTATGACGTAAAATGTGGAAGTATCACCGTTGATGGTCAAGATATTCGCGACGTTACTCTCGAGAGGTCAGTGAAACACGGAAAGTTTGCTTTTATAATCCAACTAACCAAATATCAATAGTCTTCGTGCGAAGATTGGGGTTGTTCCGCAAGATCCGATGCTTTTCAACGATTCTATTATGAACAATATTCGGTATGCGAGGTTGAATGCAAGTGACGATGAGGTTTATGAAGCTTGCAAAGCGGCAGCGGTCCATGAGAAGATTATATCCTTCCCTGATGGTAAGAAATGCTAGATAATTAAGTAAGCAAGTACTAATAGCTTTCTCTAGGTTATAACTCTAAGGTTGGTGATAGAGGGGTGTGAGTTTGATTTTCCCGATCATTTTCAAATCCAGTCGATGCTAACATCTTGCAGAAAACTATCCGGGGGCGAAAAACAACGCGTGGCTATCGCTCGTGCCATTTTAAAAAAACCCGAAATTATTCTCTTAGATGAAGCTACGAGCGCAGTTGACACTGAGACCGAAGTTCAGATACAGGAAGGTTTTAAAAGTCTGTGCCATGGCAGAACCACATTCATAGTAGCGTGAGTAAATATCTGGCACTAGATATCTCTGAATGCTAACGAGAACTTAGCCATCGACTTTCAACAGTTATGCGAGCTGATCTTATATTGGTGGTCATGAATGGTGAGATCGTTGAGCAAGGCTCCCATTCCAAATTGCTTCGTAGTAATGGTAAATATGCCTCATTGTGGTCAAAGCAGATCAATTTTAAACCAAATGATACGCGTCCAAGATCCAAGAGCCCGAGAAAGAGAGATGGCGACCTTATAAATGATCTTACTATGACTCAACAAACAAAAATTATAGCGAAGGTTGAACAAACTATGGCAGATTCGAAACGTTCAGACGAAGGAGATGACGTAGAAGTACAAAATGCTATTGAAGATGACAAGTTTTATGGGTATGGTGGGCACAACAAGAGCGAGGTATGTGATGGAACCGGGAACCCATAGAAGCTGCTCACGGAATCAACTGGCAAATCCTTGAAGCAAGTCGGCTTTGGGTGAAGTTATTGCTCTTTAGATAAGCACACATAAAATTGTTTGCAACAAAGTTGTTGTTTTCACATCGCGGGAAGGCTCACTAAAATAACCAACGTAAAGGAAGAGAGTGAGCCAAGGATTATACAAGCCAAATCGTTTCCTTAGAAATAGATCTGACACAAAAAAAGGCATCTATACTAAAGTCGAATGCTCCCGAATTTGTCCCAAGACCCGCCAAAGCTGTTTCGACAACTTCTGCGAACTCTACAAAGATTGACAATGGAGGCAAGAGGCTAGAAATTGCCCATGTCAAACCATCAGATCAGAGGAATTTGGATGGTATAAATGGTATAAATGGTAAAGATCTGTGATTATCTTCGATAGAGGGAAAGTTAGCTAATCAGTTGGTGACAGACACATCTGGGGACGAGTTACAATACACGCAGCCTGCCAATGATTCGTCTCTAACTACTAGTGGCACTCCTGTGTTGTCAAAGCCAAAACTACGGCACATTAGATCTCAACGGAGAAAAGGATCAAAGAGCGAGCCCTCTGCCGAGTCCCAAGAATCTGATCTAACTGCTGTCAGCTCCGATGAAGGATCCTCAGTTGCAGCAAGTGATTCAGATTCTTGTTAAAGATAGAGGCGGAAACTCCTAACGTACTGCATGCAGCAACCCCGTCGAGTCTCCGTACCTATGATATACCATCGTGGTATAGGCAATCGTAATCGGAAATTCCGCTTAAGGGCTTGTAGTGCACAGCAGTTGGATTCTCGAAAGTTATCTACTCCGCTTGCTACGTATCGCTCTACAGATGAATCTGAGGTCCTCCCTAAGGGGAATTCTTGTTCTAGTTCAGCTTCAGCCGGCAAATTCTACGGCTCCCCCAGTGCTGATACCTGCGGTTTGATTTAATCAGCATTGCTAGCCTTGAGGAAGATTTTTGTGTTACAGAACAATGCTGTATGGTTTTAGGGGATAAGGAATACATACGTTTACGAACTCCTCTTTACTTCTGCGTAATGCTATGGAAATCGGGGTTTGGTGTTTTTGAGTACTAAGATCACATACAATTAACGAAAAATTGGGAGGGTGTTTACTTTCATTAGCATAAATTGTTATCCCCAACGGCATGTTTAGCGATCGGCATTATGCATTCTTTGGAACACTCAATTTATTTTTGCAACATTATATCATTAGGGGAATTGGAACAATGCATACAATTACAGCGGGAAATGGTAGAGGCGGTATTTCTTTATTGGTACGCTAGTATTCATTGAGTCGACGATTATACGATCTTGTGGTGTTATGGTAAATAGGAATTTGCAGCTATGCATACCAAAGATCAGAAGATTGCGCATTGCGCTAAACTGTTTTAAGAAGTATGTGAATATTATAGAATTTCATGTATAGTTGGTTTTCATTGTGAACTTTCGAAAAGGTAGTGAGTAGGCTAATAGGGATGTAGCATAGAGAAAGATGGGACACACATAACGATTTAAGATTTCACATTTGTGTACATCGCAATGCAGTCTGATATACAAATTGGCCCGTGACTTGGATTCTCTGTCATCGTCGGAGGTTTATTTTTCTCGAATTCCCTGTACAGTTTTAAATATAATCATACAACCCTCAGATCGAAAACACTATCAAAAAACACTATCGTCAAGAGTGGCGTGAAGTACCTTACATAGATTTCCTACAAGAAAAAAATTCCTCCAGGTACCAGCTGCTCCCAGGAATGATCCACCGTTATCCCTTTGCGGGAAAATATCCCCAAACTCCAAAACTGATGTACAACCGTGACATTATAAGAATTTTTCGCTATGCTCTTTGATTAAAACGGGACGGATTGGTTGAGAGTTAGGCGAGGAGATTAGATGTAATCTCTACCGCTCTTCTGAAGTTCGATGAGTCGCCAGCCTCTGGTTTCGGGGTTGTTGACATCTTCGGGTATTCTGGTAACGCCGATGGCGTAGGTGACGAGTTGGACTTTATCTTCCATTCCTGCAGCCAGCTCGTTGGTTTTGGCATTTCTGTAGACGTGGACTTCTTGCGTTCTGCAGGTTACAATGAAGACGGGGACATCTCCTGGATCTAACATGCGTGCTGAAAGCACATCGACGTGTCGGATATCTAGTATACGTCCGTCGGACTTGAGGCCTGCGGTTGTGTATTGCTTGGAAAGGGCATCGTAGACTGAGAATTGCGCTGCTGAGAGCCAAAGCTTGAGGGTTTCGGTATCGCCTTTTACATAAGCATCTAGGACTTCAGGTAGAATGTATTCTCGCATTTCGCGAATGAAGGGCTCCATTTGGAAGGATGGATCCATTTCTCTGAATTTCTTGATGACCCTGGCGGTCTCGTTTTCGGCGAAGAAACCCGCTACTCGATCGGAGATGCTGCGGGCGGTGGATATGAGTGGATTTTCGGATTCATTGTATTGGGATTTTAGGTTGAAGAGGCCTTGCATCATTTTGTTTGAGTCACGGAAATCTCTCCATGATTCTTTCCATGCTGCGTCTTTGTGTAGAGTTACGTTCGTACCGGCACTAATTACAGTTAATAGGTGTATGGGATAATATGAGAGTGATTTCTTACTCTGGATCTTCCTGGGCAACTTCTGTGCGTTTACCTCCTGGGCCGGATTCCTTCAACTCTCTTAATTCTCTAGCCTTCCGACGCTCTTCCTTTTCTACCCAACCTCCATATCTGGAGCTACTACCATCATCGATGACATTCTTGACATTCTTGAATGCTTCTGTTTCTCGAATGGGTCTTGTCCCCTTTTCGATCACACTGGCCGTAGCGTTTACTCCTGTTCGAACACCCTTTACCACTGGTGTTTCCCAAGTCCAGGCAGCTCCTTTGCCCACAGCACCAGCCGTAGTCTTCAATACATTTACAGTAGTCGATGATACGACCCCCGTTGTCGCTTCGTATGCTTGCCTCGCCTTCTTCACAGATTCGTTCTCGGTAAACTGATGAGCCCCATCAGACAGCGCTTTTGTAGATTCGTTCCACTCTTTCGAGGCCTTGAATTCGGTTTGCAGTGTCTCAGTGAAGACTTGCCACGGTGATTTGTCTCCGTGGGGTGGAGGAGGTGGAGGAGCTTCTTTTTCTTTCTTATCCTCCTTTTCCTTCCCGTCCTTGCTCTCACCATTATTCTCGCTCTCTTCTTTCGGGTTTTGTTCTCCGGATTCTTCACTCTTGCTTGAAGAATTCTTTGCACTCTCTTCCTCTGCCGCACTGCCTTTTTCGGGTTCTGTCTTGGATTTTGTGTCTTTTTCTTGCCCTAACCTCGCTGCATAGTGAAATGATCGTGGCGAACATATTGATCTAGCTAGGCGAATCTCTTCCGGCAGAAACGCCGAGCGCAGCGGCGCAGAATAAGAGCTGATACTAGGCCGCGAGGATTTCAGTGCAAGTAGGTGTACACCGGATCTCTGAGTCTGTTCCAGTAGCCGACCGTTTACAATAATTCGTCCATAAGGTCTCATGACAGTTGCGCACTGGCTGGAAGATGCGCGCATCGAGGCATTTCGTAGACTATTCATAATTACTCCTTACAAAGTGACCCAAGCCAATTGAATGCCGGTCAACAAAAAATAGAGTGAACAAAACAAAGTGTTGACAAGAAATTAAGCTAGAATTCCGTAGCCGGCTTCAGAAATATTCGCCCGGTCCTGGCAGGGGTGGGAAATGGTTGATCCGGAATTCCTTGGCATAACTTTTGACTTCATGAAGAATCTCCAAACTTCAGCATTTGAGAATTGGTCAGTCAGAGCAATGAGTAGAACAATACCGCGGCGCCTTTTGGCCCAAGCACCCCTTAACTTTACTGCGGAATCAACATCTTCCATTCGATTGCCTTTACGATGCATACGGCCCTTTTCGAAGACATCCAGCAGAGATGCTGATGATACCAGCTTTCTCGACAGGCTGTCGCCATCTCCTGCTCCAGCAAAGCGCTCTACCTCGGGCGGGTTGGGGGGCTTAGGGAACTTGTTTCGAGGCAATGCAGCCGAGCGTGCCAAAATGCCGGGACGCAGGACGACGACTTATGATCCTGACAATACCTCGTCAATAGGAAATTTCAACCCTACTCCCCTCAGCTACACAGACTACGCAAACGAACCAGATCCCTTCCGATTGAGCGTATATGCCACTAGACATAATACTCATATAAACGTCATGGGGCCTGATTACGAAAAGGACACGCTGGATCCCAAGACCGGCAAGCCACCTTTGAAAGTATGGATCTCGATGTCCGCTGGTAACATCGGATTCAAGAAGTCACAACGGAAACACTATGATGCTGCCTTCCAATTGGCTTCGTATGTCTTTGCGCGGATGAAGGAGAGAGGTATCAACGATCATGTTGGTAAATTGGAGGTTCAGTTGAGAGGATTTGGGTCGGGGAGAGAAGCGGTCACGAAGGCGCTACTTGGGAGCGAAGGAAGGTTTTTAAGACAGAAGGTTGTGAAGGTGTCTGATGCTACGAGGTTGAAGTTCGGTGGAACGAGGAGTAAGAAACCTAGACGCCTGGGTTAAAGGGATTGTATAGGATAAGAGCTGTAGGAATATTTCAATTTGTATAGTAAAGCTCGCTGTGGTATCATCCTGCCTTGCGAACGCCAGAATCAAAATTAAATTCCCAGATACGCCGAAATCCTTCCTTCCTTCATGAATAGGCACTTCGCATTATCGTATTGGAACGGGTGCTATGTCTGCTGGGGGAACTACTCGTCCAGATGTATCTCTAACTGGACCTTTCCCTTTCGCATTTCCTGTTGGACGTCTTTCCGTCTCAATCTCCCAAGATTCTCCTTCTGGTAAAGAGGCAAGATCACTCCTCGAATCATCTACACTATGTCTTCTTCCATTCTGGTTCAGCATACGTGAACGTTCATCTGAGGTGAGCTCGTCTTCGTCAAATAGTTCTCCTTCCGCTGTCTCGAAATCTGGTGGTGCGATCCATTCTTTTGGGACTACACAAGGCAAAGCAACACCAATGCTCGCTGCTCGATTTAGCCACCCAGGTCCAGTCCGACCCGTCAGCTTCTCGCAGAGATATTGTGTAAAGTGGTTACAATTCTTGCTAAGGAGGTTATAGGCCGTCCCTTGGAAGGCTTCGGAGGCTTCCTTTATGATAGTATCGACCTCTGATTGTGGCCGAACTGTGAAACCGTGCAAGATCTCGCATTTAAAGGTACCTCCGGGAGGTACTTGTCTAGGTGCTGTCCAATACACTCCTGTCATTCCTCTCTTATCATGGCCACCGTAAGCGTACTCCTTTCCATTTATTACTACAGCGGAATGTAGAAGAGATGAGCCGAACGTCCACAGGACTGATGCAAGCTTCCCAGGCTATAGAGCACAATTAGCAGAAGGAACACGCTAAAGAAATGTTCATGCATATATGCCGATCTAATCCAGAGTGTAACTTACGGGAAGCAAGTCATAAACATTGATAATAACCTCTATCTTTTGCAAGGAGAGTGTAGACCGATGGGACGACTTTCGCGATGGCGGCATTTTGGGTTTGGGCGCCATTGTTGGTAAAGGATTTAAAGCCGTTCTCCAATATTCTAGTTATGTGTCTAGAGCCTTTCTTGGGCAGTTAAGCGTGAGACTATGAAGCACTCGTAGATGTTGGGGTTGGTGAAGCTCTTTGGCGCTCTCGCTCTCTCCACTACTCTGTCAGACCGCATGCATCCCGCATCCGCCCAGGAAGCTCCTCCACCAAGGGTCAGAGTTGGTTGGGGAATGTAAATAGCTCCCGAGGGATTCCAAAGAAGAACTGATTTCGTCAGCCGTCGAAGCATTCGAATCTATAGAAGCACGTAGCCCTAATCTGTAAAAGTCTAATGTGTTATATCTGGCTGACACAGTTCAGCAATATGTAAGGAATCGACTCTCACCATGACTTCACATTGCTCCACCCAAACACTTGAAACCCCACTTTTATCCAAGCGACATCTGCACTCGAAAAATTGCGCCCAATGAATTTTAGTAAAATCTCTCATTCTCAATTCGTCGCTGTGGGAAGGGAACAACTCTTCCCCCGCCTCCCACTCACACTCAACACGACGTCTACTTCACGTGCCCCGCGTCTTTTCTCTTCTTTTACCCTCATCTTTGAACGGTCTGCGGCAAGAACTGCGACCCAAAATTACAACGGCCTGCTTAGCTGCAAGGCTTTCTTTTCCACCTCCCAATCCTACGCAAAAAAACGAAGCATGCCTCCAAAGAAGGTCGTCAAGGAGGAGAAAATCCTGCTGGGCCGGCCTGGTAACAGTCTGAAGAGCGGAATTGTGTGGACCACTCTCTTGACCTCGTTGACAACAGCTTACAGTCTTTAGGTCGGTCTTGCCAACGTTGGAAAATCAACACTCTTCCAGGCTATTACCAAGTGCTCACTTGGAAACCCTGCTGTTAGTATTCTGCCTATCCTCAAAGTATCGCAAGCCTAATATGAATAGAATTTCCCCTTCGCAACTATTGAGCCTGAAGAATCTCGTGTTATTGTACCTGATGCACGTTACGATTGGCTCTGCGAAAAATATAACCCCAAATCTCGAGTTCCAGCACATCTTACTATATATGACATTGCCGGCTTAACTCGTGGTGCTTCAACAGGTGCTGGTCTTGGAAACTCGTTCTTGTCACATATCCGTGCTGTGGATGCCATATTCCAGGTTGTTCGCTGCTTCGATGATGCTGAAATTATTCACATCGAAGGAGATGTCGATCCTGTCCGAGATTTGACCATCATCAGTGAGGAGTTACGTATCAAGGATATCGAGTTCACTGAGAAGGCGCTCGAGGCCATCAAGAAGCTTACTCGGAGAGGTGGCCAAAGTCTCGAGATTAAGAAACTTAAGGAGGAAGAAGCAACAATTGAGAAGGTCCTGCAACTTCTTAAGGATGGCGGAGATGTCCGGAAGGGTGTCTGGTCCCCCAAAGAGGTACATACATTCCCTTTCACCACCCTTTACTTTTCATGATGACAACGGGCCATGAGGCCCTAATAACCCCAGCTCGTCGAAAGCTCTCAACATAAACGCAGAGAGTAGATGTGATAAGAAACCCGTTCTGATTTAAGATTAAATCCCTTAATACTTTGACAAAATTGGCCAAGCTACAGCTAACGGACTTTTTCATAGGTTGAAACCATTAACCCATTATTCCTTCTTACCGCTAAACCTGTCGTGTACCTGATCAACCTTAGCGAGAAGGATTACATCCGAAAGAAGAACAAGCATCTCGTCAAGGTCATGGAATGGATCAAAGAGCACGCAGCCGGCGATCCAATTCTCCCCATCTCCATCTGTCTTGAGGAGCGTCTCTCAAGATTTGAGACCGAGAAGGAAGCACAAGAAGAGTGCAAGTCCCTGGGCGTTGAATCCGCGTTACCAAAGCTCATCACAACCATGCGAAAGTGTCTCCACTTGGGAAGTTTCTTCACAACCGGTACTGATGAAGTCCGCCAATGGACTATTAGAAATGGCACCAAGGCACCACAAGCTGCCGGTGTTATTCACGGTGATTTCGAGAAGACTTTCATTCAAGCTATCGTATATAACTTCGATGCGCTGAAGGAGTTTGGGGATGAGAATGAGATTAAGGCGAAGGGAAAGATTCAGACAAAGGGCAAAGATTACGTTGTCGAAGATGGAGGTACGTCTCATTCCCTGTTACAGTTTCTCTCCCAGAAATAATATTTTTGCTAACTCAATATCACAGATATTCTATTAATCAAAGCGGGTGCAGCAAAGGGATAGACTAGTTGCTCATTCAAATTAACAATACAAAATATGACCCATCATGAATCATGACTTACTAACATGCAATCATACCTATCGTGCTCGTTAGTTTTTCCAAATATAGCTGGAAATTAGCTAGCCAGTTGACTCGCTGCTTCTCAATCTTTCCATTCTATCGCACTAGCGATTTGACTTTGTAGCCTATTTTATCTACCAACTACCCCTTCGCCTTTATTCTACTAATGTGAAACACATATTGTACTTCTCCAACCTTCCTGAGGGACTCAAGTCACTAGGCATGACTAACTTTTAGCTACTAGTCATAACAAACCATAATATCCTTCAATCCCATAGACTATACATTGCTCAGCACGAGCTGGTATGTGGAAGAAGCGGCCTAGTGGTTGCGATTCATGATCAAGAACAAGCGGGACAGCCAGTTTTTGTCAAGTAGGGCAAATGTCACGATACATCCAACCTGCCTCCCAATGGTAGAATCAACCCCAAGGACGAGACTTGACTGTTTGGCTGTTTGACTCTTTTGATTCTCACAAACAATGCCGCTTTCTGACTATACTTGGCAAAACAGATCTGGACGGAGAAAATGATTACCTTTGGTGTGTGCCGATCGCTATGGTCAGAGTTGGATTCATATTTTTGGCACAGTTACAGAAGATTTTTCTCATGCAAAATTGAAGAATGAGATCCGCGATCTAGGCAAAGTAAGATTAACGAGTACAACCCACCCATGAGGCAGACGAGGTGAAAGACCCTAATAAACGCAAGTTTATGCAGCGCTCAAAAGCCACAATACCCGCCACCTTGTCCCATCCGCTAAAACCCATTTCCTGTTGGCTTTCCCTAACGCCGTCCACTATGCAATTTCTATATCCAACAAAGGTTTACCATCCTAATATCCCGTCATGATAATTAAACTGCAGCACAATCACTGTTGTGATCCATTAGCCGTATTACCACTATTAATATCCCTAGTATTGGCTAAGATAATCGTGTTTGTCGCCTCTGATTTCAGTTTCCTCATGGCACGTTGCATGCCTTCCAATGTAGTGCGTTCTCTGATCAACATACTTCTCGCCAAATCTCTGATAGCTTTCCGTCCCATTTTCTCATGCATATCCTGCCAGCCCGCTAGCTCCGAGGCTACAACTTGTTGTGTATACCGTAACTCTCTACTGAGTTCATCTACTTCATCCTTGGTTTTGCGTACTTTGTCTTCCTTTTCTTCATTGAGACGTTGTCGAGTCTCGTCTAAAAGACCAAGTGGCCAACGGGTGGAGCGGGAGAGGGAGTTATAAGACCGCTCGATAGCTTTGCGGGAGGTGGTGATTGAAGATATAAGGGATGTTGGTCGGGAAAGGGCAAGAAGCATGGCTATGATGGTGCTGTGAATGGAGAGTATTGAAGAGTGAAATGCCATATGCGGTGTTGCGGTGGACGGAGCGAGGGTTTGCACGTAAGCTTCGAGGGCCGAGACGTGTGTTTTTGGTAGGCAAGACATGGTGGAGATAGCTTTTGCTGCTAAATTCAAAGCTTCATAGAGATCTAATTGGGTTAGCAAGCGTCTGATAGTACTACAGAAGAACATACCAGTTATGCTAATTCGCAGCGAATTCGTCCTTCGCGCAAGACTTTTAGTTGCATAATTGACACTTCGCACCGTCTCTCGTGCATGATTTACGAACTGTTCAACATCTCTGACATTCTCTATTGGCTCATATTCATCCTTCACCGTTTCCACCCTGGTCTCAGCCTTCAATTTACTTCGCTGCTCCATCATATCGGCTTGAATATCTGGCACTAGGAAGAACTCCCACAACATTTCATGGGTTGAAAATGTTGGGTGTGATAACAGTACTTTCAAGAAGCCATCCATACGGACTTGAATATCTCTCAAGACAGCCCTTGAGGGTCGCGAGGGTACTTGAAATGGCGAACGCATTCCTGAAATTGAGGGAAGCCATGAGGCAGGGTTCTCAACAGCTAAAAGCTTCGCCAGATGCTCAAAATCAGCAGTCGATCGACGACAAGTCGTTACAGTAAATGTTTGGTTATTAGCTGAAGGAGCTCCGGATTTTACCACAAGGCGAATAGTAGCATCCTCGACAAAGAAGGACCGGACGACTGCTGTCAATCTCCCATCGCTGGCAGCCTGTCCTGAGAAAAGAACTAAGTCGTCAATCTTGTTCCGGATTTCATCATCTTTCGCCAGCTCCACGGCCGTTAAGCCTCTGAGCTCTCTGGCAAATAAATCTACTCTTGGATCTCCGAACAGAGCTCTGACCATTTCAATTCGGCCATATTTGCTCGCTACCATCAAAGCCGTAAATTTCTTGTCATTGGTCGCATTGACATCTGTATCACAATGGAGAAGGATTCTCAAAACTACCTGCGGGTCATTGACTATATGCAATAGAGTGTTTCCCTTTGCATCTACGTGATCATCTAGGTGCAATGGTTGATTATCACCTTGAGCACTGGTAGCCGCTACAAGGCCAGCTTCAACCATTGTTCGATAATGTCCGTGATCATACGACCGGCATAGGGCGAACAATGGGGTTTGGCCATTCCTGTCTCGCTGCCGCCAAGGTAATAGTCGGCCAATACGGGGGATTAGAGCTGGGGCATTGAACAGGTAGTGCGCGACACTTCTTCCCCTAATATCTTGCTTTGCGAGATATTCTACTACTACCACTTCAGACTTGGCTCGGTAAACAATATCCAGGATGATGTCAATGAGATCAGTATGGCCAAGCTGAACAGCTGCACTAAGTAATGTGGTTCCTTCGTTGTTGGCATCCTCTAAGGTTGATTCCACGGGGTAATACCCTTGTAGAGACAGCAAGTATCTGAGAGCTTCTGGTCGCTCATGCTGTATAGCCATCATGAGAACCGATTCACCAAAGCTATCCTCCGTCTGCGACAGCCTTTCAATTGATGTATCACCTTCAATGCCACTACTCATAGAGTCAATGGTTGTCGCCCTGGATCTGAATGAAATCTCTGAGTTACTTGACATGCTTCGAACATCCATGGTAACAGACTTTGGTCTTTTCATAAGTGGCAGCCTTTCTTCTCGCTCTTCATGACTGATCTGGAATGGAAATACATGATTGAGAGTAGAGGCTTGTGACAAACCACCATAACTGGAATTCGAGGGTCTTCTTGAACGGGTTTCAGTTGAATTCCATGGCTGATTCTCATCAACACCATCAGTACCAATTGTACAATGATTTTCGTCCTCTTCATCCGAAGAGCAATCTCTTTCTGGCTCCATAATCTTCATAATCCCCTTAATGTCACCAGTTTTTGTTGCTTGCCATAACTTGTGATTGCGCCTGCTAGCTTTCCTCAGTCCTCCGGAATCTCTCGAAAGATATGAAAGAACTGCTTCAAAGGTGCTTAGAGCATAGCCCATTTCTCCACTTTCCACATCGTCGATGAAGATGAAATGACGCATATATAACAAGCGCGCTTGAAGATAACGAACCTGAGCTCTAATTACAACTACTAACAGAAGCGACACGAGAGTGTCAGCGTTGATTGTGAGCACAGGGCTTACTTTTTCAGAGGACGGAACTCCATTCATGGTCTCTTTCGGAACCTCCGTAAGCTGTGTAACAGTCTTCAGAGTTACAAGTAATATTTCCATCATTTGCTGAGGACTTCCAGCGACGCCTAGTTTGCGAAACTCTTCCACAGCTCGCCCCAGACGGAGTGTTAATTCGTGCTTGCCTCTTTGTCCGCCTTGTATCGGAATACCAACTTGTGAGATATCAACAAATTCCATTTGTCTAATCTTAGACTCTAGATCCAGGTCATCGAATCGTTTCATTGCGCAGAGTCTTGGATAAAGTATTGTATCATGCACGTGCTCCGTAACATAGCGTTCGATCAAGCGTTCAACCACTGGACCCGTCAAATCGGTTGTCGCTCCGAGGAGCGAAAGTTGTGTCTTGTCTACTCCTTGAAACAGATCGATTGCAGTCGTTACAGCGGTCTCCAAAGCACCCCTCATAATATCTTCATCATCTTCAACGTAGAAATCTTCGGATACACGATTCTCCACATGGCCATTTGAAAGCATAGTCGGCGCTGAACTCATACTGTTAGACCTCGCTTTTTTCATAGCAGTCGCGATGGGTCCATCAGGCTCAGGATCTGGTATTACAGCTGCAGAAGGGGGCGGTGGTAATGGCTTATCGAAGACAGTGTTGAACTCTTTAAAGAGACGTTCTAGGCCAGGCTGCATCTGCCTAGCAATCATTGGAAAGTTGTTCAATAGGTCATTGAATGAATTGATATCCTTCTTTCTGGGCAAAGAGGTAGGCGACAATATGCTTTCTCCATCGGATGGTACTCTTGGGGGAAGTTGTGGCCTTTGGCCTGGCAAAGGAGGTGATAACGTGGCAGGTTTTATCTTGATTTCCTCGTAAGTACCTAATAGAGGTCTTGATATGTAATATACAAGCCATTGTCGTGGTTCTAGAGTATCGGGATACCATAGTGTATCGCTCAAAAGCTGCGCCTGAACAAGAGACTTAAACCCTACCAATCTTTAATCAGCATTTACTCCCTAAGAATATTATCCTCACGTACCCTTGTTACTGTAGACGAAAGCATCCTTGATTACTACCGTTCTACCATTTATTGTCGTGTATTGCTTGGCTTTGCCTCTACTCTCTCGCATATTTGGGGCATCTTTCCCTCCTCCCGCCGGTCCGAGCTGGTTTGCTGGAATTCGAAGAACATGACTTCCCAAGAATTCTTCGGATCCAGCAAGATCTGAATATAGAGCACCTGATTCGCTATCGCGGGAGGTAAGGAGGACTTCAGTTGTAGGTACCAGCAGAATCTATACGTTGTGTTAGTATTCTAATAGGTGTATATAGGAAGTCCTGTGCTCTTACATGGTGATGAACCGGAGTGCACTGGGCTGGCAATGCGCTCTTGAAGAAGGCACCCAGAAAAGGGTTTAGGGGTTGCATTCATTCGACATTCGCGGGCCGCATTGAGCGACAACTTGCGCAGGAGTGAGACCTGCAACGCGACGCTCTGTAATTCGGGGTCTTAATTCCACGATCTTTTAATACGGAAGCGATATAGGTGCAGGCTAATGGCCTTGTCGACGTCGAGACAAGGGGTCAGGGAAACTTGAAGTGTCCGAAGTTCGCGGGTTGGATGAGAAAGACGGTGAGGGAATTGCGTGCCTGAAAGCCGAGTAATTACTGATACAATTCAAAGGATAGGGAAAGACGGATAGGGTTCGCAAGTTTCAATTTCAGCCGTCGCCTGGTTTCTTGGTGGTGATGCTTGGTCGCCAAGATATTCACGTGTTGGCCTCAGGAGATGAGCTCTCTTATCTGATTCTGATTCGCACTATTACTGCACGGAGTGTTGTAGGCTTTGCGCTAGTAATGCTACCCTCCCCTCTTCGTCATAATGATCTTCACAATATGTCTATCCATTTATATTATCCTAGCTACGCTAATGAATTATGTCTAGAGTATTTCATATTAGATGAAACTCCATATATGTATATACATAGTTTTGCAAACCTCCTTTTTTATCTATTCTTCTGAGGTCAAGATACAATTACGAAGAGGTAATTGCCCACACCATTAGAACGCCCTCAACTGTCACAGCTAGTTAAATCCAAGAGATGTAGAAGGCTTGATGACGAAACATCTCACCTATTTCTTCGAGTACTACAAATCAGTTTTTCTAGTGGGAATCTATCCTGACTTCTTAAGTCTTCCTTACGTACTCGTTATGCACTAAAGATTCGACGATCTTAATTATGAGATAAACTTAGTCTAACAATTTTCCATTTAATAATTAATCACTAACCAGTACGAAGCCATCAAAAGGGTCACTTTGAGTAGGTGCAAGCCGATTAACAGCAAATCTATTTATGGGCACATAGATTTTAGCCTACAACACCTGACGAGATGCTGAAGAGGAGCGGCGTTTATCTCAGCTTGCTAATGCTTCTAACAGTAATATGGCTTACGTTACTGCTAACAGTTCTGTGGAATAATATTAGAATAGTAGAGGGAATACATTTACGCTTAGCGTATTGAACTCAACACAGCATTGTGAGAACTCACTCAACCCATTTGCATGCTCTTAGCCTGAGACAGAATCCTCATCCACCTATCTCTCTCATACTGTGCAAGACTTTGAAAGTCATTCCATTAACTTTATAAAGATTGTATAGCAACAGATCCCAGAACTTTTATGGAGCTGCTGGTGTTCAATATAGTTCTATTTGAGAAACGCTAGGTTGATGAAACATCGTGCTCATAATTACATTCATTAGTGTCAGCTTTACGCGATCAACGAGATCATTTTTGTTCCAAAATCGATTGTTTGAGTTCTACTCATCAGCTACGAAATTTAGGAAGCTGAAAGTGAACGTAGTCTCATGTTCGTGTATTTCCTAATACACTCATTGACCAGCTCCTCGTCCACGCCCTGCTCCTCCCATCATATTCTTTGCCCTGGTGCTGTGTTAGCTAAGCACATAATGAGATATTTCACTTAGACTTACATTTCAGCAATGCTGGGATCGGACATTAAGGCAGATAGGTCTGGCATTCCACCACCTCCTCTACCACCAGCCCCGCCTGCCCCGCCTGCTCCAAATTGGCTAGCCATCTCAGCTATCTTTGGATTGCTCATAATGTTATTCATCATCTCGGGATTGCTCATGAGACTTTGTGCCATGTTGGCGAACATTGGGTTGCTCATGATCGAGCTCAAGTCTGGCATACCACCGCCTCCACCACCGAACATGCTCGCTAGGTCTGGCATTCCACCTGCCCCGCCACCAGGTACGCCGCGAGCTACATCCTGATCTTCATCATCGGATCCATCGGCTTCCAACTCAGCAACACGCTGCTTGGCTGTCTCGAACCCCTTCTTCATCGCATCACTACCACCATTTCCTTCGTATTTAATACCTTGCTCGTAAGCCTCCAAACTCCCCTTTGCATCACCGAGTGCAAATCTTGCAAGACCTAATCGTGACCATCCCTTTGTGTACTTTGGATCGGAGGCAACAGCCGCTTCTGCGTCTGCACGAGCAGACTCATGGTCCTTGGAGGCAGAATATGCAGCGGCGCGGTTTGAAAGAAAGATAGCATTGCCAGGAACGAGCGTAAGAGCTTTAGAATAGAAGTCTATTGCTGTAGAATAGTCCCTCTTCGCCATCGCAGCATTTCCTTGACTCTTCAGGCCCTCCGCCTCTTTCTTCTGCGCCTCCGTCACCTCCTTAGTAGGTGGGGTAGATTTCTCCCCAGCGGCATTTGTACCAGGTCCTGCGGGCGTCTTTCCCTTAAGCTTCTCATACACACCGTAGATTTGGAGAAGTGTCTGTGAATCTTTAGGGGTTGCGTCTGTGGGATCTACTTTAAATGACTCGGAGATACATGATTGGGCAACTTCGATGGATTCGCGGTCTTCCTCGCTGAGGGTTCCGTCCGTGAGAGAGGTCGAGAGGAAGTCGATAATCGCGAGAGCTAGTCTGTGCTTTGTCGTTGCCATTTTGACGGTTTTATAGATTGTATGCTTGGTGGGGAGGGATTATATTATTATAGAAGTATCTGAGATTCTTATGGAACGTGGCGGAATATGGCTGTTATGGTGGGGCTATACTTATTATGTCTTGGCATGTTTATATTTAAAGTAAGCAAACCACCTCCCTCCTCCAGCACAAGGACATAAGTATAGGGTACACCATACAAGAATTGCTAGATAATTTACAATTTTTGGTCTCATGAGCTACGATGAAACTAGTTTGGTCCACCCCGCATATATTGTCAAGGTGACTCGAGTGAATTAAACATGTAGCGAGCAATGAGAATGAAGTTTTGGAATGTAGTTTTAAAATAGAGAAGGTCCAATGTTGCTTAACATGGGCCACAATATAACCTTTTATATATTTGGACCATATAGTTATGTACTATAGTCTGTGTACTCTAGTTGAGGGTTGAGTTTACATATACCGACAAGCTTTTGTAATCCCCTTTTACAATAAGGTCTATCCAACCTTTCCACTCCTGTTCCCGCAGCCAGTTTTCATCTTTGAACTTTTGTCCTAGGGCATGTGGAGTTACTCCAGTATGTTCAAGAATGAGGTCGTGCCAAAGAACCCTAAGATCACCACCCCAAAGTGGCTCAGGGGGGTTGTCCAGGAGCAAAAAACAAAGCTGCACGAGAGCATACTCCAAACGCTCATACACTCTCTTTTTCAAGCTCCTTGTAACTAAGCACAACCTGCGTAGCATATACTCCAATATCTGAGTGGTAATATGGTCAGAAGGCGAATCGTTTGTAAGACCTCTAAATTTGTTCTCGATTTCTGCTGAAAACACTTCACCTGGCCTGCGAATTTCTGATAGGAAATACATGCAGTAGAGATTAGCTAGCTGGTCGATATAACTTCGGGTCGGCAATAGGCTAGGATGATGCTCAAAGAAGAAGCATTTCGCTGGTTCATCTGGGTATGCTTTTGCCATGTCTGGATTATAACGAAAGACACGTTTGAAGCCTTGCCAACCTCCCCCGCTTCTTGTCTTAACTCGGATAGGTTTGTTCTTGGTGGGCTCAATATCATAGATACGATCAGATGGAGAATCATTCCCATTATTGTATTGTAGGCCCATTTTCGTATTGTTGATTTTTGGATTGCGAAATAGTTATTGGGAAATTTGATAGGCAGCACCAGATCCAACGGCTTTTAATGTGGAATTCGAGGCATCGAACATTTCTTCTAATACTCAAGGTAGAATTAAATAGGTAGGCAGTTCAGATCAAAATAAAGCACCAATTATTTTAGTGCCGGTGCCAGAAATCAATTCTGGGGGTCTAAAAGACCCTCGTTACCACCAAACATCTTGGTTTTAGTCTATTTAACTAGCGGACGATAATTCTAAAAGTACTATAGGTATTAAATTTTCCCAATAGCATACGTACTTGTACAATACGCCTGTATCACACATCTCGCTATCCCGAGCCCAAGAAACTCAGATGAACCCGTAACTTCCAAATCGATTGTTATAACTTCTGGTTGAAATTGAGTGGAGCAATTATAGTATATTATATTGATATCACTCATGGCACGATCCAAAATTTATAACACCTATTAACTCCCTAAGGATCAAAGCTAATATGGACAGACAGAATTTGCGCAGTTACACCTTTAATCACACAGCTTCCGCTCCGGAATCATAGGCGGAATGATAGAACAAGAGATATGATTCCTTTGACTCGAAAACTTGGGTGGTTCTAATGACGTAAAGCTAAAATACTATACTATACAGCCTTCAAGACTCGCTCAAAACTTCGAAGAATAGCACGTTGATCTCATTAATTTTAACTAGCGCCGATATTACCTAATAGCTCTGATTAACCAAATATACTAAGCTGTGGAAGTTCTCAGAAGTCTACTCTCGACTTCTTCTTTCCACCATGTAGGAAAATCAAGAACCTTCTTTTCTTTCCTCGCATCCTCAGCAGCAAAAACCATTGCATGACTTCTGATGACTTCTTCCAAGCTACAATCTACATGTTGCTTCTGGGCATCCGCCACAGCAGCACCATGATTTTTAACGTCATCTATTGCAAGAATGAATTGTCGTGCCAATCCAGCATCGCCACCCCCATGGCCACCTCCAGCTAAATGGGGTTTGTAGATCTTCTTTGTCCCAGTGTTGAAGTCTTCGACTGTGATAGTACTGCTATCCGCGTAGATTTCACCATCGGAGCCATAAATATGGCTGAATCGCTCGCATATTCTCTTGCTGTGAGCTACCATATGAAAGATTGCAGTTTTAGCACCTCGGCCCACGAGGGTCTTCTCATTGCCGTTTAATTCTATTGAAATCGGGTCGTTGTCCCAGGTCATAGTTACCACTTGATCATCGCAAACATCGTTATCAGCTTCCCATACACAGCGACCAAACCAGTTTTTAGCCGAGATCTCTGAAACTGGCGTAGAAGCAGAGTAGTCTTCCTCTAATTTGCTTCTTAGAGCTTTTTCACCCCCGGACATTCCTCCTGTTGCTATGTAATCCTCAATCTCGGGTAAAACAATGTCAACAGGCCAGTCAGTATTTCCAGTTGCTAATCCTTTTAATTCCTTGCCCAGATAAATTTTCTTGGCTGAATATTTGCAAGAATGTTCTATTGGACATGAAAAACAATTTGTAGCATTGCCAGCATCAGTAGGCTTGCGTGTTTTATTGAAAAACTGTAATGAGCCAGAGGAAGTGACTGAAGCTGGGATGTGAGCAGGCGTAGACGCATTAGGAGGCGTTGAGCAGAGAAGCCATAAGAGAATATCAATGTCATGACAGGACTTAGTGAGAAGTGATGGTGCTGTTGTCGATTCCTTTCGCCAGTTACCCCTAAGTTTTGTTAGCCGATTGAAAGCCATTCTCACCAGAACACTTACCTGACATAGGAATGAGTAAAATGCCACCAACCCACAGGTTCTGTGTGGTTTATCGATAACACCTCTCCAATAATCTTGTCCTCCAGAAGTAACTTCCTCAATAACATGTTATGCGGACTATATCTTAGCACGTGCCCAACTGAGAAAATTCTCGAAGGGGTAGTGTTTTCTGGAAGGCCTGGGAGCAAAGATCTGTATATGTCCACACAATCGTCAAGGCTACAAGCAAGCGGCTTCTCGCACATAATGTGCAACCCAAGTGGTGCTAGCCCAATAATCACTTCCTTATGCTGCTCATCAAGTACGCATATGAACACGCCGTCAATTCCTTCAGGTACATCTTTTCCATTGGCGGCATTTGCGCGCCTATTCAGTTCCCAAGTTAGGAATTCGGCCCAACCCTCGAATTCTTGTCCTTCCGAAGGTGTAGCCTTACCCCAAATGTATTTCTCTCCAAGACGTTTTCTCTTATATGCAACTGGCTCTGCGACAGCGACAACTATACCATTTGATGATTCACATGTAGCTCGTGCATAAGCATCTCCTCGAGATCCTGCTCCAATTATGAGAAGACGAGGTGGAGTTGCAGACATGGAAGGCCGAGCCGGAGCTGGAAGGCGGTCGCCATCATCACCAGGAGAGGAGTCTGCATGAGGGGCCATTTTATAGTGAAGTGTGCGTAAATTTTACTCTAGAGTTTGGAATGTGAAATGAGCTGTGTTGTCTGTCTCTTTACTCGAAGAGGGGGCTAGGCGAAGAGTACTTAAGTGGTGGTGATTCAGCCTGACCTTCAGCCTTGTGTACTTTTGTAATGCTGCATGTAACGTTGCGGGCCTATCACATCCACTCCATTTCAACGTAGTTCGAGTCTATAAAGTGGTTCCATCCATTCATTCATCCATCCATCGGGTTTTGTGGTTCACTGGGCCAAACAAAGGGTACAGTAGCTTCAAGCAGTGGGGGTTAAAGCAGCGATTAGCACGGCAGCGTTCCTTTTTAAGTAATTACTTGTTCCCGACTCCATTTAAAAAAGCCCTGTAAGAGATAAGCCTGAGGATATATAGATAATAGACTCATATTACCAATATCAGTGAGTTGTAAACTAAAAGCAGGTAAGCAATTTGCCTGGGCTTTCCCTAGTTCAATTAATGCCAAGCTCGCTAAATTTAAAGGGGTTTCTTCTACCGAAGCGAAAACCCATACAAAGTGGTATAAGAATAGTACTACTATATTTGTTTAGTAAATACTGACTAGAAATACTACAGTAGTACATGTAAGCTCGGTTGGTAAGAGAAGCCTCAACAGCCAGGCGAGAAACATCTTCTTGAAATAGCAGAAGCAGAATTGAGTCGAGCGAAAAGAGAGCAGGCTGAAGCAGACTCAGCAGTCGACTGGCTCAGAGCTGAAGGTTCTGGCAAGACTAGTGGAATATCAACAATATACCCTACTAGCTTTACCCATCTTTGGTTTTGCCGACTTTCTAAGAAATTAAAGTTGATGATGTTCCAGAGGATACGATCGAACTTGAAAAAGTTTTCCACGCACCTACCAGTGTATAGCCGGAGATGAAATAGATGTCCGTGCTTTGCGATCCTGGTTTTCGAATACCTACAAAGAGCTGCGTGAGTTTGACGATCTTACAGCCGGTGATATCTTGATTATTAAGGCCACCTTTTAAACTTTCTACGATTTTTAATACCACCTCAAGTCTTATATTACGGCTAACAATTTGTGCCGTACGTTGCAATTATGCTTTTAGTGTAGTACCAGAATCCACATCGGTCAACAAGTTGCGGAAAAGTCATCATTCTAGATGTGCCTTACATTTCAATGTAATTATGAAGTTGTTTTTAGAGGATTCTTTTGGCCAAGCAGTAGATTGCATTCGGTATATTCTTATAGATGGCCTAACACCCTAGATATATGCGTCATGATACTTCTTGAAGGCATAGTCATCACTGGTTTGCTGGTCAAACAAGAACGGTTTAAAAAGCATTGCTCTGGAATCTAAAGAGAATAGCTGCAATTAATACAATTGAGGTTCTGACATTCTCTACTGGCTGGCAGAATCTACCGATCGCAACGTTAATTATATCAATAGAAGCCCTAGTAATGCCAGAACCGTCAGAGGGAGCTTTCACCAAGAGGAGTAGATTCGGCACCGGATGTACACCTAGGTCAAAGGATATAAACGCCATTAGCATTATTTCAGCTATCCACAAACACTCCTACAACAGCTTAAGAGGACCTTACAATTCCATCGCCAGCACTCACACCCAAGAACAAGGAGGTTGAAGTTTGTTAGAAACATAATCCAAGCAAACATTGATAATTGATGATACAACGATTGGTATGGTCATATTCTGATAATATACCGATGAACCGGTTCAGAAACAATGTAGGTCTTACCGATATTAATTTCGGAGCATGTTGCGGTGGGTGGTTTGCCCAAAAGACGGTTTGATCTCAATAGATAATTAAATATTACTGGGTTATTTGGGATAGGGGCCTTTTTGGTGCATAAGTATCAGGGATCACGATGGTGAGTCTGAAAAGTGGTAAAAAAGTGTCTGATTCTCTAAAGAGTTGAGTGGTTTCTAAAATATACTTGGTTGCTTATAAGAGGAAAGTGCGTTAGACGTTGAGTCCAAACGCCAGTGCTAATATCGTGAGGACGTTGAGTCCTCACAATAAGGGATATAGTAACGATATAATCCAGACAAATTTCTGAATAATAGAACTACTAATCCCGACCTAAATAGAGTATTTCTATAAAGCAGTTGCTAGAGAGGGAGGAGGGAGAGGGTTAGTTCATTTATATATACATACGAAATTTGTAAATGCGGAGAGGGGAAGAGGATCTGGGAAAGGTAGCTCCTTCCATATTTAACAGCTTCGCGACTTCCCAATCGCTACTTCCCCAATCGCTACTTCCCCAATCGCTAAGAAGGCCCACGTTAATTTCTTTATCACATCTTCATCTTCTAATTATTCTTCTCTTTTGTTCAGGACATATCCTCCATTTCATGTAATTATCTATCTTCATGTATAATTCATCTTTACTTATCTTCTATCTACCAGCCTCCTTTGCCAAACTCAACTTCTCTTTCGAGCAGCATCTGCTTCTATTGGCGTCATCAGCACAAACTTCAAAATGGTGCCGAGTTATTTCAATTCAAAGCAGAACTCCCCCAACTCAAGGCAAGATCGTGACTCGAAGTGAATATCTATCAGACTCTAATAAGGAGCATTGCAGGACAGGCCAGCATAGTCAAACAAAGCAAAAACAACAGCATGGCCAGAAACACAAGCTTGATAAAACAGAAACAGAAGAAGCAGAAGATATACTTCTCCAGGAGAGAAGGCGACAGGCTAGTATGCAATCTCCCCGAGGTAAGCTCAACTCCTAGCATAATATATTTGAGCTAACTCAACGTGCTAGCACTCCCTACTATCAAGCCTTACCTATCCGATAACAAATCCTATCAGCTTAACTACTCGCAAATCAACATCGAAGATGTTCAGACATTTATGAGTGAGCTGGAAGAAGCTTGCGATACATATACTGCGTTATTTGTAATTATGCAACACAGTGGAGGGAGGGAGGTAGATATCCAGGCCTTACGAATGGAGTATAAGCTTAATCACACGGAAATATTTGAATTCGACAACCTTACAGCCTGTACCACGGTTTACTTGCTACACCCACCTGTTCAACTGGTCAAATCATTCATTCTTACCCCAAAGCAGGCTAATAATCATATGCTTATTGATCTGGATATCGCGGCCGACCCATTAACGATGCATTTTGTTTTACTACAGGCCAGAGGCGGCTTTAGCTGTAAGCTGGACGCCATCAAACATACTTTCTAGGATATGGCTGGTAGCAACAATAAGTTTTCCCTCCTAACTGCACTTATGGTTATATCCTATGTGCAGTTGAGCTCAATTGCGTCACCCATACAACCCGATTCACATGTGTATAAATTCTCAAACCCTATATCTTCTTATAATACTAATTAAATCTAGGGTACCCTACCAAACTATGCCGCTTCATCAGCGAGCGTGGTTTGCTTGAGCTCTAACGATGACGACGACGACGACGACGACGATGACGACAGCAATAATGAAAGTGAAAAGTGACGATGATATATTTGGCTTGCCAGATACCAGAAACAATCATATCACCCGTCGACAGAATAAGATGATATTACCTGCTACCAAAAAACAGCATTTATTATTCATCTTCTTCAATTGAACAAAGGAAGTCAATACTCATTATCAAAATGGAATTTGTATGTATTCATCTGTCATATTATCTTTATAATAGTTGAGCGCCACGACATGGGAATATAAAAATCGAAATTTGCCAATTGATCAACAATTTATTGATTATGTTATGAGTCAACCACCCAAATACCCGCAGTTGCCATTATCTGTCGTTCAAGCATAGCATGTTGTTAGGTTCACCTGCTTTTGGAGTGAAATAGGGCAATGTATCGAACAGATCTACTGCGTCTTCATTAACAGTATGGGAATTGACGTCAAGGAGTCTACTTCACGAAAGAGGGGAGGTTCCTCGGTGTAAGAAGTTGGGTCTTGTATTCAGTGTAGTCTGAGGAGAAGAGGTTTCTTGTGATGTTATATACTGTAATGCTAGTCTAGTGCTGGTGCCTGAGGCCACAACAATAACTATAAAAGAATTTCAAAGATCAACAATAGCAAATGAATATGTATTGGCCTGCTTTGTGCTACATGGGCTGGTCTGTGTACCTGGATATGCGACTGTCTTGAGCTTGCTCAAGAATTGTCAGCATCATAACGCATTAATAAAGAGATTCAAAAACAAAAAAGCAAATTGGCAACTTCGCTCCATCACTACAATAAAACTCCAAGCTCCTCAGAAAGTTATTAGATTTATGAGCAGCGCAATGAGGAGCCAGATAGGCCGTTGGACCCAAATCCATCGAGAAGTGTTGGATTCTGCTAATCATATCCTAAGATTTTTGGGAATGTGTTGGCCTTGCTATACTTGGTAAGGAGACCTAATACAAAAAGGAAGTAACGTACTTAGTCCCTTCTGGGACCAATTAGCTGGGTTTCGTGACGAAGCGAATCCCGATGGAGAAGGATCCATCCCGGGAGACAGCAACAAGACAACTTCGAGGTTTGACACCACTTCCGTAAGAACAGCCAAACCAGGATCCTCACACTCGAAATCCTTTCTTGCACGGAACATTGACTCACAAAGCATCAATATTATTTATATCAGAGCCGGCTTTGAAAGTCCTCATCAGAGAATAGCCGAAGGTCACAACTGCAGGCGTACTCTTCCTGTCTTTAATCAACAACACTTAAATAAGCCAACTACGTTTTCCCAAGAACTAAGTCAAATTCAAAAGCGAGTTTTTTACCTAGATACTCGCTGTAAGAACTTCTTACTAGAGATTGAATTTCTAAACAAGTATTTGCCCAAGACGATGCCAAAAGCTGGACTTTCCCTGAGCTAGACCTACCAAATCTCAAAAATCCCTTAGATCTTAACACGCAAAGGATGCAAAATAAACATTTTGAGCAAGCGAAGCATGGATGGAGACTAAGGATAATCCAGTAAGTCTATAATTCAGTTCAGCGCTCCATATTGAATCTGAATATTGAATCTGAATATTGTTGAGTCTAAACATGAAGCTCCATGAATACTAATCAGGCATCAGCTAATTGTCAGGCGTTAGTTTATGTTGGATAGGCATAGGGTCAGGTTTCTTGGGACATTTTCTTTTGACAACAACCAGGTGTTAGCTCTCACACTACGCTAGAGTCCTATAAGCAAACGACGTTTATACGGTAGATATACGATGGAAGAGGCTGGCGTCCCATACATTGGAACGGGTGCACCTTATTCTCTACGTTACTTTTCTTCCAACAACTGTCTAGCTTGTTTATCATTGCACAATTCGGAGTGGGATATATACAAAGTCAACTATAATATTTCTACAAGAGTAAGTTTCTCATCAAGAGAAACCTCTATTCATAATGTTCCCAGGAACTATCTGCTACTACCAAATATGAAGTTACTCGCTGGACCTGAGCCTGTTGGGTATGGTCCAGTCTGTGTTTGGAACAAGCCATCGATGGTGTCAAAAGACGCAAAAGTTTGAGTATTGGAGGGGGAAGCATCAACCCAACCATGGCCTTGGGCTCCTCTGACTGTATTGTCCTCGCTCATGTTTAAGAAAAGACCAAAGTCAACCTCGTCTTCAGCTACCACTGGTGCCGCAGGTATCGCCGTCTGATCTTCGTAACGGCCTATCAAAGACTGCATGTCGAAACTTCTTGGCTCAGTGAGTGGCCGTTGTGCGATAGCAGCGTGGTTCAGGCCAGGGTTCTCGTGTTGACGAGCAGAGACACTCCTTCCCATAGGCTGTACATGGGCATCGTGACGTGGTCGCTTTGGATTTGTGTTCCGATGTTGAAAGTCTACGCTCAAGTGCTTGGAGTTTGTCCTGCCTCCCGAATAGAAACCTGAGTCTCTGGATGTTGGATGGTTTACTTGGATGACTGGATTATTCAGGCTTTGTACTAGGTTCTGAACATCATCCATCTTGAGTTCGGTTGTGGGTGAAGTGAAAAGGTTTTGGAACTTGATGGCGTGGTCGCAAATATGCTGTGTCAGTATGAGGTTGATCTTTTGTTCCTCAAGTTTCTGGTTTTTGAGATTCAGGTTCTCATGTTTCAGAGACTCAAAGTCTCTCAGAAGCCTGGTATGGTTTGCATCCATGAAACTGAAGTTTTTACGTAGATCACTCAATTCTCTTTTAACTCGATGTGAGTCAAATTCCTGCTGGCGAATGGTTGTGCGAAGCCTATGGTTCTCATCTTGAAGGTTGGTTACCTATGAACAGTTGATATTAGCTCTTGTTAGTTGCAATATTTTTAAACAGGGAGGAAGAACAAAGACAAGCTGTCATGCTTCAGCACGAAGAAGCTATCTAGCCTGCAAGTACGCACCTCAGCTTTGAGTGCTGTGTTGGCCTCTTGGATTTGGCTCATGTTCCGTTGAAGCGCTGCTAGTTGGGTTTTAGTTAAGTCGGCCATGCGAGCGTGTTCCTTGGCCATGGCTAAAACCCGTTCATGATTTTCGTTTTGTGTTTTTATTTCCCGATCATGTTTCCGGCCTTGCTCTTGCATCTGCTTTTTGTATGTTTGCACTTCATTCCTGTAAGTCTCTACTTGTTGTACAAGACGTTCAAGGGATGTTGGAGTATCAAGTCCAAGAGATTCGGGCTGCTGAAAGAGGCCAAACGAAGTGTCGGGTTGTGGTAAACGGGAATCGGACATAGTTCGATGTCCTTGGTATTCTGTTCCTATGTGGCTCTGGCTTAGACTATTCAGCTGTGGAGAGCTCGGGCCGGCCCCTATTCCTGCTGGTGCGGATGTTTGGGATGTCGCTCTACCGTTGATGTTTGTGGGTCTAGTTACTCTTGCAACCGATGGACCACCACCGCGTCCAATTATTGGCACATTCCAATCTCTGAGCTGGTTGAGCATTGTTGATTCCCTATGATCATATTAGCATGAGAAAAAAAAGCTGTATAAAACCTTACGGCAGGACAAATCCGGTCTTTAGCTTGATAATGCTAACAATTCCATTAGGCGCAATCCGTCTCTCGTACATTGACACTATATCGTCGCGTAGAAATTCCCAGATTGTGGATTTTGCTTGGTCTCTTTGTGCCTTGTTCCACTTCGGATCCGTTCCTTCTCCGATATCCCACTTTGTGCGCATCTCTCGATCGTGCCCTGCTGTCATAATCCCGTGGATATGAGCCTAACATCTGGTTAGTGAACTGATTCACTGTGGAGATGTTTAAAGTAGGAGGTTCGAAGAACGTTGGCTAGACCATTGCCATAGAATCTACATGCAAGATATTGTTCGAGAATAGCATGTTCATAGTAAAGATATGATATAACTAGAATGTTATCTAGCTATAGGAGGTACGTACTAATAGATTTCCTTCGCATGCCAAAGCAAGAACCTTGCTTTCCCACTCGTCCTCGCTCAGTCTCAGTCGATTCTGGCGGCCACCGCGAGCGCGGACCTCCTCCCAGTTGGGTATTCGGTTCATTATTGTCTGGATGTGCCTGTAGCTCAAAACCTGGAGGGCAACTCAGATAGCTATGCTGTTTAGCAATTGTGGTGATCCTGCTCTGATCAGGCAAGCCTACTACTATGACGCCAAAGAACTATGACGCTAAAGAGCAAGACTGATAAGGGACGACACTGTTCGATCTCGTGGCAGGTGCAGATTGACGGTTCATAAGCCGGTGGTATAGAGCAGTCTCTGTACTGTGTTATTTGGTTCTATGCCGGGCGCTGTTTTATTTCTTCTGGGTAATAAGTTTGGAAGCTGAGGGATAGGCGTGACTTAAGAGATGCGGGACCCTGCCCGAGTAGGATGCAGGTAGAAGAAGTCGCTTTGGTACAAAGGTTTATTATCGTAAAGATGACGCTTATTGTCCCAAGGTGGGAAGCAATGCGGCAGGTGTGGTGAATTGCCTCTATATCTTGTTCTGCATTGCAGGAGGGGTGACGGAACGAAAGATGATTTCGGTCGTTTCCTCTCCTCCCTTCCTGCTATATACATATAAAAGTGCATTCGTCGCCCGTGCAGCAGCTGGCTGGCGCCAAGCGTGTGCGAGACCAACGACAGAAGCTACGGAGTACACTTTCGTGGAGAGTGGAGCAAATGGGAATGCTTGTACATCCAAGGATTGACGACTTTGAATGGTAGCGTGGATGACCTGCTGATGTGGACGGCCAGTGCCGGGTCCCCCCATGGGGCTTGGAGGGCAGACTCTGAACGGATTGCCAATCGGAAGGACAAGTCGTGAAGACTTTCGGTACTATTTAAAAGCAAAAGGGAAAGTTGCCTTTTTGTTTAAAAAATTGGGACGGTGGTTGCTGAAGAATACGGAGCATCTGGGACGTCACACCACAACAGTAAACAGTACTTTACATACAGTGTTGATTGATTGATTGATAATATACACGGAGGGGCTAAAATGATGGTCTTCAAGGGCAAGGATAGGACAAACAGTGGCCAATAATCAATAATGGTGTCCCCCCCCGGCGCCGCAAAGCACTTCTCTCCTACTTGTAAACGCAGTTGAAGTTGAGCTGAGTTGAGGATTGGATTGAAATCATACGGAGGGGGAAGAGATGAGAAGGAAGGCCGATCTTGACGACCCTCGTTTCTGAATCTTAGAGTATGGAGGATTCCTAGGCAGCTCGCATAACCCTCGCCGCCCAGGTTTGTTGTTGGTTCTTTTTTCGATGGAAGCTTGACCATCTCTCCAGCACCCAGTACTGGTACTGCAAATGGTAGGGGTCTCGATGCATGGATGGCGTTACAGGTTAAAGCTTATTAAAATCGAGAAATGTGCTGGCCGCTCCAATCTTCTCGCAAGAACCTACTGTAGTACTCGCAACGGCGGGACGAGGGTCATCTACTTACTGTACAGTACTCTGTAAGCGGGGCTTAATATTCTTAGGTGACCTGACTTTGGTTTCGCGGCTCTGGGGTGGCTCGGTGGTCCTTTCTCTTGAAAACGATAACTGGCGGTCAATGATATCTGGGCACCAAGTATGTCCCTTCCCTCCAGCCTGCACTGTATAGTACCGTATCCACAAGTGGACTACAACTGCCCCTGGTGTGAGAGTGGAGTGGATATCTATCTACTTACTATAACGTTAAGTTCGGGCGGGCTGATCATGACAGCTTTTGTGGACGAGGACTAGGACTAGGACTAGGACTTGGGTTAGAAGTTTAGAACTCCATATCCTTTCCAAAGTCCTACTTTCGTAGTAAGCCCTAGTTGTAACTGCGACTAAGTCTTAGTGTGTATGAAAGCACGGGTGCTGAACAATGGAAAGGGGGATGGAATGCGTGGTTACTAGCAATCAAAGTACCTAGGTGCCTGATTGACTATGTTTCCAATTGGGCATAGAAAGTCAACAGAACGGATCCGCGGGGAGCTTCCGAACTTCCTCCGTACGAAGATCCGTGGGACAGTAGTAAGTAAGCGAACAACACGATGCGGTCTGCTCGACACATCAAGCCAACTTATTATCCGAGAGGCCCTTCAAATGGTGGCCTCTCAAAAGTGCAACGCATGCCTTCTGCGGCTTTGGAGAGATGCCCCCGATCATACCAGACCGGAGCCGGTTACGACTGCGGGCTATCTATCGTGTGTGGCTGGCAATGTCCCGCAGCAGATCTTCCAAATAAACCTTCCAACCTTCCAAGTTCCAACGCTAAGGCCAGGTACGAAGTACTCTGGGCGACTTACTCATAGTAGTTTCGTATAAGCGACATGCGACTGTTCGAGGGTTGGTTTGATTCTCCCAGGATGCACTGGGGGAATGGTGGGAAATGATTCATTGGTTGTCGATGAGTAGGGCTGGCTGAGTGGGTACAGAAGGGATGTAGGTTACATGATATCGCTTATTAAAACAGACTCGCAAGGTTGCTTCGTGATGTAGACCCGTGATAATTTGTCAGGCGTCGTCATCTCTCCGCGGGTGTCCTGGGGGAGGGTAGGAGGGAGGAGAATTTCAAGAGGGCGTGGGCAAATGCGGAGTGGCTTGAGATGGCCCGGCATACTGAAGATGTGAGCGAGATATTTCGTAAAGCATACGGAAAAGGAGCTAGAGAGAAGAAAAGGAGACCAGCCCAAGCTCTTGACCAAATGAAGGCCGTCTAAGTCTAGACTCTCAACGGTAAAAGGCAAGTTGACTTCTTTTGGAGAAAAAAGCAAATGTATACATACATACATGTGTATACGAGGCCTCGGAACCAGCTAACTGGGAGGGTGAAACGCAGTATCGAGCGGGAAACCCAGGAGCCCAGGCCGGAGATCTATCCAGTAGCACAACCTCGCCATGAACTGGAACTGTCGCGCTAAATTCTTCTAGAAGTATGATTTCCCCGGCTGCGCCTCGAGAACCTGTTTCCCACTCGAGAATAAATGATGTTTTGCAGCGCATCGTACGATCCCTGCCCTTTCCCTTTCCCTCCCAGCATTTGCTTGGATTTTATCAAACGATCTCGCATTCGGAGCGCCACCTCCTAGGACCATTTCTTCCTCAGTCCCCCGGGCAATTTCCCGAGTTTGTAGACGCGCTACTGTAAGCTTTAACTCTCTCATCTGTTAACCAATATCCTGGACAGAGACAAAGGAGTCGATAGGTTGCGGATGCTGGAGATGACCGAAGTCACTGTCTCGATTTGGCACGTCAAATTAGCCAAAGGCTGGATTGTGTGTGACCTTGAGGCTCAAAATCTTCATTAAAGCTGGCTCCCCAAATGCGAATCTCACCGCTCCTGTTATTAGACAGTGGCGAATAAGGGGCGATTCACAGCCTGTGTAGGATCTCGGGCGAACAATTTCAACAAGTCTAACCAACGTCTGGTGACGCAGCAATTCCTAGTCTCCAAATACCTGCCATGTACGTTTGGCGCGTTGTGAAGTATGGACAAGCTAAGTGCCTTCGCGGATGATTCACCTTTTGATTGGAGCAATGGGCTGGGACGGGAAACAATCACACCCATATCATGCTGTCATCGTCTCATCCGCATTTTCATACTTCGTACTCATTCCCATCCTCATTCTCATACAGTAACATAATTCATGAGGATTCTGGTACGGGAAGGGTGATTTGACCTCCTTGCACCCACCCTGTTTGCCCTTGAGTAAATTTTGCGTGCTTCTGTTTGGTGGTTTCCCAGCACACTAAGTCAGATGCATGCGCGACCTCAGAACTCATTCAGCGCTACCCTGTCCGCTTGGTCATGTTGGCAAAACCAACCCAACCCAACCCAACATCCATTTAACGGGTTCTGCAGTACAATACTACTACCGTGCTTTGTTTCCTTTCCTTTCTACAGGCAAGTTTGGCGAACGGGGATCGGGCCCCGTCAAGGCCTTGTTCCTGGATCACTGGCCCGGTAGTCAAGGGTGCCATGTGCTGATCCGAACACCAAGTCAGATCAAGTATCTAATAAGTATCTGTATAATGTGGCGGTGCAGACATGCATCTCGATTGATTTTTCTTTCGTTGTCTCATCTCTCATTGCTGTGCTGCTCATTGCCGTTGGGAGATATACAAACACCAGGTGTGGAAGAAGCGATGCCAGCAGGCTAGCTTCTATCTCATGGAATAGTTGTACAGATTCCATGCAATTCTTACCTCGCAGTGAGACACAGTACAGTCTCTCCTTTGTTAGTATGCCGTCTCTAATAAGTTAACCTTACATCTCATGTAAGATACGGTACATTGCGAGCTTTCGTGTCTCCTCCCACCTCCTTTTCCGTCTCATCATCTTGCAGAAGCCGTATAATGCGAAATAGTTGAGTACAAGCTACTTGGGGTAGCAAGCAACAATACCAGGGTGTGGACCAGAATACCACCGGACGCGCCACGCGCATGGTAGCCGAACGACAGAAGTTACAATGTATAGAAATGACAAGACAAGGAGGCCGCCTGCAGCTTCATTTTTAGATTCGCAGCCTGCTATTTGACGATCTTGCTCGTTACCCACACTTTGTATATGGCTTTAGCTAACGCTATCCCTATGGGGCGTGCAGTTGGGTTGGATAGTTGCAAGTTCCAAAGGGACAAATCTTACATCATAGAAGACATTAGAGCCCGCTCTATCTTGTGCACAAATTGTATCCAATTATGTGCTTCGTCAGCATAACATTGGTATCTTCCATCTTCCAATGCTTTGGCCAAGCGATATCTTTCAGATCCTGGCCCTTGGGTCATTGGATTTTCTAAACCGGTATCTAGTGGTTTAAGACGATGCTGGTCCCCCAAAGGACTTATGGATGGACGCGAGTCATGGGTGCTGCCATTTCCAACAACAGCACCCAATTCTACGATCTGCGTAGTTGTCGATGATCATCATAATGGGTTTAGCGCGTCCTCTGATACTGTATGAAGAATAGCCGTTTACCAGTTTAGTAAGGTTATCTACGGGTTGTGGAAGTGGAAGTGGAAGTGGAAGTGGGAATTGGTCGTCTGTGGATCCTATACACATGTACTATCGTATAGTGCTATGTCTTCTTCGGCCCCGGCTGTACGTAGGAGAAAAAGTGACCGTTGTTTTGGCCGATATTGGCACGCCGCTAATTAATTTTCTATATTAATATTTTAACCCACGACTTAAGCTGAAAGTAGACCACTAAAGATATATATACTTTACATATTACGGACTATCAACTGGTCATTTTTGCAGTTGTGAAAAGCTGAAATAGTGCAAGCAAAAAACCGTAGTTTGGGGTTTGATGGTGTGCCAATATCGGCCACTTTTTTCCGGCTCCCCTTTGAAACATACCTTGTAAACCACAATCATCCCCCGGCACAAATATATATATGTATGTATGTAGTACAGTAAGTAGCCTTGACCCTCATGCCTGCACTACGAAAGCGGCGATGGGGATGGAATATGTACTGGTATGACGGCATGTGTGATGCTGCTCTGGTTTACCAAAGCAGTTCCTTTCAAACCGACTGATTGTACAGTATAACTGCCAATACGAAGGTGCGCGGCATGCGGTCGGCGTACAACATACATACAACATAGACTACCGAGAATATCTAATAAAACTAGTTTAAGGTTCTGGACCAACCCCTTGCAAACTATATCATCGCAACGAATTCGATCTTGCTTTGTCGGCTGGGCCTCGCGACGATGGGTGGATGGGGGGACGGTACGAAAGGAAAAGCCTCCATATTCGATCGCACCCCTGTATCCTGGACCACCAGCGCATTATCCACGCGCTGACTACCTAGGTAGGTAGGCATCTTTTGTATTCACTTTCTATCCCTTCATGATTTCGGTTCTATTGAACGGGAAAAGCATACTGCAGAGGGAAATGATATGTTTCTCTGCCTCCCCTTCCCAATGATTCCACCTTTCTTCGCCAACAAACTTCATACATATTAGAGGCCCTCGCCCTGTCCTTGTATTTGTTTTCCTTACACTCCAAGTCTGAATTCTTGTTTACGCTAAGCTGTAAGCCAAGCATAGCCAATCTAGCCAATCATTCCCGAACCCATGCTCCCAGTACTTCCTCCAGCTGTCGTCCTCCACTCTTCTTTGCTTTGTACTTATTGGCCATATAAGATTCATCCGTCTCACAATCTTCCAAAGAACTACCATGTTTGAAGTCCACGCTCCTCCGAAGATCAGAGTCTAAGAACAGTCAACTCACTCCATCCCACAGCCTCGTACTTTCTCAACAAAATATACATTCTTTTACACTATTGATTTACCTCGTCTTCTTCTCTAAACATACCTCTATCTCTAAGACAAATTGGTTCTTCGGTCGACTCCCGCCTTAACATATATACCTTTCATAAAACCGAGTACATCGTATGAAGGAGACACAAGCCTGTTTCTTTACGCTCTTCATTACTGATATCCTTATTTTGAATACACATCAACATCAACACCTACGTCAATCGAAATAGCCTGCCTGCCATGGAAATCATAATGGAGTGGAAGAAAGAGGAGGAGAGAAGAAATAGGCATGTTCTAAGTGACAGCCAGTGGGTAAATGTGATACTTTGTCTTGGATCAGAGGGATACTCCGTGAAACAGATTCAAGAGATTCTCACCCTTGGCCGTGAGTCTGATCAGGGTATTCGAGACCTGTGGATGCTGGGCCTAGGAAAGGCGCCGAAATGGACTACAGACCAAGAAAAACAAGCCTATGACGTGAGTTACTACACATCTGGTAGCATTATGTCATTGTGCTGTTATATGTTGGTTTCTAACGATAGTCAGATCATTTGGAGCTTCTTTAAGCAAGATATTGATGATCTGTATCATGGCAAGACAGATTCGGACGGCAAGATTGTTGAAAAGGGACTGTCGACGATCAATATCCAAAGAATTATCCATGAAACTACCGGTTTCAAGTTACCGTAAGCCATTCCTATTGAATAGGTTCAGTATAACACTAATCCCAATAGATCACAATCAATGCAAAATCAGATGGAAAAAGTTTGGCGATTCTCAATGCGAAAGCGCCCTGACAGACCTAAATCTAAGGCTCCATCTACGTCAAGTATCTCATTTGAAGACTTAGGTAGTATATTACATAATCTTCCATTAGGCTTACTTGCTAATTAAGAATCAGCCACTGTTTTATCTGAAGGGCAGGATTATCAAGACTTGCAAGACCATAAAGTCAAACGAGATATTCGAGCCGAATCATCTAAACCATCGCCCCTTCAGGAAAAGCTTAGTCAATTTTGCAGTACCCCCGATGATAGCCGGTATGTTGTTCTTACCGACTGTCAATACTAATCTTATCGAACTCTACTAAGTTTGTAGGTTTCGGCACCTGGAAAAGCAGATCATGATATTGACTGAAGACTTCCAAACTGCTTTGGCGATAGGGCACAGTCAAGACGTGACCTTGAAGAGCGTCACGGAACAGCTTCAGCAGCTCAATAACGAGGTGGCACTTCTTAGGTCGGAGAACTCATCTCTTGGTATGTTTCTATTTCAGAATCTCATTGTCTCCATTCTCATAGTTGGTTACTGAGTCTTTGGTCAGGCATCCAGAACGACGACCTGAGGAAGAAGAACTGTTTTCTGGAGGCTCGGGTTGATGAGCTTCTAGGCTTTAAACTCAAATTAGAAGCTGGTATTGATGATCTTAGGAGCAAAACACTGGAACTTCAGGAGGAGGTTAACAATTTAGATGCACTGAAGCTGGAGAATCAAAGGTATGTTCACTTCCAACCCTTTCCCCAACACATTGGCTTGCTTTTCAGGAGTACCGAAACCCCCTATTTCATACTGCGTGAAGCGTTCAAATATATTCGAATTACGCTTTAAATCAGCAACGATCACATTGCGGTTTCTGGCTGAGAGAGACTGACATAAATGCCAGCCTTCGCACTCAAAAAGCTATCCTTCTCAAAGAACATGAGCGACTCAAACACACATTGGTCCGACTTGTAACTAAGATCCAGCAACTCCCGAACACTCCTGAACATACTTTGAGGAACGAAGTTGAGAATCTAGGAAAGATGTACAGCTGCAATAAGTTTAAAGATGATAGTCCACGGGACTCGGTCGACTCTGCTTACTATAGCAACAACCTAGAGTTTGAAAGCCGGCAATCCCTGAATATGGCACCTATCCGATTCCAGACTGTCACAAACAACCAAGTTAGGGAAATGGGAGGTTATCTTGACTCAAACCCAAAACAGCGCCATCATTGCGGGATACTGCAGGTTGATATGCCGATGAGTATCTCGGATACCGAGTGTCTCCATGAACCGGGGACGACTCCAGCCAAACCACCTTTGACAAAGTCTGAATTTGGAGACCAAAATAGTCTTCGGGGACGGCGTAATGATTCTGTGGTGGAGATTCAGATGATTGAGGCCGAAGATATTCCAATGCAAGATTGCGTTTTGCCTGCTGGACCGGTATTCACTGCGATTGATGGGGGGTTTGGGGAGCACTGGGACGATCCTATAATGCTCAATCCTCCACAACAGATTCCAAACTTCAATCGGTATAATCAAGCGAACGAAGGACTCGAATGTTGTAATTAAATAGGGCTCGACCGTCAGTCTCTTGCCGCATATGCTCCAGGGCAGTAGGATACAGATGAAAAGTGCTAAATGGGATGTAGTTCAAGGACAGGGGCAGGCTCAGACGACTACAGCAAATGCAATTGTTGATATAGGTCTGAGATTTACGATACAAGTTTCTTTATGGACGATTACTTTATTTTCTTCAGTTATTGAAGCACATGGGGCTTTTTGGGAGTTAATCATGCTAAACAGCTTGGGAAATCTAAATCTGTTGGCATACTCACAAGTTAAGTAAATGGGTTATCGAGCATGGAGTTTTGGATTGGGGCATCATGTCGGACAAATGGGGAAATTACTGTACCATTCTAACACGGATCAAAAGTGCATACTGATAAGACATCTTGAATCTCCTCAGAACAAGGTGTTTGTACTTTTGAACATACGCTTACGATTCTTTTGAAAATACCATTGAACTATTTAGAAGGAATTCTCTCATTAACAAAAGCCAGAAACAGGTTTCGTGAGGTTGCCTTTTATGATTACTTGTGCAATGGCAGGTTTGACGGCGTGATTACCCCCTACTATTAAGATTTGATTCTTTTCATAAAGTACCAAAAACCTCCACCACCCTATACCCTATACCCATATAAATTAGCGAGCTCAAACTTAGATGTCAAAATGAGTTGAGAGACATTTAATCGAGTTAACACTTTAGTTTCATGATGTCGTAAATGAAGAGACTTGAGAATTCATTTTGTAGTAAAAAACATTACACATCAAACTCATATAAAGCACCTACACTGAGCAAATGGAAAACCAAATCAAGACAACCCGTCATTCTTAGATCTCCGACCACCTCCCATATCTATCAATCATTTGGCTTTTATACGTTCGACGAACTGCCACTGACACCTGTGGCCCCAGTAGAAACGGAGCCTGATCTATTCTCGCTTTCCAAGCCACTCCCTACACCCACTTTCAACAAATTATTACTCGGCATCTCCAATTCTCGATCATCAGCCTGTATCGTAGACCACACCGAGCCCTCACTCATTTGTACTCTATGTCTTCCACTTCTGGGCACATTGCCTACCACTTCTGGGATTTTGGACGGTTTCCTGCCCATCACCTGTCGAGCCAACGGTCTCAACATCGGAATACTAGCACACATGACTCCTAAACTAGTCTCCAGTGTCGTCCAAACCGCAAAGCTCAATGAATCCCATTGTGCTAGCCTGGGATTGAGGAAGCGGTACGCAACGGACATGCGCGTTAACGAGGCGCAGGCATCGAAGAGACCGAGGGTCAGAACAAAGGCGAGGCCAAGTTTTTGGGGTCTTGGGAGGGTCATTTTGAGGATGTGCGGGAGGACGAGAAGGATGAGCCAGACGTCGGTGGTGGTGTGGAGAATGGCCGAGGCGGTCATAATGGGGTAGTATTTGTAGCAAGTCCCGATTGAGAGGGCACGTCGACCAGTGAGAGGGTTGCAGACGATGGCTGAGAAGGGGACAAGGATTGCACCATAGACACAGACAAAGCCAATGGTACAGAAAATGAGGATTCTTTCGAGGTGGAACTTCAGGATCCGGAGATAGAAGAGGAGGATACTGATCTTAGTCATGATCAAGGCGATTTGGTAGCAGATGAGCGTGCCGTAGGAAATCTTAATAGCGATGTTTTGATAGCGGACGGGGATGTTTTTGCGTTGATGACCTAGACCGTAACGAGTCTCTACGCCAACAAGTGTAACTGTTGCGATTGAGAAGACCCAGGCAATGGCAATTGTAGTATCATCCCAACCCCAACTTCTGATGAGCCGTCGTGAATAGAAGCGACAGATAACTATGATACTGCACACGGCAATGGGTACTATGCATCCAGCTAAAACATCTGGACCCGTATCATTTCCTTGAAGCTGTATTGTCTTAGACTGATGTTATGAAAAGTTTGATGAGACTTACTTGTAGGGGATACACAACTGGGGCTTTTTTCGGAGCTGATTGTGTCATTTTTAAATCTCTAAGGCTTGCAGGTAATGTCTTCGACTTGATAGTTGTTTTCTTGTTTATTCTGAGAGAAGTCAATTTGGAAAGTTTGGAGCCTTTATATATTTGAAACTATTCCCCCAAAATTTCCCAGCCCCAACCTAAGAGAGCACCATTTTGTGTAACCAAGACCTTGCTGACCACCACCACGAAGCCAATACACCAGGAAAACGTGGTACGGTTGCAAGTACAAGTGATTTTGCACACCATTTCAGGATGGACACGGGATGGACCGCACCAAGTTTTGCTTGTGCTACCAACCACACTATCCACCTGGTTGGGTTCAATGGATGAATCATCACGCCTGAAGGTATTTTTGATACATGTTGGGGTCGCTAAAACATTGCGGCCACATGGACTATTTGAAATGTCTGATGCACATCGATTACAAACATCTAGCGCTAAGAATTGATCTTGTAAAAGCCAAATAGATTGCTTCGCTTATTTCAGGGGCGTCGCTAAGCCTACTAAAATCGCTTAAATAAGATCTTAAAGGCATCCAAGCCTCGAGAAACAATATTATGAATTGCTTCTTTTGGTAGATCTGCAACTAGGCGGGGGCAAATTATTGTGATAAAGTACGGCTGCAATTCACATAGCAAGGATTACCACCACCTTGATGAATGTATTATATCCTTCCCATGGGAGAAGTATCAGCTATTGCTGAGATACCAATTGAGTATTTACTACGTCTTTCTTGTCACTCACCTTTTCCCCAGTCAACTTCTACTCAGATATTTGTCCTTTCTATAATATACCAGTCCACTTCTAGAACTTTAGAAGCAGATGCTACATGGTCATCAAACCTTCCAAACTCTTTAGAATGCAGTACATTAGATCAAATAAATTACTAGCAACAAACATGTTACCTTTCAACCACCTAACAATAAACGTGCAATCTAATGTTTTGCTTTAAATAAACCAAGTAATGGGAGCCTAGTGACTGGAGTCCTTTGATATAGGTACTGAGAAGGAAAAAGAGACTAACGAATACCGCCGCTAAAGTGCTAGGATATCTAGATTTCATAAATCCTTTGATTGTGCCGTGCTAATCGCTGAGTTGCGGTTCAAGCAGTACAGAAACCATATGACAATGAGACTTACACCATACATTGCAAGAGCGAATCTCAAATGTTCGTAGAAGTCAATCAAAGCCACTTTAATGCCATACTTGGATGTATAAATCAACTTGACACAGTGAGCACGGAACTATGTTCTAGGTATTACGGTAGTGATTATGTGCGACAACCAACAACACTATGTACTGACATGCGCGAGACTAGTAATGGTACAATAATTATCACTACTTCATAAAGAGGATCCTCTTGCCATCATTGGTTGTCTATTCCCCCAGACAAGCACACATCAGCCTCTCATAATCACCACTTGTCTCTCCACGGATGCGATTGGTCAGACCTGTTCTGAATCTCGCTTGGTATGCACCTTTGACTTGATTCATGTGGTTTTTATCCCAGTGAACTCTGACTACCCGGTTTACAAGAAGGCGATCCTTAGTACCCATACCAGCCATCGTATCTTCTAATAGTTGAGCATCGCGCATTGCTTTGTCGACTCCTGTGCGTAGCTGATGAATCAACGCATCTTCCATGTGTCCAGAGAATTCCTATAGCTACGGTTAATTCATGGACTAAAGCTGGACAATATCAGCATACCTTTTTGATTACAGTTTCTAAATCACGGCTGTACTTCGCTTTGTATGCAGCTGCGATCGCTCGGATCTGAGCATCGCTATTTTGGGACAATATATTACAGACGAGCAATTCATCTGTGCCAACCTTTCCTTCGGTTGCTTTGTACAGCTCCAAAGCTTTGTTATCAATGTCTTGGGGATTTATTGGCGTAGACTCTTCGTTTCTGTTGGCAGCTAAAACCATCAGGAAATGTCGTTCAGTCTTCATCGAGAGATCAGCTTTAATTGCGCTTTCGAGCGATTGATGATAGGTCCTCTGGTAAAGTGACTTGATAGCGTGTAGATCTGCGTTTGATCTGCCAAGCAAGACATCGTTTAATACATTTTCTTTCGTTCCAGGTCCGTCCATCGCATCGCGCAGAAGGACCACATCTTGTTGTAGCGGTCCTCTAATTATAGCACATAGGCCTTCCTCTAAATATCCGCTAACCTCGCTTTTCACATCGTTCAATAGATGTCTATTGTGTAACTTGTTGTATGAATTGCGGATAACTTCGATTTGGAGAGGGTCCTTGTCAGCCAAATGTCTGATAAGCATTTTCTCATCTGTTCCAAATCCTTTCATGGCTTTGCGACAGCCATTGGCATCTGCGCTTCCATCCCATTGAATTATCTGCGGAGGGCCATAACCTAAAGAAGGGGGAGCTGGGGGGAAATGAGCTGTTTGTGGTTGTGGAGGGCCATATTGGCCAGGCGGTGGAGCACCATATTGCCCGGGGGGAGGTTGTCCGTAACCTTGCTGAGGAGGTGCTTGTCCGTATTGCTGAGGAGGTGGTTGTCCGTAACCTTGTTGGGGAGGTGGTTGTCCATAACCTTGTTGTGGAGGCGGTTGTCCATAACCTTGTTGTGGAGGCGGTTGTCCATAACCTTGCTGAGGAGGTGGTTGTCCGTACTGCTGAGGAGGCGGTTGTCCGTAACCTTGCTGAGGAGGTGGTTGTCCGTAACCTTGCTGAGGAGGTGGTTGTCCGTACTGCTGAGGAGGTGGTTGTCCGTAACCTTGCTGAGGGGGAGGTTGTCCGTAACCTTGCTGAGGAGGAGGTGGGCCATAGCTTTGTTGACCACTATAAGGGGGTTGAGGCGAATCTAATAGATTGTGAGTAGGTGCCGATTTATATTTGGCAGAATTAACTCACGACCCTGAGGTGGCGGCGCACCGTATTGGGGATTCTGACCGTATTGAGGAGGTTGATTATAAGCCATGCTGACTTTTTATTTTGATCCGAAAATGATAAGTTCGAGGTAGAAGTATGACAGATGGATATGAGGAAGCTGACGGGGAGAAGATCAAGATTTAAGTAAACAGTGCCGTCTGGTCGCACGTAACCGCAGCCAGGGAACCCCGCTTCACTTGAAGCTTACCTGCAGATTCTTGGAGGGGCAGCTCGTCTGGTTGGATGGCGAACGAACGGGTGGAAGGCAAAAGTGTGGCTTTTATTGATACACAGCCCTCCCTTCGCCTGCTTGGCAGCTGTTTAGTACTGAATATATGGGGAACTGAATGGAATGACTTGATCACGAGGAAGAAAGTAGAATGAAAGAAACAGAATATCGTAGTGCAGAGTATCTGAATGCTAGACGGTAGGAGACGTGGACCAAACCTTCGTTGTGGGAGAAATGTAACACCAAAGAGGAGTGGAATGAAGTACAATGTACGGAAGAGGTGCTGTTGTCGGAAGAGAGTTGACGAGGAAGTGGAGCCTTGGCTGACTGGTACGGTATTGCGTGCCAGGGGCCCTGTAGGGCTGACCTCTCCTGATGTCGTCAGGGCCTTAGCATAAGAACAGGTCAGTACAGTACCTTACGTATAGAACGTCCTATAAAACGTGACACCCTTGACTTTGTTGGAAAAAGTTACCTTACAAATGTGCAGGGCAATGAAAACAAAGTTTTCATGTAACAGGTAAGTAGGCAAGGCAAGTTATTTGTTGTTGTTTGTTGCGCCTCTTAACGAATCCTTAAGTACCTAGATTGACCTAGAGGACTGACTGATTCACTCGCCGGATCACTGCTGTCAGGTGACTGGAAAGTAGCAAACCTGCCGCCATACAGTCCTTCCCTAATTATGTTTCTATACAAATCTAGAGACTTTCCCCTGATTTGGTTTGGTATTAGTCTCAGGAAATTTTGACAAGAAAAGATTTTGCTGGGTTGAGACTTCCAAGGCATCACGACCTCATGACCTCCATTCAATTTGCCAGTTTTTGAAGAACACCATGAGTCTGTAGAACACAGAGCCTAACAGAACTAAGTACTCACCTACCATTCACCGGTCCAACCACCATTGACAGTCCGTCAACCCCTCTCAAAAGTGTACCAACTGCACCGTATGTTCGTTGAGAAGGCAACGAAATCCTCGAGAAGCGCAAAATGGGAGGATCAGCTTTCGCGTCGCTTGGTCTCGCGACTCCTCGTATGCCCATGATGGTCTATCGACAAGTACTGAACCGTACGCATACCATTCTTAAGGAGCATTTTAGAGAAGTTGGAACACCCAGTAAGTCGTATTTTAGCTCACGGCGTGAGATATGCCTGCAAACCACAACCGATTGCCTCATGCATTTGCCAAAATTAAAAGCTGAAGGTCTTGAGGGATGACGGTGGACCAAACCACGGGTACTTGATTTGAATTTCAAGGTCTATCTTCATTTTTGGGGACTGCTTGGTACAGTCCAACACCAATCTGGCGGGGCTGCTCTCTGGCACCAAAGCCCCTGAAAACATATTAACTAATACTGACACTGCGTAGTCGAAGCACCGGGCAAGGAAGACTTTGGTGACGTCGATATTCTGGTTTATTCACCGCTAGCTCAAGAATTCGATATCACAGTCACCCCCGGAAATATAGTTGTTTCGAATCTTAGCAAGATATTAGGCGCTGTGAGAACGATTGGAGCGAATCTTTCTATTAACCTCGCCATTCCTTATCCTGGCGAGGAAAACAAATACATTCAAGTCGATGTCCACATGCGCCCATCCAAAAAAGCATTTGATTGGGAGCTATTCCACACAGCCCATGGCGATTTATGGAACATTATCGGAAGCACTATCAGAGTCTTTGGTATTACCGTCAATAACACTGGCATGTATCTACGCATCCCGCAAATTGAAGCACTGGATCGTAAGAAGGCCATGGTGTTCCTGACAGATGACTCGAACACAATTCTTGAGTTTCTCGGCTTGAACGTAGAGAGGTGGTGGAAGCCGTTCCAAAATCTGCAAGAGATGTTTGAGTATGCGGCTACTTGTCGACTGTTCCGGGTAAAGAAGACAAAGCCAGAGGGGGAGGCTGAAGGCGATGTGATTGTTGAGGACGATATGGAGGGACAGGAAGGGGGTGAGAGTGGAAAGAAGAAGTTAAAGCACAATGATAGGGCAAGAATGAGAAAGCGGCCTCTATTTAGAACATGGATGGACGAGTTTATTCCTAAGTATACACCCCGACTTTCGATTAGCAGGCTGCACTGATAAATGTATGCAGATGCCGCGAAGAAGGTAGACTTGGCAATACCGAAATCACAAGAGGAGAAGTCCAAGACCTAGCATTTGCCAAGTTCGGTATAGCTGAGAAATATCAAAGTCGACTTCATGAATGGGAACTTCTTAAGAATAAAGAGGCTGTGTGGACATCTGCAAGTAAGAAATATCTGATACGCGGAAAAAATCTCTTCTAGAGCTGTTGGGATCTAGCAATTAAAGAGAAACACAGCTGATGCTTTCGTCTAGTCAAGGGCACTATCCCAGAAAACACAGATCCAGTTATCAAGGGTGCTTCTTCACGTACTTTCAAATTGGTTATTCTGGAAGGTGAAACTTTCGATGGAACTGTACCAAAGGCAGCACATAAGAACGTGGATGGCTTATATGATCTCGATGAGGTACCATTCCAACCTAATATAGACCTCCCAATACGATGGAAAACTACTGTGGTAAGAGCTGACTCTGATTAGGTCCGAAAATTCGTTGCCGAAAATTGGAAGAGAGCTGGCGAAATTGGTTTGAAGAGAGATGAGGCTAAGATGATTGCCAATATGAAGGAACAGGCGCAGAAGAAGATTCTAAAAAACGATACACAGCAAAGAGAGACAGCTCCAGAGAAGTAGCTGGGTAGGGACATATATTATTTCTGCTTACAGTCAAGTTGCGGAATTGCGGAGTTGCGAGCCCAGATATCATCATCATTCTATATTAATGTTACACTTGAGATTCTCATATCTTGTCAAATAAGGTTATAATGGGGTTGAATATTCTCCTAGCTCAGGGGCGGCTCGCTAATGTGACACGTGATCTCTCAAACAATCCAAAATTTCTCTAATTCATTGTATTCACTTCGCGCTTGCCATAGAATAGCAAACCAGCACAACTCAACACATAATGCTGATAATAGCATCGATATCTTTGCGAAATGTCAGATCACGATGGAGGTTTCGCATCTCTAGCTTCCCTTGATAGCAAGTGTGTTTATCCCCACCCTCACATTAACGACCTGCTAATTTTCTGGTGCAGTCCGTTGAGGCTTTTTGATATTGCGAAGGCACAGAATCGTCCTCTGTATGCTGCGGCGCCTATGGTTCGGTACTCAAAGGCATGCTTCCATACCATTTAAAAGTTGTCAGCTGACTAGATTGTAGCTAGCATTCAGACAGACCGTTGCAGAGTATGGGGTTGATTTAACGTGGACGCCGATGGTATGTTCCTAAAGTGGAATAGAGCAGTATGAATACCAACACCCGGTTCAACTTTTAGATCCTAGCCAAGGAGTTCAATAGAAGTGTTTTTGCACGGAATTCTGGTATGATTATTAATACATGATATGTCTGGATACTCTTTGACTCGATTTAGAATTTACAACATGCCCAACATCACCCCCGACAATCGTTCAGTTTGGCGTAAACTCACCATCAGAGATATCACATGCAACTACTCTTCTTGCACCATATGTCAACGGTATAGACATCAACTGTGGCTGTCCCCAATCATGGGCGTGTGCCGAGACGCTCGGTGCAGCTTTGATGCACAAACCGGAACTTGTTTCTTCCATGATCATATCCGCAAAAGCTGCGCTCAAAGCCGAAGGTTTCGAAGGGAAAAAGACGGTTAGTGTGAAGATACGTATTCACAAGGATCTTCGTCAGACGGTGGATTTTGTGAGGTGTGTTGAGAGAGCTGGGGTGGATTTTATTACGATTCATGGTAGATTGCGGAGTACGCCTAGTAGCCTTCCTGTGAATTTGGATGCCATTAAGCTATTGACTGAGCATACAACGGTGCCTACGCTTTCCAATGGAGATATGTATACGCTTGAGGATGCGGAGACGCATAAGACGACACTGGGAGTTGACGGTGTAATGTCCGCTCGTGGGCTGTTAGAGAATCCAGCATTGTTTAGAGGTCATAGCAGATGTCCTTGGGAGGCGGTGGAGGTGTTTATGAGGAATGTGATAAAGGCGCCGATTCCGTTCAAATTAGTCGTACATCATCTGAGTGAGATGGTTGGGAGTGATCATCTTGGTGGTACGACTGCTGGTGGATTGGGAACCTTGTGTGTTAAGGAGGATAGGATGGCTTTGATGGAGTGTAAGGATATGCTTGATGTCATAGACTGGTATGAAAAGGTTAGGGACTCGTTGAGCTCAGTGTAAAAAGTTGCCTGTTAGGCACACCACTAGCTAGGCTCTTACATAACTCATAATCTGATATAAACCCTCACCATATTGTATCCCTCACTTTGATGTGTATAGTGCTATTTTCGAGTGTATCATTTTGTTCTGCCTAATGAGAGTGTACTTACATTTTGGATTCTAGTATTAAGGCTAGGCTCGCCAGCTTTTCAACAAAGCTATACTGCACAAGAGACAAATAAACGTAGCTTCGTTACTTAAGGTCTTGAATTTGAGTGTGTTTTATTAATTATATCCTTATGTTGCTGACTAATCAAGTTTACTTGTCAACCTCAACTTCATATCCTCTTCCCAATGACCGACACTTACTAAGCCATAAGTCTCCGTACTTTGATGACGTGAACTTCCATCCATTTTGAGTACCACTGCATAATATAAAGAGGCGAACTTCTATTAGAGGTGATCTCAGTTGCGGTTGCCTTAAGGCGGCAAAGAAAGCATATGCGCAATATCCGGCTCAGGTCATTGGCCAACTAAACGCGAAGGAACAGGTGTTGGGCGATAGTCATCCGGTACATTTCTGTGACCCGAAACAGTGATGTTCGCTGTGCACAGTAATCCTATTTAAATCAGATACCTCCCCCTTCGCCAGCAAGACCAGCACTACTGTCTTTTTGGGTGCATGAGCATCTTATTCACCTTCTCTCGATAAGGCGAACGTACGCCCGGCGTCTGAATCGTGAAAATAAATCATTCCTAAAATGGTGAGCCATCCTTGTTTCATATGGCATGATCGTGCAGAAAGACCGCCCTGCAAATCCCGCCTCATTCCGCAGCCTTGTGTTGATGATCTTCGAATGCAGCCATCAGGACGTGGTTCATCGTCGAGTACCAAGTATACAATTACCTATCTTTGGACCTGTGTAAGTACTACTATTGCATACTTGCCTACAGGCTATAGTTATATGCTAACAAACGTCTACAGTGTCAATGTGGATATGGCTCCATGGATTGTACAGGCTGCCCTACTTGTCCCAATACCTCATGCAACGGCCATTATCGATGCGAATACTGCCCCGTTGAGGCAATAAAACTCAAATCTTCTACTGGCCGGTGAATCCCCAACAAGTGCCATTTCAAGAGCAGCTCATATACGTTGCTATCAAGTTAGCTCCTGAGAAAGGCGGAGCTGGTAGGCTATCGCAGAGATGGATTTCTCACATGGATATTATGCGCAGTTTACGCAGCAGGCTTTCATATGGAAGGCCGCCTTTAGTAAACGCCGGACAGCAAGATACACCTCCGAGAACACCAGATATGTCCAACGTACTATTAGGTCTCTTGAAGAGCCAACGAGAGAAGATTCTATTGATACTATTTCAACTGAAGATGTTGTGGACAGATTCGTGAATATTAATTGCGGTGATGATGTTGATAGATATTTCTACCGAAGTGGTAAACTAGCCAATTTTCTTGAAGCAGCAAATATGGAAGACCTCAGAAGACCAGCCAGTCCCCAAGTCTCTAAGATTATGGTGCTTATCGATGACCGCAATAATGCTATTGTGACAAGGGAACTCGACACTTTTGGTGGAAACCGTCGGACTCCACGAGGCCCATTCGATGCCCGACAGCTTTACTCTTATTTGCTAAAACCCGTGAGATATCTAGTCTCTTCATTTCTTAGAATCACGTTGTCTTAAGCCTACTAACCTAGCATAGCGCACTGCTTTACAGGGCCAGCCCGATGCTGAGCGCCGTCTTATGTTAGTACAAGAATCTCCTGTTTAGCTGTGGAACCGTCACTAATTTACCTCCAGCTACATAACAGATATGGATTCGTACTGTGGCTTGGCACTCGCAGCTACAGTCTCTCACACACAAGCTGCTTCCCTACGTGACTTCATGCACAAGTATTTGGACCTTCGTGCCTTGATAGGAGTTGAAGTTCCGGTATAGATTCTTCCTTTGGCCCTGGACCTGTGAAAAATGTGACTAAATACCTCGTTTTTAGTCGGTGGAGGATGCCAGGTTTTCTCTCGAATTTCATCTACCATATTATGCCTGGCGACGAAATAAGCCTGCCTATTTGAATCCTCTGAGCCCCATTCGCCGCTCAGAGGAGGTGATACTACTTGAGATGGATAGTCACCAATTATCGACTAATGAGGATGACAATGATGGCCTCAAAGATTACATCCATGAAGCTCAAATCTCTATTTTGTACGGACAATATCATATCCTGATCAGCAATGTTTCATAGTGATGGAGGAAGTCTAGAAGCTGTATTGGGTGCATCGTAACGTGAGAACATGTTCAAGCCTCCTATTCAACTTCCTGCCTTTTTCACTCATTCACCAAATACCATATCACAATACTGATTTGTCACAGGGTGACAGGACTTGATGAGTGGTTTGTATGTGTCTTACTGTTAAGCTCTCTAACTTACTTGGATGTGGAATTCTGAGCTTTGAAAGCCCTTAGGGATATCCCTAAATCACCCACTGTTCAGTTCGTGGGTCGACGTGAGCGCTGAAGGCATATTGCTAATCAGCTTTCTTTCTGACGATCGTAAATTTCTCTTATATCACCGTCATGATTGCCACCAAACTATTCTTCCGTTATTTTAAAGAAGCCACCCTAAGACAACATTTTATCAAAAGGTCTTTCCATGTACTCCGCCAATTACTGATAAAGTATCCTAGTGGACTGCCTATTGTCTAGTCAACGTCTATTTCAAAGATGGCGACCACAATGAACGAGTCGAGCATTATGCCCATCGACCCATGGATCCTCATTCCTGTGGCAAGTTCCCGGCAGACAGGCCCACATGGGATCCTAGGCACTATTTCCTGAGGGCCCTCTGTGGTCGTATGGAGCAAGTAAAGCAAGAGTGGAACAATGCAGTCTTCCAATTGTTTCAAGAGATTCAGCCCTGTGTAAGTCTTACCCATATTAAAAGCTCCTGTTAATTAACGGCTCAAAGATCTATTTATTCACAAGAGGTGAGAGACTGCCTGGAGGAACGACTGAATTAGAGATTACGCAACAAAAGGGCTTCATATGGACAATTAGGATATTGCGGCAATTTACGCATGTTTTATCCAAGACCATAGACTCGTGGCAAAAATTTAAGGACGGCGAGCTAAGATACTTCACCCTACCTGATTCTGAGGTGTTTGCACAAGCGTCTTGGGGGGGCTATCTTGCTGCTATTGACAAAGATGTGACAGAACTTCGAAGCTTGAGAAGCTCTGTGATACATCAAACAGAGCTATTCGAGAATATGACTAACAGTGTTTGTGATGCAGGCACAGATGGTGGAGAGTCACTTGAGCTAATTTAATACAGATTGTTACCCACGCAGCTCATGCGGAGACAATAACCACAAGAGTTCAGAGCGAATTTGTTCAAGCACTCACAGTCATCACAATCGTGAGTTCTTCCTGTCTTTTATTAAAGGCCTCTTCCTAATGCTATAGATAGTTATACCTACCTGCAACCCTAACATCTACAATCTTCAGCATGCAACTTCTCCCTAAAAACGCAAGCCTTAGAGAATGGGGCTATACGCTTGGAGCCCTTACCTTTCTTACTTTTTTCCTGGTTATCAATCTACCGCATATCACACAATGGGCCAAGCCAGTAAGGATGTGGCAAGATCGTATGTGGGCTAGGCTTTATAGGGCACTATATGTGGACTCGGGGCTGAGGAACAAGATACGGAGACGGAACGAAGTAGATAATGACGGGGTTGAGTTGCAACAGGCTGGCCAGCCTTGATGATGAAGTGTCGTGTGTTAAAAAGGAGGATATTACAGTATACAGATTGGGTTGATGCATTCCATTGCTAGTTAAAGAAGTGGAGTGGTAGTTTTATATTACTAAGTTGTCGCAATAAACCAAATGCTTGAAGTTGCCTCGCAAATTCCTAACCAGATGGTTTGTCGCCGAGCCGCAAAATCCATGTCAACCTTGCAAATTGTGTCGACCATCTCAAAGACCAAGCTTTTATAGCGTACAAATAAAATTTTGTTTGTCCATACGAGTTAAGATAATGGGTAGACTTGAAACCAAACTTTAAAGAGGATATCAGAATAGAGCGTTAGTGATGTGGGAAACGCAAGTGCGTTCAAAGTCACATCATATTCTTTACATAATATACATCCTGCCAGGTATAGCAAACGCCGCCCTATGCCCTTATAACTCCGGTATTCCAATGTTTCAAAATACTTGTTAGATAATACTTTAGTTGTTCGGTTTAGGAGGTGGTGCCATCGAACCTGTGTTGGCCTTTTTTGTTGGTGGAGGGGCCATAGAGCCGTTCGTGCTTCCACCCCCAACCTGGGTGAAAGTTCCTCCTTTGAACCACCTATCCTCCTCGGCCTTTCGTTTACGGCTCAATTCTGCTTGAATCTTGGGATCTACCAACTCCAATCCCTGAACTGGCGTGAATGCCAACGAGGAAGCAGTTCCAGCTCCCGCACCAGCAGTTGATCCAACACCCGAAGCTCGTAGCCCCTTTCCTCTCAGGTCTATATTGCCAGCAGTCTGACCAAATCCTCGAAGTGAAGATGCCGAACCACCAACAGGAGTAGCACCACCCCAACCTTTGCTCTTGGCGCTCAATTTTGCTTTCGTGCGTTGATCTATCTGAAGATTTCTAATCCGGCCATCATTTGATTGTCCAATCATACCCAGTCCTTTGGTCCCATCACCAGTCCCATAGCCAACTTCCTTCTCTTCTTTACCGAATACCATCCTGTTCTGTGCCTTACGTAAATCAGTCATAGCCGTCGCCTCCTTTGCCTTTCGGGCCCTTCGTCCTCCACGCTTTCGGGCTGGTTTGTCATCGGGTGCTGGAAGTGCTCGCTGTCCTTTGTTGGGTGGTGGTTCAGTCAACTTCTCTAGTCGCTCCAAGCATGATGCCTTGAGCTCCTCGCCGGTATTGCCATTCGGACTTTCGTGAACGCGGTCAACACGCGCTGCAAGAACTACTTTAGCGGAAACAATTCGCATAGCCTGACGCTTGAGGTCGCTAGGTATTCCCTTGATGATTGGTGAATGATACAGAAATCCCTGTTGCCTAACCCCTACATTTGTCGCAAAACCGGTTCCTGACTGTTTCTTCGATCCGAGAGGCGGTAAGTTGCATGCTGGGGTTTTTGCAAGACCGGTCAGGCCTCCGGCGAAATTCAGAAGCTGCGCAGCTGTGAGAGATCCAATTAAAGCCGTAAGGTTCGGAGCGAATAGGTTCATGCGAGATTGGACGTAGTCTGTTAAGGTCTTTTTTGCTCGATCTAATGCCAGAGTCATGTCGCACGCTCTCATAACCCTTTCTAGCTCCTGAGGCGTCATTTCACGTCCCTTGGTTGTAGTTGCTTCGACTGTAACAATCATGACCGACGGGCCATCCAAAACAGATTTCAAAGTCGTATTCAACCGGTTGTCTTTTGAAGTCTCGAGCTTTTTGATGTTCTCATGGTCCATAGGCCCATTTCCAATGATGCTAACCACTTTAGCATAATCCAAAGGATTGCCTACTAAAGTCTCCAGTTCGGGAAAGCGAACAGAGTAGTGATCCCGTATGAACTTGTGCACAAGTATAATTTCGGAGTCGATAGAGGTGGACAGGGTATTTGACTCGGTGAGCAAATGGTACTCAGGATTATCTTCGACAGATCCTATAAAGGTGGTTTGCTGATCTGGGGGAAGTGCTTGAAAATGTGCGATTTTCTGTAAGGCCGCGGCAATGTCAGGACTAATACACATGAAAGTAGATGTAAACCTTGTGTCTCTTAGTTGATGAGCAGGGAAATAAAACGATCACTAACCTTTAGGATTGGCTCAAGCTTCTTCATCAGACCTGCGACGCTTCGTACATCATCCACATCACCAAGGTGCATTTTTTCCACCTTAGCTTTCGTCTCCTCTTCGTCTTCTATATCGTCCTTCGTATTCATTTCTGCCATCTCCTCATCGACATCCTCCTCGTCTCCATCTAGTTCCATACCTCCATTTTCTTTGATCAAATGTGAAGCTCGATTCTCGTTGTCTGGAAATAATCCTCCATTTTCTTGCTCTTCTTTCTCACCCTCGCCCTCGGACCCAGAGTCCTCAAAGTCATTCAACAGCTCATCTGCGAGAGTCGACATATTGGCCGTTAATATGATACGACTATGAAGATATTGTCCACGGAAGAGACACGATATGTTAAAAGTAGTCGAGGCTGCGTGGAAATTTGAGGCTGAGCGGGCGCTAGCGGACTACGCCAAGACCATCGGATTTCCATATTGGGGAATAAAACAAGTCAACTCACAACAGTTTCGAGTTTTTACTCGTAAAATCGCTACTCATCAATAACACAGCACTGATCCACCCATCATGGATGCTGCTACGCGGGGCCCCCCTCGGGTCAAAAACAAGGCCGCGAGCGCCGTACAGATCTCTGCTGAGCAGCTTCTGCGAGAGGCTGTTGACCGACAAGAACCAAGCCTTCAAGCACCAACTCAGCGGTTTGCTGATTTAGAAGAGCTCCATGAGTTCCAAGGCAGGAAAAGAAAGGAGTTCGAAGCCTATGTCCAGAGGAATAGGGTTAATATGAACAATTGGATGCGATATGCACAATGGGAACTTGAGCAGAAAGAATTTAAACGGGCGAGATCGATTTTTGAGAGAGCGCTGGATGTTGACTCGACATCCGTTACGTTATGGATCCGGTATATCGAGGCAGAGATGAAAACGAGAAATATCAATCATGCAAGAAACTTATTGGATCGCGCCGTAACCATCCTTCCTCGAATCGATAAATTATGGTACAAATATGTTTACATGGAGGAGATGCTTCAAAACATTCCTGGAACCCGACAAGTTTTTGAGAGATGGATGTCGTGGGAGCCAGATGAGGCGGCATGGAGTTGTTATATAAAGCTGGAGAAGAGATATGGAGAATTCCAGAAAGCAAGGGAGATCTTCCAGAGATTCACGATTGTGCACCCAGAGCCTAGAAACTGGATTAAATGGGCTAGATTTGAGAAGGAGTATGGAACTAGCGAACTCGTAAGAGAGGTATTTGGTACGGCAGTTGAAGCATTAGGAGAGGATTTCATGGACGAGAGATTGTTCATTGCATATGCAAGATACGAGGCAGAACTCAAGGAGTATGAGCGTGCGAGGGCGATATACAAATACGCATTAGATCGTCTTGCTCGATCTAAGTCCATAGCTCTTCACAAGGCATATACCACCTTCGAGAAACAATTCGGTGATCGAGAAGGCGTGGAAGAAGTCATTCTCTCCAAAAGGAGAGTCCAATATGAAGAGCAAGTCAAGGAGAATCCCAAGAACTACGATGTCTGGTTCGACTATGCTAAGCTTGAGGAAACTTCTGGGGATGTGGACAGGATACGTGACGTTTACGAACGAGCCATATCGCAAATACCACCCACCCAGGAGAAGCGGCACTGGAGACGTTACATCTATCTTTGGATATTTTACGCTATTTGGGAGGAAATGGAATCCAAGGATATGAAGCGAGCTGGACAAATATATTCCGAGTGCCTAAAGCTGATACCCCATAAAAAGTTCACATTTGCCAAAATCTGGTTGATGAAGGCACATTTTGAAGTGCGTCAAATGGAATTGACGGCTGCCAGAAAGACACTGGGCCAGGCAATTGGCATGTGCCCAAAGGACAAGCTTTTCAAAGGGTATATTGAGATGGAGCTTAAACTATTTGAGTTCGTCCGGTGCCGAACTCTCTATGAGAAGCACATTGAGTGGAATCCATCAAATTGTCAAGCCTGGATCAAGTTCTCTGAGCTCGAGCGTGGATTGGACGATTTGGAACGGACGCGAGCGATTTTCGAACTAGCGATTCAGCAAGAACAGCTGGATATGCCCGAGTTGTTATGGAAAGCGTATATCGATTTCGAGGAGGAAGAAGGCGAGTATGAGCGAACTAGAAAGCTGTACGAGAGACTCCTGGACAAGACGGATCATGTCAAGGTCTGGATCAGTTATGCCCATTTCGAGATCAATGTTCCAGAAGACGACGAGATGGAGGTCGATGGCGAAGAGGAGAAGCCTGTCTCCGAGCAAGCAAAGGCCCGAGCCAGAAAGGTCTTCGAGCGTGCACTTCAAAGCATGAAAGACAAGGAACTCAAAGAAGAGCGAGTCTCACTGCTCAATGCCTGGCTTTCATTCGAGCGCACGCATGGTACTGAGGAGGATGTTGAGAAGGTGCAGAAACAGATGCCGCGCAAGCTGAAGAAGAGACGCAAGATGGACGACGATACTTACGAGGAGTATATCGACTATGTCTTCCCAGCAGACGATGTGCAGACCGCGAACCTGTCGAACCTGTTGGCTATGGCTTCGGCTTGGAAACAACAGGGCGGTACTGTGACTGGGAATTAGGCAAGTTCAGGCACAGTCAATTGTATATATCTATCATATTTTTTTGCCTGTAACATGGAGGATATGGATGGAATTGTGTGATTTGCATCAGAATCTCCGCGATACACTAATTAGCGAAACCACCTTTCACAAGTCATATTTCAGAGAACTCGCGCTCCATTCCCTCAACCCAATGTGCTACTGTACCATCTTTACTTATGACTCGCAAAACGATAACTATGAATCTTTTTTACCGTTCTGACCTCGATGCAACTAAAATGGCCTTTTCTCTTCTTGTATTCCCCCCATGCTCCAAAATTCTTCCGAGCACACTCACCTGATCCATCTCAAGCATCTCATATGAAGCCCCCTCCCCCTCCCCCAACCTCCACACCAAAATCCCACCAC
>Ga0247734_1000150_pt1 | contig 61600 bp, 59 predicted proteins | sample UWRJL103311B2_FD_180933 | JGI IMG/M metagenome (GOLD analysis project Ga0247734, IMG submission 180933) | Plant litter microbial communities from Arlington Agricultural Research Station in Wisconsin, United States - UWRJ-L103-311B-2 | ecosystem: Environmental > Terrestrial > Plant litter >... | reverse complement strand
ACAGCAGGATTGGTAAGCAGGTCCAATGGGGTTTTGGGCGATATGTCTCGGGGGATGTTGAAGTAGTAGATAGATATGCTGTGATCGAGCGAGAGAGATTGTATTCTAACACCACCACCACCACCACCACCATCACCCCGTTGTCTCGCCAGTCGTTGTAATATCCGAGTAAGCGGCTTCGCTGGGATAGCGAGGGCCGGTAGGATCATGGATGGCAGGATGGATGGGGGATGGGGATGGGGACGGAGCAGTCCGGCGGTACGTTGACGTTGTATGGGTTTCCTAGGGGAGAATAAAATGAAACGTCTTTTTGGAATACTAAATCAGTCAAGTCCCTGGCCGGCCTGGCTGTCATGCCCATGATCGTGTAATTAATCAACGGGGAGCCGACCCGGACGTGAAGGTTACCACGGTATTGCGGTATTGCGGTATTACGGTGTATGTTGATGGTATATTGGCTCCTATGGGATGGGACCCAAAGGTGAGAAAAAAAGGGGGGACATGGTATGGTGATGCTGGCGGAGCTGAACCGATGATTGAGGACGACCATCATCCGGGCAATATATCTTGTATATATATATATATATATTATTCTCGTGGTTCTCGTGATGTTGATGAGCTAGCTTTCGTTCGAGTAGTGAGTGCTGTCAAACCACCACCAAGTTTCGCCTTTCCACTATACGAATCCGGAGGCGGCGGCGGGAGCGTCAAGATAGATAGATACCTATGAATATATATGGAATTACATCATGGACTGTATTTCAAGAACAAACAAAACATATCGAGATGAATATACATACACACATTATCAAATAGATAATATAGATTATCGATAGATATATAGATATATATCTATATCTATATCTATATTCAGGAGTTCGCGCGCGCACACCCTGAATCGTCTGAGGTTAGGTTAGGCTTAGCGTGTCCGTGGAGTGGGTGCACGGCTCCGACCAGAAAAAGAGATCTCGCAAATTGTCAACATCCATCTTGCTCCACCACCTCATCTTCACCACTCACCCTCGTCTTTCACCCTCACCTCCCTCTCTTTTCTTCCACGACGTTACGACCGGAGGACTGGAAGTGCAGCGGTCTATTTTCCCCTTTGTTTTTAAACCGTTTTGATTGGTATTTGGTACATCAACACCCCAACTGCACCATCCTCACATCAACACTCTCTTTTGAATCCCGAATTGCTTGTCGGCTTCCACACAAATTTGGAGCTTCCACGCCCATCAAACTATACCACCCCGAAAGACTCCAGATCCAACGTCGCACTATACACATACCGCAATCATGTCTTCGGTCACCCAAAGTCAACAAGGTAACCTCGACCGCTATGTGGTGATTCATGTAGCTACAACCTGCGATGAACACGGAGTATATGTCACCAAAGATTCTGCTGAGGTGATTGAGCTTGGCTGGATTCTGCTAGATGCTAAATCCTGTGACGAGGTACGTTCCAAGCAACTGCGCTCCATTGCACCGTGGTGATGGCCGTTAATTTGACATCTATAGCTTCACCGCGAAAGTGTGTTGGTTAAGCCTATCAACACTCCTATTACACCGCTTTGCAGTAAGTGCTCATGCCCACATTGCTCACGGCGCTGTGCAGATTGTAGACAACATCTGCCAGTTAACTGTGCGCCACGGGTTAACTTCTACTGACTGTTTCTCAGCAAGCCTAACAACCCTCACTTGGGAGCATGTGCGAAACGCCGGTACCTTCAGGGATGCTATCAATCGCTTTGATGTATTCGCAACTGAGCACCTAACCGGACAGAACTTAGACTTCTCCTTTGTGACACTCGACTCTTGGGATCTCCGAGTTCAGCTTCCTCGTGAAGCGCGCGATAAAGCCGTGGTGCTTCCTCCATACCTTCAACACTCGAGAACATTTGACCTAAGAACCGAATATCAAAGGTGGCAACAACACCACCCAGAATCTCTGCCATTTGGGCCTTCAATGTTGTCCAACATATGTGCAGCTCTTGAAGTTGAGCCAGTTCAGGCCAGCGCCCCCATCAAGCATAATCTGCCATTCCATTTACAGGCTTTGGCTCCAGCATCTCCTCGCCGTGCTATGGAAGAAGCTGTGACATTGGCAAGAGTCCTTAGAGGGCTGATTCGCAAGTCTCAGCCAGCTCACGAGCATCCTGATGTGCTTACACGCCCAATGGATGCCCGTGCTGATGTCCGCGCATTTCTGTCGGAACGCAGCAAGGTACTCCATATGGCAGGTCTCCCTCACGATACCACACAGTCCGAGCTTGAGAGCTGGTTCACTCAATTCGGTGGACGGCCAATTGCTTTCTGGACACTGAGAACCCCAGATCAGCACAAGCCTACGGGTTCCGGCTTCGCAGTGTTCTCGTCACATGAAGAGGTCAGCATATCCATTCTTTTCCATCTATACTTGTTCTGCCAATCCTGCAATGCCATGCAAATCGTGGTGTCAGCACCCTGCGATTACATTCTTTTGCTCTATGAAAACCTTTGCAATTTGTCATTTCCGGCACTCATAAAATTCTTTGATATTCGTGGACACCGTCTAACATCCTACCAGGCGGCCGAAAGTTTGTGCATGAATGGTCGTGCTCTCAATGAAAAGGCCATCGAGGTTTCTCCATCTTCCAGCCGTGTTCTTGACCGTGCTGCTGAAATCTTGACCCCATTCCCGCCTAGCAAAAACCGTCCCCGTCCAGGAGATTGGACCTGCCCATCATGTGGCTTCTCGAACTTTCAGCGACGAACTGCTTGTTTCCGATGTTCTTTCCCTGCTATGAGTGCAGGACCTAGTGGTGATTCCATGGGTGGATATGGTGGCGGCGGTTATGGATATGGCCCCCCAGCAATGATTCCTCCCCCTCAGCACATGGGTCATCACGGCGGCGGTATGGGTGGTCATGGTGGTGGTCGAATGGGTGGCAGTGGAGGTGTAGTCCCATTCCGAGCTGGTGATTGGAAATGTGGTTCCGAAGGCTGTGGTTACCACAACTTTGCTAAGAATGTCAGCTGTCTACGATGTGGTGCAAGCCGCGCTGGTGCAGCTGTGGTAGCGGACTCTGGCTATCCATCCCCGATGGATCCTCCTTCTAACTATGGAATGGGTCCTGGTTCTATGGCTGGCACTCCTGGCCCTGGCCCATTCGCTTCTCCTTCCGCTGGTGGGTTTGGATCTTCAGGTGGTTATGGTGGACAACATTTTGGTGGCCCACCAAGCACTTATGCATTGCCATCAGGTCTTGGTGCATCAACTGGGTCATACCCATCATTGAACACACACTTCGGACCTTCAAGTGGTGCACACTCTGCCGGTCCATTCGATAGCCGAGCTGCTGAGCAAGCGTTTCAAAATGCAAGCAATGGTCCAGCTTCTGCTGGTCCTTCCAACTTCTATGGTAGCGGCAACCAAGGTGAAAGCGATCCATTTGCCTTCCTCTCTACCAGCATGGGAACTCTCAACATGAGCGGTGACGCCCGCCAAAATGGTGGCTCGTCGCAGCTTAGTGCCCCAAGCAAGTCCCCTGCTTAGGTTTTGTTTTGCATGATTAGCGTCGTTGTTCCTTTTCAAGGTCTATACATGAGTCTCGGTTTCTGCTCTTCATTTGCTCGGTATATTTTCAGGACGGCTGTGGGGTTGAAATGAGATACATATTGCATCTGATTGTAGGAGATATTTGGACATGTTGATATATGGGGTTTCACAAAAGGATTTGCGCATCGGGTTTGGGCTAGGCTGGGCTGGCCTTGGGGAGTGGGCGGTATAAAGAAAATTTACGGGATGGATAAGAGAAGACTTCTACAACGCGAAATTATGGACAATTCTTTTGCGCAGAGGGCGGAGTTCTTTTAATGCGGATGGTTCAGGGCGAATGTTATGGTGACTATGGAAGCAGACAAACGATGCTACCTTGACGTACAATATCACATTCTGGCTTGGGTGCATAGCGATGGAGTGGAAGCAAGGATATTGATCGGCCATCTTTTGATGCGAAAACCTTCATCCACCAGTCGTATTCGATTCAATGTTTTCTCCGACAATTCAAAACTTCATATATGTTTTTCGGTTCAAGGGCACAAAAAGCATGGCATGGGAGGAGCGAGGAGCGACCGGTTGGACATGCATGCGGGTTCGACATATCCCCATTATATTTCTTGTTTCTGTGTTTTGTTGTATTTGGAATCCTTTGCCCTGTATTTGATTTTCCCTGCCTTTGTTTTTTCGTTCGCTGTGATAATTCGCCAACACTTCTTTCTTTTACGCAATGACGGACGTTGATACAGCTTGGACTTGGGAGGCTTGTGAAAAGTAAAAACCTGGGAGCGGGTGTTGGTGGTAGCTGCATGGTGGGAATGGATTTGGGGGACTTCCTTTTTTGTGACGTAGTTGTTTCTTTAGTTTTCCTTTCTTGCACAGTTCTTTCTGTTTCAGAGACGATAGTAATGTGAGGTGAATGAGCATAGGATACGGCGAGCAGTGTGATTGTAGTAGATAGATGACCTGGCTGTTGAATATACGTTGAATCCATTTCCTCGTGTCTCATTGATATTATAGGAAAAGTGGGTGAAACCTACAGGTGAGAATTGATCACAATTTCATTTATTTCCATTGAAAATCGAAGACTCTCGGAGACTAGATACTTGCTTTAAGTTACAAGCTTTTCGGTGATGACGCTTACTATCCATTGAAAATACCTTCTAGCATTGCGAAAAAGACCACCATCCCAAGTCTCCTCAGCTTACGAATATCCCTTAAAATACTCCAAAAACAGCAGTACATCGACACCATATATAATTCAATGTTAATTAGGGAAACTTCACTGATAGAACCTACTTTCAGTCAAATACCACAAGACCCTGATACACATACTAGAGACCCTTTGAGCACCGATTTGAATATTGAGTTTTTCGTTCCTCCATATTCACCTCTCACGTGCATTCACCTCGAAACCTCATTAAAGTGGGACTATAACTGGCGTGTTCTCGCTATTCTTCTTGCTACCTTTCACAACATCTCTCTCTCTTCCTTGACCATAGATCTGGTAGAGCAAACCAAACGAAACGCTTGAGCCTTGATTATAGACGCGTACGCGAAACTGGTATGTTTTCCCCCCTTTCCAATCGCTCCTTCCCCTCGACTTTGTCAAACAAAAGGTGGTGCTGACAATGGTTCTATGGAAGGAAAACTTCGACGGTTTAAAGTATCGTCAAAGCTTTGATGGTGATAAACTCTCCTTGTATAAACGCCCCAAGGATATGAAGTTTCAATTCGTCCGCATGGAGCTTGAACCACAGAGGAATACATCTGCAACGTTCTATAAGAGGGTATCTCCGTTCCTTCGGTAATGGATAGGAATGGTATCTGGGGTGTATAAAATCACTCAAATCAATGGATATCACAAGCTGGTTGGTTTCATAAGAACTTAAAAGGCACCTTCCGACGGTAGAAATGGGAATAGTCTAAATGCAATGAGCCTGGTGATTACAGGGAGGTACCTACTCAGGATTCATCCCTATCTAGACTCTTGGGATCTGGAAGAAAATGGAAGCATAGGTGGTAATAATAACAATCTCGGGAATTCAATAAATCATTCTAAAATCTTGGTGAAGTGAATTATACTGAAGATAGCACACCCGATAAACGATCAGGCTAGAGGTGTTGTGTTGGTAGCATACATGTATTGTACAGTCTTTATCCCCTGGTACCAGTCCCATTTGTTTTACGTCCTTCCTCTACAACACATGTAACAGAGCAGTCCATTGCCAATTTTGCCCTAGAAGTTACTCTACACAATACCGCCAAGTCGTTACGCTTTTCATTTGTTCGGTGTATTAGACATTAATATTAAACTACAGGTTCAAGACCAACCATCGCGCCAGCGCCAAAGTGTATGTCACATCGCAATCACTAGTAATCATACATCAACTTTTCTCCATATTCCCAAAAAGAACATGTCATCTGATCCTTGGGGTTCCCCAAGGCCCTAATTCTGCTTTTCGCCTTTTCTCCCATGCAACCTCCCACTCCGCTTTTCCGCCGCGTTCCAGTACTTCTACTCGTTCCCTCGTCAGCTTTTCGAGTGCCGCGTATCTTGCTATAAGATCCGGTGCCTCTTCCAATAGCATATTCATGATATTACATGACCTTGTTGCAGTATCTGGTGAGGTTGCGAACATTTTCTCGTATTTTTCATGAAGCCCACGTTCCTTTGAAAAAGATATGTTAGCATTTCGGTCTAAAGACTTATTGCCAGTGTTTTCTCTTATTGAGAAGAGATCGGAACTTACCTGTATCAGAACACGAAACTGATCGAAGGGCCTGGTGAATTCCGCATGCTCCACACTTTCATATTTCTCTATAAAATCGGTCACGAACCCCCATTCCCGCTGCCAGCGAGCTTTCGTGGCCTCATCCCAGTCCGCTTTCTTGCGATAGTTCTCCGCAAAAGGATCGGTGGAGGAGTACCGCTCTGCTTTGCCAAGACTACGAAACTTGAGACTCCGTGGGCTATTTGGGAGGTGAAGATGGATATGTGTGTTTCTCCGACTCAATGTCTCGTGCTCAATTTCCGTGGGAGTGAGGGCTGCGCTGTCTATGCTGTCGTTGTCGTTGTCATAAGAGTCACTATCAAACTCATCACCGTCAAGCCCATCACTATCACTATCCGAATCAGTACTGACGAAAAGTGGTGATTGTATCGTTTTCATTGTTTGAGTTGGTGTCTCGGGTTGTGTGTCAAAGTCTGAAGAGGATCTGAAGGAACCGTTTGTGGGGAGAATCCTAAGGCTGGGGGAGCACGTATACTTATGCTCTGGCAGATGTTCTAGAATCCTTCGCATGATGCGTGACGTCGGCGCAATGTTGTAGTGGGTGGCGAGTTGGGGGTTCGTGAGAGGGTATTGGCCATTGGGTAAGCGAAAGGATTCATGACTCCTTCGTGTCGATGGCGGTTTATGCTCGACGAGGATCAGCCGGAACCAAGCGCATCATTGGAATAAAATATACATCAATAGACAATGAAGACGTATTAACAGAAGGGAAAACGTCAAAACGTCAAATCAGTAAATAGAAAGTGCATCCGAAGATCCCTCGAGCGCCCCTATTTTAAGCGAGCGAAGTAATGTGATCTTTTGTGTTGCAGTTGCTGAGGGATTTTCACGTCTTTTAAGCCTTTGACAAGAAGAAGCATTCTAACACTTACAATAATAAGTTTTGTCCATCTATAACGATTCGTAATTCTTAAAAAGTCTTGAAAACTTCATCTCGGTTTGCATGTTATCACGTGACCCAATTATTGATTCTAGCGAATTATAGTTTATAACAGTAGAGTGGTCCAAACTCTGCAAAAACTCCGTGTGACATAGAAATAAAAATTTGCTATTATGGATTCGCATTTAATTTGGTTACAAAACGCTATGAAGTGAAAAAAACGGAAGGTCAGGCATTGTTATGCCGATGGCCCTTGACTGGTATGCCGACCAATTGAGTCGTAATATCAAAATATGCAAAGCATTGCTGATGTTACTATTTATTGTTTAAATACAAGAAGTTAACAGTGTTATTTGGCTCAATGGTCTCCAAAATCAATGGCAGTATGCCCCACACGGTTTCATAGAGTAAAAGTATATCGAATTTAACTCATCAAGGTCATATAATCACCAAGATTTTAAATTGACCAGTTGTAGGAAATCATATCTAAATAACCTACCATTTTTGTCAATACTAAAATATCCAGCCACCTACCCGTCGCTTTCATCATCCTATTTAGGAATGAGCCATCCTCACTCAGCCGACCCATCTCCTCGCACTTCTAAACATTCTCACCCACGGCCCAAACTCTCCCCATTCTTCCATCTGACTCTGTGGAATATAACTACCTACACCCGCCATGATAGTCCGCTCAGGATGCGGCATTAGAGCTAACACTCGACCATCCAAACTTCTCACACCTGCAATACCTTCTGGACTGCCATTTGGATTGAAAGGGTAGCGAGTTGTGACACTACCGTAGTTGTCGGTATAACGGAAAGGAATACCCCCATCGGCATTGAGTGCCTCTAGATCCTGCTGACTTTCAAAGAACGCCCGGCCTTCCCCATGGGAGACAACGATGGGTAATGTGGACCCATTCATCCCATGGAGGAAAACTGATGGGTTCTTAGAGTTATCCTGGATTTTGACCATAGAAACTCTGCCTTCAAATTGCTGAGACTGTTCATGGAGTTAGTAACTTGGCTCAATAGTTGTCAACAGACCAGACGCTCTTGAACCAATCTCAAAGTAAGTCGTCAATTCGAGGAGACCGCTGGCGCGGCAACGGCCTCTATCTCAGAGTGAAACAAATGGAGATTCGACCAACCTTATTCTCTACAAACAATGGCCAATGATCAGTTCCAGGAATTAACTCCTTGAGTCTAGCTAGCATCTGGCAGCCATTGCAAATTCCGATCGTGAAAGTGTCGGTTCTTTGAAAGAACTTTTGAAATTCTGGACGAGCATTATCTGAGTGCATGAGAATGGACTTCGCCCAACCATTCCCAGCACCAAGAACGTCTCCATAGGAGAAACCGCCACAAGCAGCTATGCCAACAAAATCATCGAGGGAACGTCCTCCTATGATATCACTCATATGCACTAAAAATGTTAGTATGGAATGATTGGGTGAGACAATCTGACAAACCATCAACTGCATCAAACCCAGCTACCTTGAATGCGAATGCCAGCTCTGCATACGAATTCACACCTTGTTCCCTCAGGATTGCAACGCGTGGAGCTTGAGAAAACACTGAAGTAATAGAGCCTAGGAGTGATGGTATCTTATCCTTCGGATCAAATGTAAGCTTGTATTTCAGGCCAGGATCTCTACTATCTATTGAATTATTAGCATATAAAAATGGTTCGGACGGGAGCTTGGCTGGGAAAGACGTTTATATCAACAGGTTTTACGCACCTAAAATGTTGTCCCACTCCTGATCTGCGCATCCAGGCTCATCTCGGTGTCGCTGCATTCTATACGAAGTTTTAGACCACATCTGTTGTAGTTCAGAGCGGTCCATCTGCATATAAAGTTAGCATCGTTGAATTCATCTAAGATGACAACATGAAGCAACAGACCTCGAGTATTTTCGCTCCACCGCTACGAATAACAAGCTTTTGCTTGGTAACTTCAGGAATACGTCCAATCTTCCGAACCATACCAGGAGGCGGACCACATGTAGCAAAACATCGCATGAAGTTTACCTCATCAGATTTGCGGACTGCAAACAAATTAGCATGGTCTGAAGTCCGAAGCTCCCACCTCTACTCTGGACAAAGAAGGTAGGGAAAGGAATTTACGAACCTTGGAAAACAGCTCCGAGTTCTTCTGAGAACAAGGCGTTGATCTCATCATCTATAGTGGATGTTTTGGCTACGCCATCAAGCATGATTTCAGCCCCACAGCGACCTGCGAAACACATTTCTGCAATTGTCGTAAGAAGACCACCGTCTGATATGTCATGGTACGCTAAAACGATTCCCGATTGATGCAATTGGGGAACGGCGTCGAAGAAATCGACGAGAGTATTAGCATCTCGCAGGTCAGGTGAAGCATCCCCGAGATGGCTGAAGGCCTGTGCAAATGCTGATCCACCTAGATTTTTATTTCCTTGGGCGAGATCGACATACATAAGTATAGTCTCTCCAACATCTTCCAATCTCCGAAGCGTTGGGGTCCATGTATTTCTTACGTTGGATACTGGAGCAAAAGCCGAGATTACAACACTCATTGGAGCGGTAACTGATTTCTGTTCTCCTGATTCCTCGTCCTTCCATGAGGCTTTCATAGAAGTTGAATCCTTTCCTGATTGAGCGAATTAGAATTATTGTGTCCATATGGGCAAGGTAGATCACTATAGGACCAAACATACCGACTGGGATACTGATTCCTAGTGCTGGGCACAACTCTTCTCCAATAGCATGGACTGCTTCATATAAGGCAGCACCTTCACCAGGGTGATTTACTGCAGCCATCCAGTTTGCTTTAAACATATCAGCACTGGTATATATTCTATAGCTCAATAATATTAAGAGAAGCTATAAGCTGGACAAATGAGCCCTAGAGCTTTCCAGATAGCTTTTAGGACCCATCTGACTACCAAAGCTTTGATAAAAGCTAGACTCACCAGATAATCTAACACGAGATAATTCGCCCAAGAGGTCCGCGGCAGCGAGATTCATAAGCGATTCTGCGACTGCCATTCGAGCAGAGGCAGCCGGGGATATCAATGCGAGCGTTGGCTTTTCTCCCATGGCAAATGCCTCACCAGTCTTAAGATTGTCGCCCATGTTGAGTGCGGTTATCGTAACAGCTACATCGGCAACTGGTGTTTGCCAGGGACCCACTACAATCATATGGTTAGCTTGCTTTTTAAAAAGACTAAAAAAACAGAAAACTTCTGATCATCTAATCTTGAAGCCAGAACCTTACCCATTTGGTCTCTTACTGTCTTTCCTCCCACAGTTCTGTCTGCAATCGTGATCAGGAAGCTTTTGCTTCCTACAGCTGGAACAGAAAGCACACGCTCGACGGCTTTTGTGATTAGCTGATTCTTGGGAATCTGTGGGTAGTTGTTTTGGAGAACGTTGACGGCATCGAAAGTTTTGAGGTTGGGCTTCTTTGACTGGACAATCCGCTCAAGTTTCCTATCTTTCGGAAACAGTGTTGTGAAAGGGAGATCTATAGGGAGTGGATACTCTTTCGATTCACGATCCTGCAGTATGAGTTTCGGAGCTTCTTGTTGCTGTTGCATAATACGCCCAACATCAGAGAATCCACAGCGCTCTCGGTTTGCAACTATTCAAGTGTTTAGCACATGAGCCCAAAATATTGAGCATATTTAAAGCCCGGGTAGTATGGAAAACATTCTGAGAGCTAAAGCAGTATACTTTCTGCTACGCTACAATGACGCATCGGCTATGAAAGAACCAACAAGTTCTCAGGATCTTGAGAAATAAGGATTTGACTTACTGCTAATGAACTTGTTTAACCCATCAGGGTTCACAAGCATTACATAGCGTTCCTGAGCTTCACTATTTAATACGTCAATGTGATATCCTATAAAAAGTCGACAGCCAGGGGATTCTTTATAAGCTAGAATAAAGTTTCCAAACCGGTGGGATAATGCTTCTAAGAGGCTCTAAGCCTCGGAATTGTAAATGAAATGACTTACCAGCACCAGATCTCGAGTGGACTCATGCTTTTATCAGCATTTTCTATCTGGCGAAGCTCGAACTTTCCACCAAACCCTGCATCTTTCACAAGTTCTGGAAGCGCGTTGGACAAACCGCCAGCTCCAACGTCATCTTTTTCCATTAATTAGCATTGTGATAGCTATTGAACCAGTATAAACAGAAATCTCAAATAGAGTGTAGAAGACTCCCTAGAATGGAGCACTGGGTCGATGGCTCGGGACAATTCATGGGATCCCGGATTTCTTAGATATGTGATAGGATAGAAGGAGAATCGCACTTACGTATAAACGCAATTGGATTAGCATCCCCCAAAGCTACACAACCATCTATCACCATTTGTGCTCTTCGTTGCATTTCTGGATTTCCTCCTGTTCGGCTTATTAGCATTTATGGCAAATGATAGTTTCAACTCCAGGAGGGGCCAAGAATACTAATTGAAAGGCACAAAGTTTTCTCTTTCAATTAGCCGCTCAAGTCCTGGAGCATTGCAGATTAATCTAGAGATTTGGGAAAGATGTACGAACTCTGAACACTCGCGAAGTCTAGTGCAGCAGATCCTTCAGATGAATTTGAAGAAGCAGCACCGCCTCCTAAGCCTAAAACACCGGTGAGTCAGTTTCGATTCATTAACATTGATTTGGAATTGAGATGCGATTCACAAGCCCCAGCGCCTTGTAGTGAATTCTCATGAGGATAATTCCTCTGATGGAAAACTATTGCTCCCAAAAAAGACAGGTTTCCCATAAGACCTGGTCCATGGCGCTCTTCTCGAGTTGACTTACCAATGAGCATTGCTGGCCCACCAAGTACGATGACATGGGCTCCTTCTCTTTGAAATAGTTAGCATTTCAACCATATTTATTGACTTGGCAATTTCGGTGTTTATTGAAACAAATCATCTCAGAGACTCAATCAAGGCAAGAGTGCACATGCAGAAAAGCACTTACTTAACATCATTCCCATTCTTAAGCGCATGCTGAGGACGGACAGTTCCCACTCCACCTGCGATCATTATGGGCTTGACATAACCGCGAACGTCTTTCTCGCCATCTTCCCCATCCATAGTTACAGACAGTGTTCGGAAAACACCTGTCAGACATGGTCTACCAAACTCATTGTTGAATCTAGCGCTCCCAATAGGTGCTTCAAGCATAATATCAAAACTACTTGCATAATGCGCAGGTTTTCCGTAAGTGTTCGATTCCCAGGGCTCATTGTAATCTGGGATCAATAAATCAGACACCCAGAAGCCTGCAAGTCCAGCTTTAGGGGTTGATCCTCTTCCCACAGCACCTTCATCTCGGATTTCTCCACCCGAGCCAGTGGCAGCACCTGGGAAAGGACTGATTGCGGTAGGGTGGTTGTGCGTCTCGACTTTGATGAGGAAGTGAACTTGCTCTTTCGTCTGGCGATAACTGCCAGTCGAATAATCAGGTGCCCAAAAGCTTGCGGTTTCTCCCTGAAGGACCGCAGCATTGTCGCTATAGGCACTTACAACGTATTTCGGGTTCTTGGCGTGGGTGTTTCTGATCATATCGAATAGACTCTTGCCCATTGAAATGCCATCGATTGTCCAATTGGCATTAAACTGTTTGTCTGTGCTTGCAGTTAGTAACAAATAGGACCTAAAGCAGACAGGATATCAGATCGTACGTCGACAATGTTCGCTGTTCACCTGTCCAAACATAAAAATTTCGATATCGGTTGGGTTTCCTGTATTAGACGATTAGAATAGCGACTTAAAATAAATATTGTAGAAGAGTCGAGAACATTGTTCTGAAGAGGGCGTTGTATAACAACCCCAGACATGATTCATAAGCTCTCGACTCCTTTACGAAGAAGCGGTAGGTGATGTTTAACGGACTTCCAAGACGGGAATATTCTTCTACAAGATACTCCATTTCAGGCTGGTCCAATGCAAGTCCATGCTTCTTGTTGTATGCTTTCAGGGTCGCAAGTGGGGACGAGCCGCTCGTAAAGTCAATGACTTCCAGCGGAGCTGGTTCACCATGACCAAACATTGCGTCGAGGTTAGGCTCTCCGTGCACAATATTCTCAGTCATTCTGTCATAGATTACATCCTTAAAAGGGATTTCACTGTCGGCGAAACGTTCCGAGAACTTTATCATAATAGCACGCCCTCTTTCGATGCGACGGACTTTTAGGCCACACACATGAGCGATACTGGTTGCTTTCGAACCTATGATCATTTCTCGTCAGCACTCCGTCTAGAATGCTCCTGGGCTGAGAACCCAGTATCAAAAGTCGCAATAGCTGGGAAAAGAAAGATTCTCACTCCATGGCGATAGACCCCGTGGTGTAATATGGTATATCTTTGAGCTGCTAAGCTCTCCATCTAAGATTGTAGTGTCAAGATTAGGAGGTAAAAGTTCCTGCAGTTTTGCCTACGAAGTGAAGTGTCAGTCATCTTCATTAAGACTGAACCACGTGGGTGCAGCTCTGATGAAAGACCTAGGTGACTTACCTTGGTTGCATCCTGGTCATCGGAAGAGATCAAGTGCGTGTAATAGAAGTAGATGCCTCGAACTTCAAGGACTTTGGCTCCTCCTAGCTTGTTGATGGCGATTTTCAACTTCTCAGCCTCCGAAGATGTAAAGCATTGCTCCCCTGGAGAGACCAAGAACTGGCCAAGCTGAGCCATTTGTCTTACCGTGTTTATGTTGACTGGGAGAGGTGCTAATCAAAGAGAGATAACCAAGGGCGATAGAATGACCATTTACATGTATATATTAAGTCTTTACTGCTTTTGGGTGTTCGTTGCCACTACCGTCAGGACATACTCATTCCAGAAAATCCGTATGACTGACGCACGGCGGGGTCTTCAGAATTTTGTCTGGACCCCACCATGATGCGGCCGCCGGCACGTTAGTTTAACCGAGAATGTCTTGCCCGTACTTCGTAAGCCGTGTCCATGTCGTGTCTAGAGTAATTTGATAAGCGACTACCCGAGAGTGGTAGGTGTGAGAATATTAAAAATATAATACGTCAATAACCGCCGTGGGGTGCGTTTAGATAAAAGCGGTCTGCCTCAGAGTCGCGCTCCTTTAATACAGTAAGGCTGACTGGCATTGCCCTCCGCCCCAATAACAAAATTAAATCTCCCATTGAATATCCTTTCATATTTCCCCTGTTCCCACCCTCATTTCGGCCGTCGAGACTTACTTCACTCTCTGTATAACCATCTCATTCTTTATGGACTCAAGCTAACCTGCATTTCGCCATCTCTTCTGTACATTAATTATACAATCGCCGTCATGGGTTTGGTGTCATTTATATCGGGCTTTGTTGCCCCTTTATTCATCATTGTGTCACCATTGACATCCTATGCGGATCAGACATTTGCCATACACAAAACGAAATCAAGTGCTGGGTTTTCTCTGGATATTCCATTGATTATGTTGGTGGCTTCGTTGCTTCGGTACATCCGCCTCCCAAAAATGGATACGTGAGGATGAACGCTGATTCGGGAACAGAGTATTCTACTATCCGGGAGCCAAATTCGACACTTCTCTGCTCATCCAGTCTTTCATTATGATTGGCATTCAATCGGTTTTATTGAAGGTTGCACTGGACCACCGACCCGGTCCATCGTCCAAAGGGGGCGAAATGGCAACGCCATTTGCTGGAGGAGAATTTGGGGTACAGAGACCTTACAACTTCTGGCAATGGCGGTCACCAAAGCCGTATGAATCCATCTAGCTTCTCGAAGGGTTTTTTACTGATGTATAAGTACAGATACTGGCAATTCCTCCTTTACTTCTTCGTAACCCTTGTGGCATTCGAGATTGTCTTAGCTCCCATGCCTGATCTCTATGCCTTCTATTCCTCAGCCATTGGTTACATTGGGCTCTCGATTGAAGCTACACTACCCATCCCGCAAATTTTGTCAAACTACCGGACCAGATCTACAAAGGGTTTCCGTGTTTCAGTGCTTATTTCTTGGATTGCGGGAGATATGATGAAGATGTTCTGGTTTTTTACCGCAACGTCGGAGATTCCTTGGGCGTTTAAGCTGTGTGGCATCTTTCAGGCATGCTGTGATTTATTTCTGGGATTTCAATACTGGATGTATGGAGATGGCCCCCAGGGAACCGTTGGCATGGGCCTTGGTTTGAAGGATCACTTAAGTCCCATTGATGGATTGAACATTCCACATCGGACGAACGGTTATGAATTGGGAAGAAGGCCTTCAAATTCGTTGACAGAAAATGATGCTAGGAAATTCGGATAGAAGCAGAGGGGTTATATGTGGCGGTTAATTGATCTTCAAGGAGAGGTCGAGATGCAGAGTCTTTTGGCACTTCATGAGCTTTTGGAACTGCAAAGTTGGTCGGAGATGTTCTGTATACAAGACCTGATCTTATGTATTGCTGCCTCTTTCTTCGACACCACTATCCAGTCGGTGCTCGGAGGAGTATCTCCGTAGAGGGCTGCGATCGGAAAACAAGCAGTAGAGCCTAGCCAAGAGCTATGCTTCCGGATCTACTGGAGGTATCTCCTGCGATCGCACACGATCATTCGAAAAGACTCGCTCGGCCTACGTAAGATCACGCCAATTATTGAAACCAAACTAACATGAGAAATGATATACATACAGGTGAGGGTATCCTGATATGAGAGGTAATTGGCACTGCAAAAATAGAAGCAATAAAGCATAATACAAAGCAATATACATAATATTTAATACGAGGCTTCCTTGACTTGATTTGAGGTTCATACTGCGCACGCTGCTGCTCCTACTTTGATTGGTGTACACCAAGTCGAGACGTATGAACTTAAGTATCATTTTTTGTAGAATACTCTGCTACATAGCATCCGGCGATCGAGTTCTTCTCGTTCTAATTGCTCTTGGTGAGTATACATGAACAAGCAAACATTCAAGGATAGATACATTAGTCCTCGGCATAACCCGTGGCATACTGATACAACCACCAATCTATAATACATGGGAAGATATGCTTTCTGCACCCTATTATTCTTTTTGCGGTTTGAAAATCTTGTAGTGCCTCTGTTTTCCTTATTTGTTTATTTTGGGCGAAAGTACGGTATTGCAAAGGCTATTTTGAGGACGGTATCTTGGGAACAGCTCGGCTTACAGGAACTGTAGTGAGTCTTTCTCTTCTTGGATTTTGATCATATCACATCAGAAGCGGAATAAGTATACCATTTTAGAAGCTCGGGTTCTGGGAGCACCCTCGTTCTGGATTGAAGGTTTTCAATATCATAACATCACAGACGTGCCTCGCCCAGTAGCGTCAAATCTCACCAGGCCGTAAAGAGGACCGCATATCTAGAAATTCGAAGAAACATTTATATCATATGAATTACTATAAGAAAAGATCTACCAACCTTAGGTTCAATTCTACGCGTTAAGCTTCCTAACACTAACACTCACCGTTTTGACTTCTACATGATCACGAATGTACAAGACGGCAATGGACCCTAAAATACCCTGTTGCTCCCCTGTTATTCCCATATTGCACAGAGTAACCTACATAAAACAAAAAGCAAGCATACACGGTGGGGTCGGGGCCAAAGAGGAGAGGAACATCGACCGGGAGGGTGAATTGCGGGTGGCTGGAAAATGCTAAGCGATGCCAAGACAATTGTTGTGACATCCTGTGAACTCCAACAGTTAACCATACTTTTTTTGAAGTAGCAACCACCGCTCCAATTGCTTCTGAAAAAGTCAGAATGGCTTTATCACCATTTAGATATTGTTCACGAACTTTCAAGAGCTTAATTTAGCCTACCTTTGATAATTTTCTATGTAGAAATACTCCTGTCAAACCCCTGTAGTTTTGTGTCTAAAGGCGAATGCTTCACGGCTTTGCACGTATATTCACTCACCTTCGTTAATATGCAGATTCTAGAATGCTCCTATGTTTAGTGGCGTCATTTTAGCGTGTTTTTGCCTAACTCAGGTGCCCCAGAAAAAATATATAATATCGCTTTGCTTGACCTCTCTCTCCTCTTCTCATCCTATAATAATCACAACTTCAAAACTTCGCAATCGATTACTTCTACGAACCAACACTACTCTACTAAAGTAAGTGACCTCAGTCTTAGAACAGAGCTTGATTACTAGCTTCTATTTCATCCATTTATCTCAACGCATCTTTCTAATCCCATTACCGCCAGACTTTCGCACAAAGCGCGCTCGCAGTCGTCAAGACTTCGACATACACAACAACAACAACTTTCCCTAAGGTAAGCAGCTCGATATTTATTGGCGGCATCACATATTACACCTAGTCGCCTTTCGTCCCAAGTCACCATCAACTGATGGGTCGACTTGTCTCGCTGCATACCAAGCACGAGGCTCCGACTGGTCAAGCAACTTTCTATGCTACAAAGGAATTGATTCTCCAGATTCTCTGCAGCATTTTTGAAACGTTCGCAACCACTGCCATTTGAACATTCAATTCTCCGATTTCCCTTCCTCCTTAATCATCCATTCCCTAACGGCATCGCACATTTCTCTTTACACAAGACCACTTCTCTATCAACACGCAGTCACAGATCCACTCAATAAAAACAAAACAACTTCTCTCATTATTCCGAACGTCTTTTTTCTTTCGGTCTAATAAGCACCACGTAAAGACCACTTCACTAACTGTTTATAGAACCACCGAAACCGCAGACATGCCAAACTGGAAGACCTACGAGGCTTCGACCCGCCTTCTTTCGGCCATCATCGCTGCTCACCCCGAATTGAAGCTCAACTATAATGGTAAGCACACGCAAGTTTCCTCTATCTTGCCCCATTCGTTTCTTACTCCTCGTTACGCATTCCATTCTGTCATGTTTGATATTCGTTCCTAATAGGTCATGGGAACTGTGTGGAATCCTTTGACTTTCCTTGTACCGTTGTTGAGAGATCGTTTACAGACATTGCTCTTTATCTGGGGGGAGATTTCAACAAGAAAGGAGTTTGGTCACGATTCACCCAAATTAACCGCCATGCAGCTGCTGTCAAGGCTATAGTTGACAGCGGTCGTGGCGATCCTTGGGGCCTCGAGTTCGACGAAGCCAACTACGGCAAAGTCCATACCGCTGCTGAGGTTAAAGGCATGAAATATCAGGTTTTCTTTCTGTCGTATGCATAGGCTATTTCGATTAATTTCATGTCTCCCGCAGGAATTGCAAAAGCAATGGGCAGTGACTGCACGTCATCTGCCATTGAGAACAGATTCCGGAAGATCAAAGTTGAAGCCAAGTGGATTGAGGATGCCCTTGAAAAGGGTATCGATCCACTAAGCTTGAATCTTGGCGTAGGAAAATGTCAGACGATTTCTTACAGTTTTTGCCATTTCTTGTTATGAATTGACAAAGTTTCAGAGGTTGTTCGATATTACGGACAAGACCTCAACAAAAAGGGTCTTCAGAATGCTCTTTTCCGCCACTTCAACCCGATTGTTAAACAGCTTCAGGTTGAGGCAGATGGGACTGGTACACATTTTCTTGAATACGATTTGATTTGATATTCTTCACAGATATTGCGGCATACTTTGGGGAAAAGCAAAACCGAAAGAGCATTGAGAATGCGTACTACCGTTATGTCTTCCCAGTAGTTCAGCAGGTGAAGGCTGAGAGACAAGGCAGTAATTGGGCATTTCTCTTTGGTTCCATTTCCCCTGTATTCTGATTGAATAAGCTGAGATGCAGTTTATCATCTCTTTGAATTTCATTGCGTCAACATCTCCAGTTTCACTGGATTGCAGTTTTACGAGTATCTGTATTGACTTGGCTTTCAATTGGCAGAGGTCCAGAAACACTATGGCTCAGAGGCAACTCCTGGTGGAATTCAGTTTCAGATGAGTACTGTAGTCAAGAAGAATGCGCAGGTTCTTCGCGAAGCAGTACAGTCTGGAAAGGATCCTAAGGATGTTAAAATCAACATCGGCAAGAGTCGGGATAGTCAAGGTTAAAAATTTCCTTACCTGCGCAAAACATACGGTGAAGCTGCTGTGGATCTTGTCACAATGGCCAAAACATTGGTTCGAGGCGAGTGTTCGAGACCGATAGTATTGTATTGCATTGCCGGAATGCATGTCATTTTTCGATTTGCTTTCCTTTTGTTAAGCTATATTCTTCATTGGTTTATCTCACACCGAGGGCCGTATCAAGTTGATAAGGAAGTCTGAGGGTGAAATCATCAGAAATGCCCTCGGAGATGACTTTATGAAGATGGAGATTAAGATGGAGATCCTGCAACATATCAAGCCAGTTGGAAGACTTCAACTTGCTGCTCGAGCAGCAGGAGTTGACCCTCAGACAATCGATCTTTGTGTTAACAACAAAAGCTACCACGGTCAGAAGCCTGGCATACATTTCTATGCTTTGTTTTGTTTCACGTCTGTTTGTTTTAAGTTGCCTTTGATTATCTTTCTCGTTCCATCTTTTACATGGGCGATGATGTTACCAAAGATTCCATCGAGATGCAGCCAATTTACTGTACATCTGGATGTCTCCAAAAACAACCCTCTTAAAGACTTTCTATGCTCAGAAGCCTGCTGTTTCCTTGCATGATGAATCTCATTTATTTGCCACCAGTCCACTCCACATACTTGACTTGGTAGATGCTTGTTCTAATTGCTTCACCAGATATCGTCGATCGAATGGGAGACGATGTCAGCGTAGCGGCAGTCAAAGGACATATTGGGCAAACCTTGCGACCTATGGGCAAGCTTCAGATTGCTGCACGTGCAGCTGGTTTTGACCCTAAGAACATTGATTTGGGAGTCAATATCAGAAACTACCAATGTCAGAAGACTGGCTTTCTTTTTCAATTGCTCTATCACACAGCGCTTGCACATATCATGCAGATGATTAATTGGTTTCATAACAGAGATGGCTCGATTGATGGGCGGAGACTGCACGGCTTCCGTTCTCAAAAACCGAGTCGTAGACAAGCTCATGGCCGTTGGAAAGCTGCAATATGTAGCTTTGGAAGCCGGACAAGACCCAGAGAACATTGATGTTAACGTTGACCGCAAGAACTTCAAAAGTATTTAGAAGTCTAACTTCCTCTTTCGCGAGCACTCCACTACACAGCTTCACGTCAAGACCTTATATTGACCAAGTCTAACAGAGATCGCTAAATGCATGGGCACCGATGTTACCAAGGGTGGAATCGAGTTCCAAGTCAAGGACAAGTTTCGGCCTATCGCAAAGCTTCAGCGCTATTGTCTTGACACCGGTTCCGACCCAAAGGACGTTGATATTAATGTCTTAGCTAAGGACCTTCGAGGTTCTGATCTTAGTGGTCAGAAGTCTGGCTTTCATTTTGTTTGAGAATCACCCCATCGCACGTTTTATTTGGTCTTCAAAATTAGTGCGGGACAGTCAAGTTGATGTAAAAACAGATATTGCAATGTACATGGGCTCCGACATCACCAAGGGAGGACTTGAGTGGCAGTTCCGGAGCTACAAGCAAGGCGCGAAGCTCCAAAAGCAGGCAATTGCCAGTGGAGTTGACCCAAAAACCATCAACGTTCAAGTCAATGTCAAGGGTGAACCTGTCACAGCCGGCGCTCGTTCTTGTACAAACATTTTCTTCTGTCCTCGGCACATATGGCATATCACACCATCTTTACTTGCACTCTGCTAGAGCTATATGTTAACTCTCAAACAGCAATTTCTCACTACAGTGGGGAGGATTATACTGCTTATTCTTTGCAGCATCGTTTCAGGCAGATCAAGAAAGATGCCACTGATTTGAAAGGTTGCCAGCGCCGCCTTCATTCCCGGTTAAACACAGTGTACACAGCACAAACACAAGCACAATTGAATGTTTGAGATAAGTTGGCTGACCAAAATAGAAATTTCCCGTTTCTTGAATGACGGAACCAGTGCATCTGCATTGGAGCATCGGTTCCGTCCACTCAAAAAGGACGCTTCTGGGATGCAAGCCGGTACAACTTATCCCGAAATTCTCGCCGTCTCATATCGACATCTCATTACGTCACAGCGATTTCTTTTTGTTAACGCAAGCTAAATACTTGAACTGGACATTGGCTAACAGTTTCACAGCCGTTGCAGGTGCATATCAAGGCGGTGGTGGTGGAGACGGAGCTGATGGAGCTGCTGGAACCCCATCCAAGAAGTCTACTCCCCGCAAGCGTGGGGGAAAGAAGAAGGCAATCGCTGGAGAAGATGGAGAGAACGACGATGATGAGGCTTCTGACTTCGGTTCCGCGAAGAAAAATGTCCTCAACAAGGTAAAGGGTGGACGGGTCACCAAAGCCCGTAACGGTGGCAAAGGATTGATTAAACAATCACACTCTGATAATGAGGACGAGGAGGTCGGAGATTTGTTGGTTTCCCAATCATTATTCTGATATTATAGAACAAAGCTAATGAATACGCAATAGTGTTGCCGTACCAGGCTTGAATGGCAATGGCAATGGCTATCATGAGACCCTCGAGGAGGACTACGAGGAAGACCGCTTCTACTAAGACCCTGAGAACGAACAAGCTTAGGCCATTCTCATCTGTCTCTCGTCATGAGTCTTATGGTTCCACGACAAACACGACAATTTGCTTTTGCTTTCATTTTTTCACCGGCGTTATGGGCAAATATATCATACACTTTTTTTTTCGAAAACCCCCCAATTCTTCGCCACTTCATTCCTCAAATCGAGTGGACACAAGAAGCCAGTCGTTCCTCGTTTGGTACTACTCGCACTGGCACATCAGCTTTCGGAAAATCTTCTAGATGGACTGTAGCTTTTCAGCCAGTTTCGGCAGGGGCTTTCCTATCAGCACAAACTTTCCCCCCTTTGTATTATGGATCTTCTTTTTTCAACGGATGGGTTCTGGGATTCTATTTCGGATGGGAGCGAATTGATGGATGGAGTACGGGTGGGCGAAAACCTGATTGATTTTTCCGAAGTTCGGTCGTTTCTGAGCAAATGCACTGAAGGAGGATGGTTAGCAAGGATATTAGTCTGCGGTTCTTCGGTACAACGTTTTTCAGATGACGAGATGATGAACAAAAAGCACATTGTCCACATAACAAACTCTTTTGGTTCAGATTTATTTGTGATGTGATGTTGATGCTAGATCGGTGCGCTAAGAGTAGATAGGCAGAGAGGTCTTCTTCGGTGTCTGATAATGTGGCGATTTCACGTTTCTGAAATACTGTAGATCACATTTCGTATTATTTCATTAAGCTAAGTTCTCCAAAGTAATTTTTAAAATCAAGTTTATACATGACATTATGTTTTTCTTTTATCAAATTGAAGTCGGTTCAGAATCTTCATTAGGGTATTATCTCAAAACTAACTGAGTAGCAAATCCCAAAGCCCTTGCTTCTCTAAGTATCCATGATGAATTACATTAATCAACCAGACATCATTTCTCACCCCTTCAATCATCTGTCTACTCTTGGATCCACGCTCTCCGGAGTAAACATGCCCCCATTCAGCCCAGATTCCGAAGGCTTCTTCCGCCCAAGCTCGGAAGCTGACCTCCTCAATAATTGTAGGGGTAATAATTTCCTTTCCTGGGAATGCACCCCATGTTACGGCGTTGGTGGAAGGGGCCGAAGAAGCGGTATCGCTAGAGATGAACTCGCCATCCGCATTGGAAGCATAGAAGGATACCATTTCAGCGGTCTCCGCAGATTCGAGTTTAGCGAGTAAGGCTTTTAGTGAGCTGGATGGAATGAATAATTCTACGAAGGCTTTCTGGAAGACAAAACCATTCTTTGGACCCCAGCCAAATATTGGATCTATAATAGGTCAACAGGTAGGACCAAAATGAGTGCGAGGGAGCCTTACCAGTTGATTTGATGCCATTGACAGCAGGCTGAGAGGCAACTGTCCACCATCCCTTTTTGTTCAGTAATACAAGCTCATTTTTGATTGAATTCGTTTCCTCGTTGAGACCTTCTTCACTCCAAGGTATGGCAGGTAGCTGACCTTCGATATGCTTCAAAAATATCGAAGTAATATCTTCTATGCTTTGAGGATAGCCTGTATACAATCAGACATATGTTGATGCAAAATGGGGTTTAACACAAGCAGGCAACTTAAAAACGTACCCCAAAGCTTTATAGCTGAAGAAATGGACATATGGAGGGAAACTCCGTAGCCATCAATTTCACCATAAGCAGGACTTCTCGCATCTCCCCATCTGCCGTTGGGATAATCATCCCAAGTGGCCTGTATCATAGGTTAGTACTGAGAGCAGTATACGAATTATTTCAAATTCGGGGACATCGATGTGCATGCTCACCTCTCTTCCAAGCGACCCTTCACCTTCGGAAATTGCCAGTGTATTTGCTCGGGTGTTGACCGTATCGGCTGGAATGCCTGCCTCTCGTGCCGTTGCTTCAAAGTCAGGGCGCGAAGTTGTCCGCGCCGAAACTATTACTCGGTTATGGGGATCGGATCCAACCGAAGACTGACGACGTCCAGATCGGGAATGTTCGTTAACTACTAAGGAGCGAACAGCATCTGGTAATCTTTCGGGAGAGATATCCACTATTGCCGATTCCTCAAGAACAGTATCGGCTGGTATAGGGGGTATAAGGGATGTTCGCTCTAATATGAACGATACTGCTTTTTCCAAATTGAGCGTGTAGAAATGGAACCCTCGTGGGCCAGGGCTGGGTTGTTGAGAAAATTTGATGGAATCAACAATCTCAGAAACAATATCTACTCCCACCTTCTTGACCATTTCATCGTCTCCTTTTACACTGTCCAACCTCGACAAAATGTTTTGCGGTAAAGCTGCATGACTCAATTTTGTTGTTCGTTTGATCATTTGATAACTTTGGATAGGCATCATGCCAGGGATAATAGGGATTGTCTTAAAAGCTCCACTAGGGTGTTCTCGTAACCTCTTTTCAAAGTTGTTGTATGCATCAATGTCGAAGAAGAGTTGTGTCATTATGAAGTCTGCTCCAGCTTGTACCTTATCCACCAAGTATGGCAAATCATGCTCCAAACTTTGACCCTCTGGCTGACTCTCATCGGCGTGGCCTTCTGGATATGCAGCAACACCAATGCAAAAATAGTCTCCATACTGTTTGCGTATATACCGGACTAGGTCGATTGCCCATTCAAAGTCCACATCTCCCTCCTTGCCACCTTCAATCTTGTACTCCTCCCTTGGAGGATCGCCTCTCAAAGCCAGTATGTTTCTAATTCCCAAAGATCTTGCATCCTCCAAGGCTCTATCCACCAGGGTCTTGCTCATGTTTGTGCACGTCAAATGCAGACATGTTGTCAATCCCAATTCTCTTTGACAGAGCTCCGCCAATTCCAAGCTCTTAGTGGCTGTACTGCCCCCTGCCCCCCAAGTTACTGTTATAAACAGTGGTCGCAAAGCTCTAGACATGCGGTCCAATCTGGCACGGAGGTTGGAGGAGCCCATAGCCGTTTTGGGAGGGAAGAATTCGAGGGAGAAGTAATTGGAATTGGGCGGCAATGCCGCTATTTTGTCGGTGATTTTCTCCATGGTGAGAATGCACAAATCAAAAATATCTTGAATGCGCCCCTATGTGGTTTGAAGACAATTGATTAACTATCGGTGGTGTTGTGTAATACGTAAACTTGGAGAGGTGTTGTGGCTTGGATTTTTGTACTTGTATACTTTGGCGGGGTTGAAGCCGCAGCACCATTCTCGGCACGGGTTCTTTCTTCGGGTCAATGTCGGGAAACGTCATCATGAAATGGACATCTACAACTCTCCCTTTTTGGGCCAGTTCTAAACATATAAAATTGGTTTCAATCATACTATAAATTACTTCCAACGTTCTGCACTAACTTCCATCAATTAGAGACGACTCCAACAAAGGTCTTATGTAAGTTTTGCTCATCTAACAGGCTATTGACTAGAGTGGCACTCCACTTTGTAAGATCAATTTTTATGACCGCTAACAGATCTTTTCTCCTCCAATCTGTAGATCGAACAAACTAGTAAGCGAGCTTTGTGTTACACGAGAACGTGACCCAGTCAAGGTGTAATGCCTAGTAATTTTACAAATTGAAACTGCAAGTCTGTGAAGAAAGCTTACAGTGGAAGGAAGCTGGTTGTTTTGAAAGAAGTGGTGAAGTTCCAGTCCTAATTTCTCTTCCCTGTGTCCAGCCACACTCGACACACAAACTTGATTGAAAACTCGACAATAATATAGAAAAGCCTGCTTGGTTATCTTCAACTATGTATGCCACATCTCTGTTTACCTAGCCTGTTTCGTCCCACAATTTAAGTGGTAAAGATTACATGTCTAGTATGTCATGGGGCTTGGGCAAAGATGAAGATTGTAATCTGCAGTAGTGAATATCAACTAGGGAAAAAGCACTAGCGGGTGATACGGACTACCAGGGAAGCTTCACATTACTCTTTTTAAAGCAATTGAAGGAAGAGATGTTGTATATATGAAAGGTATTTTCGCAGCGATATTCCTCACATGGTAGAAAAGGAGACTGTATATTATTCGAGCTTGTTTAGTACAAAACAAACTTGCTGCATCATATGTGCCAAATATCGTATCGGTAGGTACGGTGTTCAAACTGGCTTAACCTATGCCTCGCAGCCGATTTCAAAGATCTGGATGATGAATTTCGATTATCCTTCTTTGAAAATTTCCGACTAAGCACAACACATCTCCATCAGTAGTCATAGCTCCTAAACTAGACTCTAGGAAGATACCTGCCGCCCAAAACATAGTCTCGACCTGAAAATATGTATCTCCCCTACAGCCTTGGACAGGCTCAGACCACCAACTTCCGTATGCTTTCAAGTCCAAAATCAGATTCATCACCAGGGCTTTCAAACATTAAGGTATGTGGATATGTATTCTCCTATCTCTATGGTTATTCAAGTAGAATAATAGTATAGGCTAGCAGCTCTTCACCAGAAAAATGAGAAACACTTTAGGTTTGCTGCGTTTAAAGTTTATATTTCGTATAAAATTAAGTTCATCGAGGAATATAAATACTAAGGGAGACCGTAGATCTAAGATAACTCCATAGATTTGACTAATTGCCAGACACAGGTAGCGCAAGTATATAACTCCACAATACACCATTTTCCATCTTCCAAAAGATTAAATCCCTCATGGATATTGAATTGGACCAAATAGTAAGACTTGTAGCAAAGTCTGGCTAATAAATAAAGAAATAAGCTCTCATAGTACCATTGCAAGCAATCCAGCGAGACTCATCAACAACTCAAGAGGTAGTTTCGCCCCGGATATCTTACACCCAGCACCCGTAGGTATTGGAGTAGCATTTGGCCGTGAAGTTAATGAACCCGAAGTTTGGGTACCGGCCCCCGTCACGATGACTCCATTCGGGCTTCCGGTTGGTGAACCAGTAGGAGCTGGCGAATTTGTCGTCGTCAAAAACGATCCCTGGCTGTTAGTGATCGACGGAGGAGTTGTTGATGTGCTAGGCGGTGTGATGTTGTTGTCACTATAATAGTTTCCTTTGGTTCCGTTGGTGAGGGTGTAATCTCCAGTGTTGAGATTCATTACGTTGCCTGCAGGATCGTGGTATTCTCCTGTATTAGCGAAACCATATGATCCATCCGAGAAGCCGAACTCGGTAGTGGTCGGGTTCTGTTATTTTCATTCAATACATTTCTTGTACTTATAAAGGTTCAGTGGTCAGTAAATAAGGGCGCTTACATAGCATAGTGGAGTTTTGGTTTCGGTGAGCACTTTGCATTCTGTTGTTGGACTGCAGCAAATTGCGTCTTGTTGACGGGCCACTATTTCAACAAAAGACCGACGTATGACATCGCCGGGCTGGAGTATCTTAGGCGTCCCAATACTTCCCAGGAGTAGCCAAGAGGCATCGGAAGAGGGTAAACCACCACCTCCTGAAGGAGGGCTGCTGCCGGTGCAATATGAGAATCCTTCATCCACACATGCTTGCCGTGAAGTCAAGTAGGCTTTGGAGATTGCAGGTGCTATTAGAAACATAGCCAGGTGTAAATATATGGAAAGGTGTATCAATGCCATCGAATTGGTTTATGATAAGATACTACGAAGTGGTGGTAGGTGGAAGAAGTTGGATAGTACTTTGTGTGGAGAAGATCTAAATGTGCCCTCTATGTGTATAACACGAACACTCTAACAAAAATAACAACAATGAGAGGCAATTGCCCCTTTCCCAGTTGGGCTACTGAAGTATATCTACTCAGAGAGAATTAGGCACCCTGAAATCAAAATGAAGGTGGGATCGGTGACAAAATTTGGTACCCGAAGCCCGAACGATTGCATATATTGAAGGTTCCGAAAAGCTAGCTAACGTTGCACTCATAGAACAGCATATTCCTTTCCCACATCCTCTTGTGTCGATGATAAAGTCTTGGCTGTTGTGAGATATGTCTTAAGATTGACTGACTCGGCAAAATCGACTGGTTCGTGCAGGCTATACCCGAAAATCACAACGCCACGAGGCTATTATTATATCGGACCTGAGCTAGGTGCAGGAGCTGAGAGTCAATCATGATATGATAGCAGTTGACTTTTACGACAGAGGTAGCAGGTACTCGGTGAACATATGGCGATCGGGCAGGACGTTAGATCTAAGTCTTCGCACTTCTTAAGAAACAGAAGGGAAAACGTGTGCCTCCAACAGCTGTCTTACTTACGAGCCTGGGGTTATTACAAGATGCAATCCACCGTCTCCATACAGCACTAGCCGTTGGATGCTACTATTCTTCAATCGCAAGGTGCGTGGATCGCAAAGAGTAAAAAACGAGGAGCCAGTTTATTTATTGTGTGAGTATATATACACCATATCAATACCCCCAGTATATACATGGTTGGTCGGAGAAAGCGAAAATATGGGTTTAATAGCGCAAGGTAGGTTTATTGTAGCTCTACCGAGACCAGTTACCTGAAAGGAATATCATATATATTTGTAAGGATTCATTATCCCATTCTACTTGAGTCAGTGGTGATCAGTTGCAAAGAGGGGAAATACTTACTGGATCATATAAATCTTTGATTTGCTTCATCAATTTGATCATAGTTTCACTCCTACTATAGCCGATATAATTCTTCTTTGCAAGGCCGAGTCCGTGCTCGGCACTTATACTACCGTTGCGCTTGCTGGTCCACTCATAAACAAAAGGTTCGAGCACTTTCTCAACCCTTTTATCGTAACTCCTGATGACAATATTGAGATGCAAATTCGAATCACCCATGTGCCCATATCCTACAACATCCACGACTGGGTATTCATCAGTATCCCCCATTAGTCCGGCCTCAATCACTTTTTGTTTTGTCTCCTCTACGAGCAGATACATATCAGATATGGGTATCGATAAGTCGTATTTGAAGACTCCTCCCCAGTGTCCAAGACACTCCGGTGCGCCTTCTCTCCACCCCCAGAGAGCTCGAACTTGTGTTTCGTCCTGAGCCACAACTCCATCCAATACGATTTCTTTTTCCATCACGTCCTCGAGAAATTTCTCTAATTTTTCATTGTCATGTTCCGAATTAGACCCACTCGTCTCGACAAGACAGTAAAACGGATATTCATTCTCCAAGGGTCTCTTGTTTTTGGTAACAGTGTGTACGAGATTCTGACTTGGGCCATCCATAAGTTCGAAAGCTGAAAGAATCTCAGAAAGTTGTCCTTTTGCTTCTTGGAATGCTGCTTGAACCTTCTCGTATGATTCTAAGCCAAAAAATGCAACATTTACTGCCTTAGGACGTTGTGGACACAAGATGGAGATACCAGTTATAATTCCGATTGTTCCTTCTCCTCCAATGAACAATTGCTTGAGATCATATCCGGTGTTATTCTTTCGTAGTTTTGATAGGTCATCCACAATAGTTCCGTCTGGTAAAACAGCCTCTATGCCAAGTACCGTTCCATGCAAGCTACCATATCGTAGCAGCCGAAGTCCTCCAGCATTTGTAGCAACATTTCCTCCTATTTGACAAGAACCTTTGGCTCCAAGATCTAGAGGGAATATATGGCCTTTCCCAGCAAGATAGTTATCGACCACTTCCAAAATGCAGCCTGCATCGGCCACCAAAGCACCCGAAACCTCATCGAACGATCTGATCTCATTCATACGACTCATGTTTATCACAATCTCATCAAAGACCGGCACTGAACCCCCAACTAATCCCGAATTACCACCCTGCGGTACAACGGCTAGCATATTGTCATTGCAATATTTCAAAAGTTTGCTAACTTCCTCCGTACTTCCAGGCTTTAGTACCAATTTTGTGTGGCCTCTATACTTCCTCATCCAGTCCCCATTGAAAGGTTCGATATCATCCGTAGCATCTTTGGTAACTCCATCTATCACGGCCGATTCTACGCCGAGTAAGTCTTGGAAGAATTTAACATGCTCTTCTGATATCTCTGTAAATTTGGAATTTCGCTTTATTGCTGGATATGATTCGGAAGTAAATTTAATAGTCTTCGAGGTCCCAGTTGTACCCTTCGCAATACCCTCAGTCTCTTCGGTGCTTGCAGTGCTTTGCCATCGCGTTTGTGGGAGCGTTCGTAGTAAACTTGTTCGAGGATAGGGCCTAGATGCAAGTCGAGCTCTTCGAAGTGCCAGAGCGAAGCGTGAATGGTTAGCCATTTAAAAGTCCCAGCTTGGTCAATTGCCTTCAAATTCCAATTGCCGAGGATTAGTATATGAAGGGAAATAGAGAAGTCAGACTCTAGTTTAGAACAATGACAACATAAAATACTCCGAAAGTACTCCGGTCAATTGCTTGGGGCTTAATAAAAGTTCAGCTTATTAACTAACCGAGCTAACACCAATAGCCGTTACTCCATACACACCTCGATCACTTTCGTAGCCTTGTCGACCCATATTTCCCGTGATCATTTCTAGGGAGCTCTCGCGTTACGAAGCGCGAATGCAGCCTGCCTCAAGCAATACCTCAAGCCCATCCATCCGCCAATCTGTACTTATACAACGCACTAAAGGAGTCTCAGATTGATCACAGCTCTTCAATTGCACTCTTGGGTTAAAGACACATATATCATGGCTTCAGGATATGATAGAGCTCTCTCAGGTAAGCTAATGCTCCAAGCTACACAACTTCCTTGATACTAATGTACTTCTAGTCTTCAGGTCAGTCACTATGCAGCTAAACCTATTTACTTTCTAACATCTCTTCAGTCCTGATGGACATGTCTTCCAGGTCGAATACGCATTAGAAGCTGTCAAACGAGGTACGAAATTCTGGAAATAGTGGTTGGATGAGAGCTAAACAAGACCAGGAACATGTGCTGTTGGAGTGAAAGGAGCGGATATCGTGGTTCTGGGATGTGAGAAGCGCTCTGCAATGAAGCTACAAGATACCCGCATTACCCCTTCGAAGATCGGTTTAGTCGATACTCACGTCTGCCTTGCGTTCGCCGGTCTCAACGCCGATGCCCGAATTTTAGTCGACAAGGCGAGATTAGAAGCACAGTCTCATCGTCTTACTGTCGAGGATCCGGTAACCATCGAATACATTACGAAATATGTTGCTGGTGTTCAACAAAGATATACACAGAGTGGTGGTGTTAGACCGTTTGGAATCAGCACGCTGATTGTTGGATTTGACCCCAATGACAAGACACCAAGACTGTACCAGACCGAGCCCTCAGGGATCTACTCCGCTTGGTATGGTGCATTTATAGCTACGTATTTATGCATTAGCTAACAGAGATACAGGAAGGCGAATGCAATTGGGAGATCAAGCAAAACTGTCCGCGAATTTCTCGAGCGAAATCACAAGGATGATATGGATAGAGAAACCACCTTAAAGCTGACTATCAAGTCGTTGCTGGAGGTTGTTCAAACAGGTGCCAAGAACATCGAGATTGCCATCATGGCCCCTGGAAAGCTAGTGGAGATGCTACCTGTGGAAGATATCGAGGCATACGTGAAGACAATTGAGCAGGAGAAGGTTGAGGAAGCTGCCAAGAAGAAGCAAGGCCGGACGCCAGGTACTGGCAATGCAGCAATCTTGACCAGAGGACCTGACGATGCTGCGTAGATAATAGAGGCCGCTGGCTCTAGTGGTCATCCTGGTGCTTGTATTATAGAATGAGCCATGAATTTTCTCGCAAAAGCCAAAAGTCCGCATGTCGCAATGTACCCACAGCCTTCACCGTATTTTCAAAGCAGTTGTAGCTAACAGACTTCCAAGTCGAACTTACCAAGTGGTGTTTGAGCTGGCTCCACAAGCCATTCTTCTTGATTCAATTCATTATTACCATAACCTAGGACCCCACCCCATCGCTAAATTCAATATTTTCTTCATAGTATCTCCTTAACCCAGTTTATTCGGTGCTTCCTTGACATCAAATATGGACCTCTGCTCCTCACCGCGAACCCGGTCATCCTTCAACATCCTATTGTCAACTCTTGAATCTTCACCCTCAAATTTCAAAATAGGTTTTGGTGTTTTAGCGTCGAGTATAAATTGATTATCGCAGTGGGGGCAATACTGGTCTGCCTCCTCAAATTCTCGGGAGTCCTTGCGAAATGCCTTCTTGCACTTTTTGCAGATGAATGCCTAGAACTTAGTTACTTGGACTTGGATGGCCAAGGGTGGGTGGAGGGGAAGCGTACCATTTCATATCGTTTGAGGAGAGGGTGGGATTCGGTTTCTGCGTGGCATTCAGGGCAGTCGAACCATTTCTGGCCTGGAAAGTGTTAAGATTTATAGATCAAAGTGATTTAAAGGCGAGCGTCCATACAACAGGGAGATCTGATCGAGACCTGTGCATTAAGAATGTGTTTACTGCAAAGAATTAGCTTTGATTTGCCAAAAAATCTAGGTCTTCTTACCACATAGCGATCACTTTGAAATTAAAATTGCTCTGGACTATGTTTGGTGTTGCTGTGTATAATTTCGCTTTCTGGCCAAGGGACTTTGCGTTACGCCTGTTTTATTCACGCGTATGCGACTTTCTTTTAGTGTCCTAGGCTTCAGCCTTGTCAGCTTAGTCATCAAACTATTAATTCACATGGTACATCGCTTCTCCGACAACAGGTCATACATGTCCATCAACTCCCTCTCTGCCCTGTCCTCTTCTCTACATACAAACGGCAACGTCTGCTGAACTCATTCCAGATGCCGGTGAAGAGGAAAGCTGCATCGAGTATGGGTTATATTTGCTTTACAGATAACTCCCTGATAACTAACATGCTATCTAGGCTCTCTAGGAGGTTCCAAGGCAGCCAAAGATTCCGCGACGTCGACACCAGGTCCTGCCACACCGCGGAGTATCAATAGCGGCAATGATGATAGCTATATGTCTGATGGTGACGATGGGAGCGAATATGAGTTTGAAGGCATGGGATCGGCCGTGACCAAGTTCTCTGTCGAAAGTTACCAGGCAAAGAAGTCATCCGCAGTTACGGGCCGAGATTCTGCAAGTCACCTTTTTTTAAGTTCGGAGGGGCTCAATCGCGACTACTCGTACCTATCACTGAAGCCCGATCACGATAACCGGCCTCTATGGATCGACCCTATGAAGGGAAGAATCATATTGGAAAGTTTCTCGCCACTAGCAAAACAAGCACAAGACTTTCTTACCACAATCGCGGAACCTCTATCACGACCAACATTTCTCCATGAGTATTCCCTGACCCCTCACAGTCTATATGCCGCTGTCGCTGTGGGACTGGGTCCGGAAGATATCATTAATGTCTTAGATCGCCTTTCTAAAACGCCAGTGCCAGAGAACATCCGGCAATTTATCATCAAGTGTACCAAGAGCTTTGGCAAGGTTAAATTGGTGCTCAAAAATACGAAATACTTTGTGGAGAGCTCTGATCCAGAAATACTGCAACGACTGCTGAAGGACGAGGTGATCGGCCCACTTCGTGTTGGAATCGAAGATGCTATTATAACTACGGTTGCACCTACTCTTGGAGGTCTTGTTATCCCAGGAACTTTGAATGCCGCTGGAGTCCAACAATCTACGGACCAACGAGGTACTGAACGACCTAAAGAAGGTGAAGATACCACGCAAGAAGACATTTTCGCGAAGTTGAATGAAGATGATGATGACGATGATTTTGAGGCCGTCCAGGCTTTTGAGATCCCAGATAATGCAGTGGAGAAGGTTCAGCAACGCTGCCTAGAGCTTGAACTACCAGTTTTAGAGGAATATGACTTCAGGAACGACGATGTGAATGCTACTCTAGACATTGACCTGCGACCAATCGCCCAGATTCGACCTTATCAAGAAAAAAGTCTGAGTAAGATGTTTGGAAACGGTAGAGCAAAAAGTGGCATAATTGTCTTACCATGCGGCGCTGGAAAGACCCTTGTAGGAATAACGGCAGCATGCACGATCAAAAAGGGTACAATCGTACTTTGTACCAGCTCCATGTCTGTTGTCCAGTGGCGCCAGGAATTTTTGAAGTGGTCAAACATCAATCCTAATGATATCGCTATTTTTACGTCTGATAACAAGGAAAAGTTCACAAGAAATACTGGTATCATAGTCACAACCTACTCCATGGTATCCAATTCTCGCTCAAGGTCTCATGATGCTCAGAAAATGATGGACTTTCTAGGAGGAAGAGAGTGGGGTCTTATGATCCTTGACGAGGTTCATGTTGTCCCCGCGAACATGTTCAGAAAGGTTACCTCGAGTCTAAAAACACATTCAAAGCTAGGCTTGACCGCGACACTTCTCCGCGAAGACGACAAGATCACTGATTTGAATTTTTTGATCGGACCAAAGTTATACGAGGCAAATTGGATGGAACTGGCCGCCCAGGGCCACATTGCCACAGTTCAGTGCGCTGAGGTCTGGTGTCCAATGACTACTGAGTTCTACCAAGAATATTTGCGAGAGGAACGTCGAAAAGGAGGATTACTCTGTGTCATGAATCCTCGGAAGTTTCAAGCCTGCCAATTTTTGATAGACTATCATGAGAAGCGTGGTGACAAGATTATTGTTTTCTCTGATGACATATTTGCGTTGGAGAATTATGCCCATAAACTTCAGAAGGCATTCATTTATGGAGGAACACCACAACATGAACGTCTCCGGATTCTAGAAAACTTCCAGCACAACAATCTAATCAACACCCTTTTTCTTTCAAAAATTGGCGACACTTCTCTTGATCTTCCTGAGGCAACATGTCTCATTCAAATATCATCGCATTATGGCTCACGACGTCAGGAGGCTCAGCGGCTTGGTCGGATTCTCAGAGCAAAACGTCGTAATGATGAAGGTTTCAACGCTTTCTTCTACTCTCTTGTTTCCAAGGACACAAAAGAAATGCACTTCTCATCTAAACGGCAAGCATTCCTCGTTGACCAGGGTTATGCTTTCAAGGTCATCACAAATCTCACAGGAATCAAAGATCTGCCGGAACTTGCCTTTCAAACGCCAGCTGAACGACGAGAGTTACTTCAGCAGGTGATGATTCATAATGTGGACGACGACGAAGAGAAATTTACTGATGACTTGTTCCACATGAATGATAGAACAATGGGCAGTGGTCCGATGGTGAAGAAGAAGGCCAAGGCACGACGGACCGCTGGTGCGCTGAAAGACCTCGCTGGAGGGCAAGACATGGCATATGTTGAGCAAAACCGGAGCAAGAATAAGGACTTAAAGAAAAACAAGAAAGAGAGCAATCCTTTCTTCAAGAAAATGCAAAGAGATCAGGCAAAACGCAAGGCCGCTAATTCCGAGGATTGAGTATAAATTTGGGCACGGAGGTTCATTGGGGCGTTTTGTGCATTCAAGAATGGCAAGGTTGGGAATACTAGAATGGTTCATCTAGTCTATAAAGAAATTGACATCGATAATCTATCCCCTTTCCCTCTGAGTTTGTTTATCATTTCAGATGTTGTGAATAACCCAGTTTCATTTTTGCACATTATCCTGCCAGACCAGTTCTGAGCTCAACGGTATAGGATTAGATCAGACGCTGTATTGTATATATGTTTAGCTTTCAGTATTCTGAGCTAGAGCTGCATGATGAGCGTCAACACTCCGAATAGTTTTCTTTTCAAAATCCAATTTAAACACTTGATGTTGTATCACGTAAGTTGGAAGGAAGTAAGGCTTTGGAACAAATCTCTTTAGCTATGAAACCCAATTATTCACCAAACTCTAGTCTAACATTAAAAACATGCATTTGTACCACTAAATTACTTAATACATGAAGAATTCACACGATCACTAGTCGTTGTTTATGACCCGCCACTTCTGTTCATCCGTGGCAACACGATCGGCTCAGTTGCTGTGCCCTGGTAAATGATGTAGGCGGCGACCAACTCGTGAAGTCCCAAATCCTTTGCTCTGGATACCCAATCCTGACCAGACAGTGTCTCGAATTTGCTCTTGCTTTCCGCCTCTAAAAACCCTTTAAATCCAGCAACTGGCACCTCGATTTCTCCAGACTGATGAAGGTACTTCACAGTGTGATTATCCAGCGATGAGCCAAAGAGTGTCTCATCAATAACTCTTGAAGCAACACTGTCCACAGAAATGAAGTCAAACCAGCCTTTCCACGATGAAAAGTCAGGCACCGCCTTCATCTTCCGCGAGTAGTAGAGGAGATTGTGCATGATGTCTAGCTCTGGAGCATCATCGCCGATAATGGAAGATGGGCGGTGGATCCATATAGGCAACCCGAGATGCTGGCTAACCTTTTCCAAGTATACCTCGCTCGCCCACTTTGAGGCAGAATACCCATTCGAACCATCCGAGGGCGGAGGATAGGTAGCAACAGAGATTTCATCAACGGCCTCCTTGCCTGTGAGTTGCGCAACGCCTGCCGAAGAAATGTAGTGAAACTGAGGTCGGGCTCCTTGAAGACCGAGGTTAATGAGCTCCATTGTGGATCCCAGGTTTGCCGCTCTCAACGTTGGATAGGTCTTCAAGAAAGAGACATCAGCGCCATTATGAATGATCGTGTCTGCGTCCCTGAAGATGGCTTTCGAGACTTCTAATGAAAGACCAAGGCGGGGAAGAGTCAGATCGCCCTGATGAATTACAATCTTTTTTGATGTGAATAGGGATAACCGTCCCTCTCCACGTACAGCCACGCAATGTATTGTCTGGACGCTGTCATTTTCCACAAGTTGACGAAGAATAGCTTTGCCGAGAAAGCCAGTAGATCCAGTTAGTACCACTACCTTGGGCTCGTGAGGATGTGTCTTTCTCTGATAAGGTGGTGCAGCCAAAGTGTCAGGCTTTAACTCAGTTTCCTGTTTCCAATCAATTATGGCACCGGCCAGCTCCCTGATGGAGCCGCTCTCTATACAGGCCGCCATGCCACGAAGAGTACTTGATTCAAAGAGTTGAATCAGCGAAAGCGATGCACCAAACTGCTGGTTAATCTTCGATTGCAATGTCATCAAGAGCATGGAGTTGCCACCAGAATGGAAAAAATCCGATTCCCTTGAGATCTTGTGAGAAGCAGCAATATCTCTTGTAAGGACTGTCTCCCATAGATCTTTGAGCTTAGCTTCTGTATCGCTGAGATCACTGATGGCTGCTACATCCTGGCCCTCCACTCTAGTTGGTAGAGCTAGGGCTTTGATAGCGAGCCTATCTTTCTTTGAATGGTTATTCAAGGGCATTGACTCCAAGGGAAGGGCCATAGCTGGACACATATATTGTGGCAATGGAAGAGAAGATAAGAGTTGCGCAAGGAATCGCTCGCGGTCTTCTCCAGTAGCATGATACTCAGAAGAAAATACGACATGTGCAACAAGGAATTGCGGATCCCCACGAACGGAAACAACAGCGTCTTCTAGCGCCCCATCTGCTATGGCGAGTATTGTACTCTCCACGTCCCGGAGTTCTATGCGAAGCCCTCTTAGCTTGATTTGGGTGTCGCCCACAATTCGGCCCTCGTACATAAGAGCACCGTCATTCTTCCGCAAACGGCCCCGGTCACCCGTTCGGTGCATTGTTGTCCATCCATTTGAAACCCAATCAGAAGATGCAAATTTGTTTGGGATGAACCTCTGACTAGAAAGTGCCGCATCGTTCACATATCCAGAGGCAATTGATGGCCCACCAATAAGAATTTCTCCAGGTACACCAGCTGGAACAGGATTCAATTTGTCGTCGACAATATAGATGGAATAGTTTGGGGCGGTCAAGCCAACAGGTATAGGTGATTTGGATTCCTCCATATTGTTGTATTGTACTTCAATCTCATTGGACGATACAGTAACTTCCGTCGGCCCGTAGACGTTAACAGCTCGAAGATCAGACTTCCCCAAAGTGCGCAGCTCTTCAGTAAGCTTGTCCGAGAACGGCTCGCCACCACTGAGCGCAAGCTTCCAACTAGATGATTGCAACATCTTGACATCGCCGTAACGGAGCCACGTGGTATACTCGGAGGGAACAGCCATGGTCACTGTGATATTTTCGTCCCTAATGAGCTTCGACAAGGCAACTGGATCACCGCGGGATGCCTTAGGTACAACGAAAACAGTTCCGGCGTTGGATAAAGCTGCGAACATCTGCCACAAAGACATGTCGAAGCTGAATGCACTTTGTTGTAAAATTTTGTCGGATTTGATCCCCCATCGGTTTGTGAAGCCCTCCATTTGATTGCGGAGACCCATGTGATGGAGAGAAATTCCCTTAGGTGTACCAGTTGAGCCACTAGTATAAAGAATAACAGCTGGAGAACCGGGTTTTGCAGAGTTCTCGAACTCCGTATTAGAAGCCTTGAGAAGTGACACATTTATGATAGTCGCAAAGTCAAATCCTAGTTCCGGTACTTGATCGATAGTTGCTCCATGGGCAAGGACTGCCCGAGGTCGACAGTCTTTGACGATGCTAGCTAGTCGCGGAAGAGTTGTTCGAAGGTCGAGCGGCACATATGTTGCTCCCAGTCGCATGATGGCCAGAACAGAGCAAACCCAGTCGACCGTTGGCTCTTGGAATACCACAACTCTCGGTTCAGGATCTTGGAGGATATTAGAAGCCAACAGTGCACCACCAATTGCGTTGATGCGTGTCATCATTTGCTCATAAGTGAGCGAGGAACCAAGCCCATCCTTTACAGCAACCAGAGACCTGTTGTTTTGTGCAACAGCATCTACGCAATGCAGCAAAGTCTTAGGCCAATTAGATTTAACGGTGGGACCTAGTTACTGTTAGCGAATTCTCAGGAATGTTTACAACTTAAATCCACAATTACCTAGACCTAGTTGAATTGCATGTTCAATATCGACTGAAGAATACAGCGATGGCTCTTCTACACCTAACGAGGGATCCGATGAAAAAGCTTCGACGAGATTCAGAAAGCTTTTCATGAGGATATCCGCATGCTCACTGGTGTATAGATCTCGCTGAACAATGAGTGCAAAAAGAGAGTCGCCAGCACTATTGTCAACAACATCTAGGAGAATATCATAGGCAGTTCGTCCAACTGAGTATTCCTGCCCTTCAATCTTGCAATCTCCAAAAGTTTGAGTTTCTGGTACGTTTCTGTAATCAATGAAAGCTTGGAACAGAGGGCTGTGGGTTGTTGACCTTGGAACGCCGAGCTCGTTCATGAGAATATCAATAGGGACGTTAGAATTGGCAAGTGCTGCATATACCTTGACTTTAGCATCCTTCAAGGCATCCTGGAATTTCTGGATTCCCTGATACTTTGAACGCAATGGGAGTACATTGAGATAGTGACCAACGCTATCAAAAGCACCACTGTCAGATCGGCCGGCGTCTGCAACACCTATGCACAGGTCCTCCACTTCTGCAAATCTTGCAAGCAGAATCCGAAAGACAGCAAGGTAGAAGTGGAATGGAGTGGCCTTGTATTTTCGACATGTCTCTCGCACACGTTGCGACAATGATGAACTAACCCTGACCTCTGTTTTGTGGCCATCGTAATTAGAAAGGACCCGACGGGTACTCACCGTGGATAGGGGTAGAATTGGGAGGGTAGGGGGGAATTCCAAGAATTCCTTCTTCCAGTGTTTGATTTCGTTCTCCCATTCTCCCGAGTTCAAACATTCGCGCTGCTTCTCGGAAAACTCTGGATACTGGAGTACTTTGGGGGCAAGAGGTCTAGCGCTATAGAATTTCTCCAAATCAGACAGAATAACCATGAGACTGATACCGTCCATATTGATATGGTGATATCCTATGATGAGATGGTGGGATGTAGGTGATTGTGATAGAAGTAGCATTCTCATTGTTTCGCCACGCTCTAGGTCAAAGACGTGGGCTTTCATCTTCTCAAATTCGATGCCAACTTGTGTTTCATCGATCTTTTTCTGCTCAAGGTGAAGCAATGACTTTTCAAGAATCCCTTGCATAGGAAGTTGACCATCATCATTAAAGAAGCAAGACCTGAGAGCCTCGTGTCTCTGGCCTACAGATTCTACCGCGATGGCAAACTGCGCAACACGTAAAGGTCCTTTGACTTGAATGGAGCAAGTAATGTTAAAAGTTGTCTTATCCTCGAGGTAAGATGTCAGAAACCAGAACCTAGATTGGCCGAAGGACATTCTTAGCTTTCTTTGGAACGCATGCTGAACCGAATTGACTTTGCCACTTAGATTCGACAATGATGATGATGATGTTAGCGTTTGAAAGCCTTTTTCGGAGGATACTTCGAGGTCAAGTGAGGTGGACACAGAAGAACTAGATGACCCTATAATCGTATTACTTGGAACGGGTTGCGTGTCGAGAATTTCCAGCTTCGTAGAAGAAAGTTCAGCGTTTGCACGAGACTCCTCAGATTCCAAGTTCGGCGTGAGTTCTTCGGGGAGCTTCTCTACAGCGTATGATAGCAGATCACCAATAGAAGCACCACCAAGTATTTTCATAACTGGCATGTCGATGTTAAGTTCTTTCAGGAACCAGGAACGAAGCGATACAGCAACTAGTGAGTCAATACCCAAATCATCAGCACCCTTTTCCATCATCCCAACGGTATCGGAACTGAGTAGTAGTGTGGTTTGTATTTTGGAAATGAAAGATTCTGCGTATTGTTAGCCAGTTTAGCATTCGTAAAAGCTCCAAATAAATACCTTTCAGTATATCATGAACTTGTTCTTTGTCTGTTGCAGATAAGAGCTCAATCTTGATTGGAATATGAGCCTTTGATCTTTCCTTCTCTCCTTCTCCTACATCCTGGTGCAAGATACAGTGCTGAAATTTGGGATTCGAGTACCAAATAGTCTTTTCTTCGTCGTCATTAACTACTCGCAATCCGCTCACAACTTCGTGATTTTGCCCAGACTCAGGTCGACCTGCTAAAATACCTTCGGCAAATACCTGCTGGAAATCTCGCTCTGACATCCACATAAAGCCGACTTTGCGCAGATAGTCTTGTAGTTCTTGGCTTCGCTCACGGGTGAGATAGCCATTTCCAACCGTCGCCCCAATATTGATCACGGATGCTGCGAGACCTCGTTTCCGTCGTTGGGCGGCAAGGCTTACCATGAATGTGTTTGCTGCGGTGTAATTTGACTGACCTTTGTTTCCGAGAACACAAGCAAGGGAGGAAAACAGAACAAAGAATTCAAGGGTGTTATCTGGGAAGAGCCTGTCCAAGTATATGCTACCATCAACCTTGGGAGCTATAACCTTTTCCATATTCTCAATAGTCATGTTCAGGATAGGTGTGTCTTGAAGGACCATCGCACCATTGGCTACCCCTGCAATAGGAGGAAAGTTCTTGCAAACATCATCGTAAAGTGCCTTCACCGACTTTTCATCCGTAATATCACTATTAATATTGTTAGTTGAGGTTCTCTTGTAAATTTTGCTCAGAATATATACTTTTGGTAGATCTTGACAGTGGCACCAAGGTTTTCGAGATCCTGAAGCCATCTCGTGTCGACGTTTGGATTTCGACTAGTTACCACGATATACCTAGCGCCATGCTGCACCATCCACTGAGTAAGTGACTGTCCGAGACCACCTGTCAAACCAAAAAGTAGATATGTCTTGTCCTTGGAGAACATGGGCTTTGAATCAACGGGTTCAATATTGACACTGACAGAAATATCATCGGTCCAATTGATTATCGATAATGGATTTGTTGCTGAATAAGGCTTGGGAAAGCTACTCAATATCAGTGCCTCAGCATTGATAGAACATGTCTTTTGCGATATTGTAGTCATTGCATAGGTTGACGCATCTGTCAGTTGTTCTACAAGATTATCCAATGGGAAATCTGATAGTACGATTGGAGAGTGGCCAAAAATGGTTGATGGTTTGACTATCTTGCAGGATAGTGGTAAGCAATCCCGAATTAGAGAACCAAGGCCCTCTGAGTGGTCACCTGCTGACATATCAATAAAGGCTGAAATGTGCTTCGGAAGCATGTTTTTCACGAGGCGTGGAGATGTTCTTGGATGAATTGACACCCACGGAGAATTCTTTCCCACGGACTTTGTTGTGCAAACAATGTGTGCATTTTTCTCGACGGCCTTTTGTGCAACAGCGGAAGCCAATGCATCTGCCGGTTCATTCATAACAATTACACCATTAGAGTCAATTGTTGCCAGTATCGACTGAGCCAGGAGGTTGTTCCCAGCCAGCAACAGATATTGCTCCATTTGGTCCTCATCGATGCTGCAAGATATCGTCCACGTTTGAGGAGTACTGATAATCGATGTTTGAGTTTCCGATAAAGCCAAGACTAGCTTTCCAGTATTTAAAAGTGAGCCAAGCACAAGATAGAGATATCCTCCAGTGCCTATTTTTATGGACGACAATAACGAGTATCTAACTTTAATATCGACACAATTAATACCATATGAAGGCTGCGCATATTTCGGCATGGTCCATTCTTGCAGCGAGTAAGATGTGGCACTGCAGGTAATTCCGATATTTGACTTCTTCGGATCTAACTCCTTCATCATAGATCGTTTTGAGGAATTGTATCGATCGTTTTGAGCCTTGCTAAGGTGCACTCGGGGTATCATAAGTCCTTGACTTTCTAGGGCAAGCTCCGGCTCTGTCGTCCATAAGAGGTCATCGTTCGTCCCTTCTCTTTCCCACTGGTCTGTGACTTCCAAACGTAACAGCATCTCTGCCAAGGTCTGGGCTTTCACCGACACTGACTGATCAACATCAAGGAACTGCAGGCGAACGTGAGACATTTCCAGTACCAATGTTCTGCCAAAGCCAACTGTCATATTTGCGTATGGATCATCACCTGAGCATCCGGTCGTGATCCAAAGCACGTTCCTCGACTGATCAAACACGTTTTTCAGGCCTTCCAGTTTGTCGGCCGTCATTGACTTGAAGATTGGCTCATCTAAGTCTGTTAAGCTTAGAACAGTTGACATCGGAGGAAGGTCGGGCAAATTAATGCTTTCTAGGCTATCGATTTTGATGATACGATGATATCGCCCCTGAAGAAGTTCGGCAATATCGGCTACAAGTTTAGAAGTCGATAACTTATTTCCGCCAATGATTAAAAGATCTTGAGACTCAGGTATTACCAGAGATGACTGCAGGGGTTTGCGAAGGGCAATGACACGCTCATCAACAGCTTGTGATGCGATCACTGTTAATGGGCATGGTAATACGTCAATCTCGGGCGTGATCGAATCGACTCCACCAAATCCGGTTTTCCGTAAGATAGAGTCCCATTGTGCTGAGGAGACGCAGGGGGAAAGTGCTCGGCCATCATCTGCTCCTAGCCACCATCCAGATAAGCCGCCCATGGCGAAGCCTATTCTAGACGGCGAGTTGTTTGTTGTCTCGAGCATCAACAAGTAACCACCTGGTTTTAAAAGCCGACGTACGTTTCTCATTGTATCTTCCAACTTGACTGTCGCATGGAGAACCATAGAGGCAATAACCATGTCATACGAATGCTCGATGTAGCCCTGCGAGACAATGTCTTTCTCAATATCAAGCCCTTTGAAAATCATCTTACCGCTATAATCCTTGAAGACTTCCTGGGCTTTTTCAAAATAGCCTGTCGAGATGTCAGTGAAAGTATAAGAAGAGAAAGCTTGATTAAGCTCCTTGAGGATGCCCTTTGTAGCCCCTCCTGTCCCACCACCGATTTCGAGAATTTTCATGTGGGGATATCTATTAACTACTTGGCTAGCCATTTTGGCAATGTATTTTGTGCATTGCGGAAGACCAAGAGCTGAGACGTAGTAATTATCCAGCATGTGGTCTCGTGTCATATGTTCCAAAATCTCAGTTTCTCCGCGAATGGCTGCAGGTAGATTCTCTCCAACAGCAAGCATGAGCTTCAAGTCAAGACTGTCTGGAAATCTACGAGATGCTGTTAGTGAATCGCATGAAAATGGAAACTCCAAAAACATACTTCTTAGTTAGGGACATGACCTCGTCATAGGAATCGTTTGCCCATTCTTTCTTGGCAAATTGGTGCTTCCCAGTCGAGACCAGTGAAACAGTATAGCTTGCGAAATCTAGGAGCCTCTGATAATTCCACTTCAAGGAAGTTCGGCTATCTTTAGGGAATGTTTCGTCTAGATTCTTGAGATATATGTGTGCTACTCGCTCACATAGAGTTGCCAATTCGATTTCCTCAGCTGTTGCTCGATCATTCTGAGCTACTAACAGCCCATTTGGCGAAGCGACATCCCACGTAATCTCCGAGAAAATGCTACAATCATCCGATGGGGCAGCCGAGGACAGAGGTACAGCTGTGATACCTTGTATTTGAATGATGCTACTCTGTCCATCTTGTGTATAGATGTCTACATCACCATATAGAGGGAACGAAGAGTTTTCGCTTAGTACACAGTCAAACGGTAATTGAACCTCTTGGCGTAGAACTGACCGACACAGCGATGCATTGACTCTGACCCGTTCGATTTTGGTAGGAACATGCATAGACCACAGTCTGCCATCACCAGGCCAACAATATCCAAGAAATATTGCTTGGAATGCAGAGTCAAGCATGGCGGGATGGACGAGCAAGGGTTTGGCTGGATCAGTGCTATAGGGATTGGCAACCAGGCCTGTACCCACATCCATTTTCCTTTTCAAAGACGACAAACCTTTAAAAGGTCCAGTATACCCATAACCAAGGTCATTTAGGGCAGAGTAAAATCTTTCTGTGTCAACGTCGACCAAGTTTGGCGACTGAGCAGATCTTGAAGGTAGGGCGAGAGCCGATGGCAATCCGAAAACTATTTCAAGCCGGCCGGTAGCCATCAAAGTCATTGCACCGGTCTCCTTGTGGTTCTGAAGTGTTGAGTAGCACATAAAGTTCGCTGTACATGTACCCACATCTTTCCCTTCGTCTTTAACATCGGTGAGCGTAAAGAGAGTCTCAACTCCTGTCGTTTCGTCGGCAAATGATATAGGGCGTTCGATAACAAGGTCTTGAACCTCGATTGTTATGGCTTCTCGTTCTCTCATGAGAGACTCTGAGGATTCTAGGGCCATCGCAATATACCCTGCTGCAGGGAACACAGTCTCTCCTTGGATTTGATGGCCTTGAAGCCAAGGAACTTCCTTCACAGAAAGGACATTTCGCCAGCGTAATTCCTGCTCAGTGCCATCCGCAGTTCTGACACCTAGTAGCTCATGGCAAGGATCTTCTCGTGTACGGATGGCTCTAGAGGCTCGGGATTCATACCAGAATATGCGGTCGTGGTCCCAGGAATACGATGGTAAATCTTTGAGCAGGCTGAAACCTGCACCGCTGGACAACAGCGAGTCATATCCATTAAAATCTACCACCTTACCACCAAAGTGCCCCCATACAAATCCTAAGGCCTCCGAAACAGCCTCGATGTCGTTTTTCCCTCTGCCTAAAATTCCGCAATACGGAATGCTCTTCCCAGATGCCTGTTGAATGACTTGCAAGACAGGGCCTTGTAAGGCTGGATGCGGTCCGATCTCGAGTGCAATATCGAAAGGACCTTTACTTTCCACCGCGCTATCAATTGCTTGTGAAAATAGTACAGGGTTCAACATATTGGTGTTCCAGTATACATCTCCCAAATCATCACAGGAGTCTGGTAACTCACCACCATAGACGCTAGAAAACCAGGTGCAGCCCGTATTGTCTGGGCCTCGACTTTCAATCTTGCATTGGCGCAGGGACGCAATATATATATCAGAGCAAGGCAGCATGTGGTGAGAGTGGTATGCTTTGTCGACCTTCAAAAGCCTGGCAAATTTCTTTTCCTCATCGAAAATCTCTTTTGCTTCCTCGATCGCATCTGCGTCTCCTGATAGAGTCACGCTAGTTGCGGAGTTACTAGCAGCTAATGAAATACGACCCTTGAAATCAGGAAGCTCGCAAATCTCTTTAGCATCTTCGACCGAAGTGCCTACAGCCATCATGGCTCCCTTTTTTCCATTAGGGCCACTCGCAAGCTGAGAATGAAGGCCCCGATAGTATGCAATACATATAGCATGCTGAGCAGTGATATACCCAGCAGCATATGCAGCACCGATTTCTCCAGATGAGTGACCCACGACAGCGCTGAAACTGACTCCCGCGCTCTTCAGTAGGTCGACAAGCACGATCTGAATAGCTGTACATAAGGGCTGGGCAATGGTTGCTTCTCCAAGTCGAGAATCCGGACCAGTTGCAAGGAGCTCGGACTTGAGAGACCATGCTGGGCGATCTGCCGTGGGTAGTTCAGCCAAGTGCCCCTCGAGAGTTTCAATAGACTCCCGCACAACTTCGGAACCGAGGATCAATTCTCGTCCCATACCTGCCCATTGGGCGCCTTGGCCCGTGAATACTCCTAGAATGGAAGGTGAATTTGACGAGGTTCGAGTTCCAATATCAATTTCAGTATTTCTCAGTTTGATGTCTAGCTTCGAACAGAGGCTATCAACAGTCAGGCCAGAGAATGATGCTTTCACAGCAAATTCAGATCGTCGTGAGGCTAAGGTCCATGCTAGATCTCGAAGGTTCGTAGTCTTATTTGCTTTCAAAAACGCCGAATAAGCCTCCAAAGAAGCCCGAAGAGAAGACTCCGAAGACGCTGAGAAAGTAAATGGCATGAAAACAGTCTCCTTTGCAATGTTCTTTGTGGGTATTAAGGACAAGCTGGGTTCATAGCTCTCAAGGATAGCATGTGCATTGGTTCCTCCAAAGCCAAAGCTATTCAAACTAGCGCGCCGAGGGCATCCTTCAGGTACTGTTGGCCATGCTTTCAAAGTTGTGGGGATCTCTAAATTGTTGTAGAAGGGGGCGACACTGGGATTCAGGCGATTCAGATGCAAATTCGGTGGAATCAAGCCATGTTTGAGGGCCAGAGAGACCTTGAGGAGGCCAGCAAGCCCAGCAGTACCTTCGGTATGGCCAATGATGGTCTTCACAGAGCCTACATACAGAGTGCCATGGTTTTCGGGCTCGCTCGCAGTATTACTTTGTGGGCTTTGGAAGGCCCTGCTAATGGCCTCAGCTTCGATTGGATCTCCGGCAGGAGTCCCAGTACCATGGGCCTCAAAATACTGACAACGGTCGGAAGATTTATTCAAGTCAAGTCCAGCTCTTTTGTAGGTGTCACACATCAAGTTGGCCTGCGCGGTGGCGCTAGGCATAGTGATACCCTTCGTTCTTCCATCCTGGTTTATCCCCGTCTCACGGATGATGCATTCGATATGATCGCCATCTTCTAATGCTGCACTCAATGTCTTCAAAGCAATAGCTGCAAACCCGTCTCCTCTTGCGTAGCCATCTGCATCGATGTCCCACATTCGGCTACGTCCGTTAGGCGAGAGCATCTTAAGCTTTGATTCGGCGATATAATTTTCCGGGCCAAGAATTAGGTTCGCGCCGGCAGCAATTGCCATACGGGAACTTCCTTCTCTCAGTGTTTGGACTGCCTGGTGAACCGCGACAAGACTAGACGAACAGGCTGTGTCGATAGTCATCGATGGCCCGCGCCAGTCAAAGAAGTACGAGACCCTGTTAGACAAGATACTTCTCGCCGTCCCTGTTGCGAAGTAAGTAGGAATGGTGTCCAGGTCCCTCAAGATCAGGTCGCTATAGTCGCCACCCATTACCCCAACGTATACTGCAGTAGCACTGCCTTGCATATCTTCGAGTTTGAGCCCAGCGGATTCAATGGCTTCATAGACTGTCTCGAGCAATAAGCGTTGCTGGGGGTCAACCGAGTTGGCCTCGACCGGCTTAATGCTAAAGAACTGAGCATCGAAGTGTCGATGGTCTTCCGACAAAACATAAGAGTCTCGGACATTGCTGCTGCCATGGTGTAGTCCATCTGGATGGTAAAAGCCATCAGGGTTGAATCTATTTAGCGGAATTCTCGCTGAAAGATCGCGAGGTTGGCACAAAAGTTCCCATAATTTGGAAGGTGAGGTGGATTCTCCAGGAAATCGACAGCCACTCCCAATGACCGCAATGGGCTCATTACGTTGCATTGTGATATCTGGTTTGAGGATTGGAAATATTCCAAGAAATTGTTGAAAGTGAATTTTGAGGGAGAGGAGTGGTTCGAGCAGCTTAGAGAAGACTTTGCTTACGACAAACTGCACATTATATGACTTCGTTGTCAAAAGTCGGTCGGTATCAAGCTCAAACACGACAGCGATACTCTACATTCGGATACAAATTCAAGTCTCGTTAATCCGAGTCCGAAATTTGATGCTCTTCTATAACTCAAATTGAAAATGTCCGAACACGGACTACCGATGACACAACACTCGCTTGCCTGTGGAATTCCGTTGCAGGCTCTCGTCAAATATCATTTGTGATTCAATTGGAATCAAATATTGTGGCCGAAGCTTTTGCTATTCAAAGTGTGTGAGCTGTAGGTGCTCTAGACTTTCATTTTACTCTGGCGCAACATGCTACCACAGTTTTGTCTACATTATTTTTACCTTGCCACCTTCATTGAAATAGTCATCTTCAGAAAATGAGTTGAAATAATATAAGGGGAGAGAATTATACTCCTTAGAATTTTGTATATCTGTCGCTTTTTCAAAACTCTGCAGGTAGCATCGAGTGACGGATGCGTTTAAATCCAACGACGGCAGCTTTGATTTAATATCGAAAATATGTCAACTGTCTTTTACTTCTATTTGGTGTATCGTCTCTCTCGCAGCATATCTCACGGGGAGCATTGTTTATTGAATAATCCGTCTCAAACCACAGATGCAATCAATCGTAGTGTATAGAGAGGGCTTGTATTCTCGCACCAAATTTTATTTGTATTCATCTATACAGAATATAGCAAAACTACCAAGCATAGCTCAGTAGTATTTGCTTGCAGGTGCGTCGGACAAGCTAAGAGCAGAGATCTCTGTAAAAGATGCGTACAAAGATTTCCCATCCTCGCCCACATTCTGTAACTTCCCATCCTCCAAATACGTCTCTACCCACGTCAAACTTAGAGTTGTATTGTCAATTGTGATGAAGTTCATTGCATCTACATGTAAGGCTTTGAAATCCGCATCTGCTGAGACCGCCAGCAGCTCGGAAACGTTGCGGAAGTAGTACTCGATGACCATGTCATGATCGTCAACTTTCCATGGAAGTCCAAGGCTAGTTATCACTGCACGTGTGCTGGCGGTGCTGAAAGCCTATTGAATACTCATATCAGCTAATATGAATGCAGGCTGTGCTCACTATACTTACAACTTGGTAGCGTAAAATTCCATAACGCTCATGTATTGCAGCAGCTTTGATTGCATGATCTCCCGAAGAGAATGCGTGGAAAGCCTCCTCAGAAACACCCTCCTTGCGATAGTATGAGCCTGCCATTCGGAGCACTCGAGCCGATCTTGTGGTAGCCATGTTTAAAAATATGTGGAAGATAGGATAGCGGGAATAATACTGGGTGGAAAGGGGCTTAAATGCTGCTATCTTTTGGAAGAAACCCTGGTTCAAGGTCTAAATATAGTCCCGGAGATCTCAGGATAGGAGCGAAAGGCCGCGTTAGTTATGTACGTAAAGTGCCTGACCGAAGCTGTCTATGGATAGAGTCCGAATTCCGAACTACTAAAAAGTCACCGAATTCGGCTGAGCAAATCATAACAGCCCGTTGAATACTGTACTCCAATCGTGGGAGAAACAGCAGTTCCGCAGCTATCCTCACACTTTTTGAAGACCATAACCTGGAAAAACTCGGCACCATCTCTAATACGTTGCTCATCCGTTGACTTCTCCGGAATTAATATTTTATCTCAGGCATATCTCCATATCTCCCGGCCTGAGCGATGACTGGAATTACTGTCGCTTTCAAACTTGTAAAGCACCGGGGTCGTGTTTCTTCTGGAATGGAGTTTCTACTAATGTAAACTAATATAATAAAGATAATGCCTAGCAATTCTTGTATGCTTCAACTTTGAAGATGGCAGTAGAGCTAGCTACACCGTACCTCTATGTAGTTACACCTTTTTAGTGGTTAAGAATATCGTTGACTTAGGATATTAAGTAATGGATTCATTTATAAACTCAACCTCGTAGTCGTCTGGGTCAAGATTTGGAAGGCATTTCGTTGATGCCGAACACACTCGGTGTCTTGATGGTGCAGGCCCACTCTTCGGGATTCACCTCGGGCTGGAGAGGGTTTATAATACTGTAGACCTTCCCAGAATTACTGAACATAGACCGTCAACAAACTGAATTCCCAACTTCTTTGAACCCCACTGCTCAACACATAATCGCGCGATTTGGAAGACCAAAAACTGACTTATAAGAATTAGATAAGTATTCCAAAAAAAGTATAACTATTTTTCTTTGCAGTGTTTACAGCCTCTTTGAAAGAATATCTCTTTAAGAATTGAAAATCGGTTGATTATTAGTTAATAACTAATAATATCAAATATTTATAGCATCTCTTAAATCAGCATAAAACACAACCATTCGCCAGAATGGCAATTAAACTTCACGGTTCAGCACTCTCTGGATGCAACCAGCGGGTAGTGACAGTTCTTAGAGAGAAAGGAGTTCCGTATGAGCAAATCACGCTTGATTTTGCCAAGGGAGAGCACAAGGCACCAGATCATCTTAAAATCCATCCTTTCGGAAGGATGCCTGTATTAGAGGATGATGGGTTCTTCGTTTACGAGTCAAGAGCTATTGCCAAATACATCGCGCAGAAGTATGCCAAACAAGGGGCAAAATTAATGCCCGACACGAGTGACCTAAAGGCCTACGCGCTCTTTGAACAAGTAAGAAAATTTATATATCCAAATATTCAGGTCTTGCTAACGAGGTTCTAAAGGCATACTCGGTTGAGGAAAGCTACTTCGGCGAACCAACTTCAGGAATCCTCTTTGAGAAGGTTTTGAAAGGGCAATTGCACACTTGACAACAATAGAGCAACTCACAGTGGCTAACTGAAACAGATTGAAAGGGATGGGTGCAACCGATGATGCTGCTGTGGCAAAGCACGCCGCCATCCTCGATGAGACACTCGCTGTTTACGACGGAATCTTAGCTCGGCAGGCTTATCTGGCTGGAGATGAGATCACGCTTGCCGACTTGAGCCATCTTCCAGGAGGAACAATGGTAAGAGATCTAGGATTCAAGGATCTCTTCGACAAGTACCCTAACGTAAAGAAATGGTGGGATGGATTAGAAGCGAGGGAGAGCTGGAAGAAAATAGATGCTTAGGTTGCAGCCGAGTAATGAGAAAAGCATGATTTGCAATGTCAAACAAAGATGTAATAGATATTATCCACATCTGAACCCTATAAGTTATAAACAAAACATGAATTGAATAAGGTTAAACGTGAAAATTTATACTCTGGAGTTACGTGAGCAAATACACAGTCATCGCTTTATATTATTGTCTAGCTTATAAAGATATTAAATATCATCGCACTGGATGCTTACTATTACTATACAGCAAGTTCCTATTACTAGATGCGGAAGGCTAATCTAAGCTTTGGTAACGGAACCATGAATGCTTGTTGCAAATGCTTACCCTTTGAACATTTATTATTACATGCTTGTTCTTTTAGTTTGCATTTCATCCATCAACTGTCCAAGAACATGCGCTCGCATCTACTGATTTCATCATCTTTATATATTATTTAGTAGTTATAATTACCTGTTGCCAAACCCAGAAATCCCGTTTCATGATTAAACTAAGAGTACGTTACAAAACACTACTGCGGGATATTATTGTTTCAGCATATGTGCCTTGATCCTTCCAACATCCTATGCCAACCTTCAACCAGCCCTTTATCCTCTACTCTCTATGCTCCATCATGTATTCACCCTCTGATCTGAAATTTGCCGAGCCTCTCTTACCTATCAAAAGCAGTACGCCGTGCCTATGTAGTCGAAATTCCACATATCAAGTATTTGACGAGTCTTTACCCTGAATGTTCCGTTTCTGGAGTAACGACATTCTAGATGGTGAAACGAGGATAACTAGGATGCAAAAATAGCAAGGCGGGACAAGTAGCCTCAAGCGCGCCAGTTCTTGCACGTCTCACTTTAGCAATAAGAGAACTTCTTAAAGAAAGACATAGCAATCGTACAGGAGTTCTTGGCCCCAAGCCTTAGTATCACGGATTCATTTCGGGATAGCCAAAAAGAATTTTAGGACTGTTTGAATACCGCACATACACTACAAAAGGCCTGATTGATATAGGATTTTCCAAATGAGACGGGTTTTTTTGGATACATCGATTGAGCGGTACTTGACATCCTTGCACACCGTTTCCATCATGTTTCCATCTACATTGCATGGCCGCCCTTCGCTACTCCTAGACGACAATTCCACCTTATCTAGTAAGCCTTGCAGGCCGTTTCCTATGCTAGCTGAGAGTTGTAAAATCGTCATTACTTGAAGCGGTATAGCTGAAGCTGATGAAACCTGGTATGACCCAACCTTCACTGCTGGCAAGGTGACTACATGTCCCGCCTGGTTGACCGGAAGAACAGCATGCTCAACGCAGGCTTTGATGTGACCAAAAAGACATTCATAAATGTCCATAAGCCTCGTATAACAAGAAACAACAAGCAGAATTGTTGCATGGTCGTAGGAACTATTCCGAGGGGCATGGAACGCATCTCCAGAAGACTTGACTATACTCTCGTGAGAGGTTGCCATATCCTGTTGCCGGTGCATAGTAGGAGAATCTATAAGTAACCCAACCGATCCCGGCCGAGAACTAGTGCTAGAGGAAGACATATCCAGATAGCAAATAATGTCCAGGAGAGCCGTGGTAAGGTGAAAGGTGTCATCAATAGGAAATTCCTCTGTGCCACGGATCTCATCATCCACTGCAACATGGTTTGAGGTGTTTTGCCCACCGATATTGCTTGAATCTTTGGACCTCTGGTTTGGGCTAGATAGTTGCGTTGAGATAGGAGGAATCATTGCAGCGTGCTCGTAAAGGTCTAGGCTAAGTTTTGAGAGATTCTTGATGCATTCGTGGGCACTTTTTGGGGCTGACAGTACGGAAGTACGATTCTTTCGATGGCGTGAACTTTCTGATGTTCCATGTGTCTCAGAATCAGATAAGATTGAGCTTTGGCTCACAGCAGACGCCGTTGTTGCTGTTGACTGATCTTGGACAAAAGACTCTTGGAAAGCCATGTTTGCATTACCAGCATTCGGTCGAGGGTATATAGGGGCATCCATCATTTCAAAACCTGGGAAAATATTGTCGGGGTTGCAATTCCAGTTTTCGACGATGTTATCAAAGGTCTCCGATTGAGATTGGAGAACTCGCCAGTTGTTAGCAACCAAAACCACTATGAAGGTGAAGAGCTCCTGTATGAAGTGCCTGAAAGAACTTACCTTGAGCATCAGTGGTATAGCCCGCACCAACATCATCGTTGAAAGGAAACGCATCAACTTCTACCGCATCCCTAATATCATCAGGAGCATGGAGAGCTTTAGTGAAGTGGCTTTTCTTCTTTCCGGCAACATCTACGTCCATCTCATCCGCTGTTCTCAATTCGAATCCCAACGGCAACTGTGATCGCAGCCCACGCATTGAGATTCCGAAGACGCATTGCGCTCCAGCCTTGATACAGCGCGCGCAGTTTCGTTCTTCACCACGGCGCTCTGGACATCGCAGCTTCTGGGAATGACAACGAACACATGCTGCACGTTGTCGTAGCTGCCCTCTCGGCATTGCTGTTTGTTGAGGTGCCAGAAGCCGGAAGAGGGAATATTGACTAAACTTGTTCAGAGCATATAACCAAAAGCTCAAGGATTATTTTCGTTCTGGTTCTGGTTCCGGTTCGCGTGATCTATTCTGGCGAGAGGTTTGCAGGTCATGTGTTGTTGCATATTTCACATCGCATATTGCATATTGCACATTGCACAAATTCACGAAGAATGGAGGTGCCAAAGCTTGGAGATAGATGGAAGATGAAAACAAGTTGGAAACGAGTTGGAAACAACAAAGTTGGAGACCAGATGGAGACCCCGATAAAAACAGTGGTGTCCGAAAGTACAGTACAGTATGCCCCTTGTCTTATTGAAAACTAAACACCGAACGCTTGGACCTCAGTCGGACATCCACCTCCCAGGGCATCTGCTCTACGAAGCTCATACAACCTGCCAGGCAATAGTTTTTCAAGATGTGCAATCTCTATTTCACATATTGCATAAGGGTTTTTAGTACGGCCCCAAATGAAATGGATTGAGTAAACACAATGTCATGATACCCACATGTCTGTTCAAGCAGCTTTGGCATCATCGGCCAGGTGAGCCCGCTACAATGATAGACACCGAAATTCGGTGTCTATAGCATCACCCATTGGCAAGAATGTTACTTAAGGGGCCAGCTTCTTCGCCTTATTATTTCCCATCCGGCCTCATTCTTCTCACTGCAAGCCATTCCCTTCCTTTTACCACTCTCCTTACTGCTCTGCGTAGCTCAGTACGCAGCATCAATAATCACCAGTGCTACCATCAGCCAATCTGTTGTCCCTCGAATCTAAAGAAAAGGCCGCAGCTGACAAGGCACCAACCTCTTAGAGCGTTGAGATGGCGTCTGTTTTAGTGCCTGATGCAGACAGCACGTCCGTGACTGCAGGTGCGCGGAAGATGGATGTTGACTCCACCACTCCATCGGACAACGAGAAGGTAGCCGATGCTCCCAAGAAGTATCCATGGCGATTTTGGGCTATCTTTGTCTCTCTGAGTGTCACTGGACTCCTGGCGGCCCTCGAAGGTACCGTCACTTCGACTGCACTGCCTACCATATCCGAGGACCTTAATGCCGGCGAGCTGTATATTTGGTTCATCAATGCCTACTTCCTGACCAGGTAAGCAATCTTATGAGAGGCTGATCAATGATCAGGTCAATTGCTAACATGTTCCTCTCCAGTACCGCGGTTCTACCACTCTTCGGCCAAATTGCAGATATCTTTGGGAGGAAATGGTTGATGATCGGCAACGTTGCTGTATTCGCCCTTGGCAGTGGCATCAGTGGAGGGGCTACATCCACGGCCATGCTTATTGGGGGGCGAGCAGTGCAAGGCATTGGAGGTGGTGGTATCAATATGCTTATCGACCTTATTGTCTGCGATTTGGTGCCTTTACGTGAACGAGGAAACTTCATGGGAGTTATTTTCGGTGTTTTTACCATTGGAACTTCCCTCGGACCCTTCGTTGGTGGTGCTATCGTCCAAAATACAACCTGGCGTTGGGTCTTTTATCTCAACCTTCCCATCGCCGGAGTAGCATTGATACTACTATTGCTTTTCTTACCGGAGAGTTATGAGGACAAGGCTTCATTCTCTGAGAAAATAAAGAGAATCGATTTCGCTGGAAATACTATTCTCATAGGATCTGTTACTTCGATCCTTATTGCCCTTTCATACGGAGGCACTCGATATGCATGGTCAAATTGGCATGTCATTCTTCCGTTAGTGCTTGGGCTATGTGGTCTTTTCGCCTTCCATGCCTATGAAGCCACACCCTTTGCCGTCGAACCAGTAATTCCGCCAAGACTGTTCAAGAACAGAACATCTGCAACCGCATTGATTCTGACTTTTGTACACTCAATGTTCACCTTCTGGGTCGTTTACTTCCTTCCAGTGTACTTTCAGTCAGTCATCGGAGCCTCGCCGTCTAGGTCTGGAGTACTACTGCTCCCAACGGTCGTTTCACTCGTACCTTTTGGCTTGGTCAGCGGCCTACTCCTGGCCAAGTTCGGAAGATACAAGCCATTCCATTTGATCGGCTTTGCTATTATGACTGTTGGCATGGGCTGCTTCACCATTCTCAACGTAAATACCTCGATGGCTGTGTATGTCATACTCCAGATCGTCGTCGGTGGAGCCTCAGGATTGATCTTGACAACACTCTTACCAGCGGTCCAAGCCCCACTTGCTGAGAGTGACACTGCTCTTGCAACAGCTACGTGGGCTTTCATTCGCAGCTTCGGATCAATTTGGGGAGTTTCAATTCCCGCCGCCATATTCAACACCTACGCCGACAAGTTCTCACCCCGTATTAGCGATCTAAATGCCAGGGCTTTGATGGCTGGCGGCAATGCTTACTCCCATGCCTCGAGGAACTTCCTCAACTCTCTCCAAGCAAATGTGAGAGCAGAAGTTGTCGGAGTGTTCACTGATAGTCTGAAAGTGGTTTGGCAGGTCGCTATTGGTATTGTAGGCTTGGCTTTCCTTCTCACTTTCTTAGAGAAGGAGATTACACTGAGGACAGAGCTTGAAACCGAGTATGGATTGGAGAAAAAAGAGGATATCAAATCAGATGTCTCTACGGAGTGATAGACTGCGGGAGGTGTTCTCTGGTGATTTTTTTTTGGGAGGGGCGTGGGGGGGCGGATCTCTTCCATATCTTGGCCAATAAACCCTCTCTCTCTCTCTTTTTTTTACAATTATATAAGGCTCATAGATTTGGTACTACGATACAACCATTCACTTTCTTTTTGTCTAAAATGTATAATTAAATAGCTAGATACTGTCATTACTAAATACATCAAGAAATTGATTAAAAAGTTTCGTGTAATGACGTGTTAAGTAATGGCGGAAACGATGAATCAAGTATATAAACTACAGCGGTTCGTAGAGAAGTTGAAAGTAGTTTAATTTTTTTTAAAAAGGAAAGAAGGAAAAGAAAGAAACACCTGTCATTCTTAACCATTTCACAGATCAGGTAACTTCGGCATTCATCACTTTCACAGTAAGATTATTTCATGGCTCTTTAATTGATTGCATTTGATTTAACGAACAGCACGGTTGGATGTGATTTGCTTGATCGCTCGATATCACATCAAAATCATCGAACACAGAGTGGAAACCTCGACTCCCTTCGAGCTGCTAATGGTGGCCATGCTACCCTCATCCTCAAACTCAAGCTTTGGCAACCGCAACTGCAACCACTGCCCCAAAAAGAGCTGCAACAGCAGGGACATCCGTGAGAGCCACTCGAAGCAAATTCCTGTGCAAGAATTTCTTCAGCGCCTTAATATTCTGCTCTGTCGGGATGGTATCATCTGAAATCGCCTTCATCATCGTCCACATATTCGGCCCATTCAGCGCGTGAATAGCCAAGCACGCAAGACTAAATGCATACATTCCCCAAGCTCGGGTACCATCCAGGTCCTGCGAGCCAACGAGGAGATTTGCGGTAAGCGTCGTATAGGAGATGATTTCCAAGGTGATGACTAGCGGGAGAGTAGATGCGGTGTACCGGCTGAAACAGTGCGGAAGGGTGTTCCCGCCGTTGAGGGGGAGGGCGGGATGGAGGAATGACGTGAAAATAAAGTTCTGATCGAGATGGCACATCATCCTATCGCTGTCAGCTAGTCGTGTTCAGAAAGAATTCCAAATACCAAATTCATCTTACAGTGCACTTGATGTAGCTAATGGGATGACGCGGAGGAGGTTTAGTGCTGTACCACCAGTAGCGAATAATCCAATATTTGTTGTCATGATGAAGTTTTTTTACTTGACTCGGTTGAGGAGGCTGGTTAGTTTCGTTTATGTTGATGGGAATATCTTCTATAGAGTTAATATTTCTGTATTATATATGTCAGAAACTAGAGTGGTCTGATGCTTGCACCCTACACAAAATCGAACGTTCGTCAGTCAAGGAGAGTTTTCTGATGACCCCATCCCTAGTCACAAAACATGTGTTGAAGGGATGCCGACGAGGAATTTAGTATTGCCGGACACTTTCCATATCTAAGAAGTGTCCGACTCCACTTCGGACACATATAGGCCAACTCCAAATTCTTTGGACAGACCGAAACACTTTCGGGATGGGTTCGTGACATTCCGGAGAACTACTGTGGATTTACAAAACAGCTTATCGGTGACTTTCATCGCTTTCCACAAACTTGAACCAAATGAGCGACGGAAACTCCGATGAATCCATCAAGAATGGATATCCGTAGATAGAATAACACATATGGTCACCCAGCCGAACAATATGGGGGAATCCTCTTTACAATAAGTCGAACTCCGTAAACGCATAAATCCAGACTCCCCACAATCGCAACAGCTTTCAGCGATGTCAGTAACACGCGAGCTCCCAAAAGAACAAACCGCAATCATAACAGCATTTACAAACTCGAGTTTCGGTCTCACCATCAATAAGAATGTCTCCCTACCAACAATTGGCCCCGATCAGGTCCTTGTCCACAATGTCGCTGTGGCTCTTAACCCGTGCGACCATAAAATGCCCGACAACTTCCCAACCGCAGGTGCCATTGATGGATGTGACTTTGCTGGTACTGTCGTGGCCATCGGCGCCGCAGTAACCCAGCCCTTTCGGATCGGCGACCGAGTTTGTGGTGCTGTGCATGGCTCCAATCCGGCCAATCTTCTCTCGGGTTCCTTTGCTGAGTATGTGTGCGCTACAGCCGATATTCTACTAAAGATTCCGGATGGAGTGAGCTGGGAACAAGGTGCTGCAGTTGGTGGTGTGCCACTAGGGACCCTTGGGTTGGCATTTTGGGAGTTTTTGGGACTGCCATTCGATCCTGAGCACCCTGCGACGAAGGAGGAATCTTTCCCAGTGCTGGTATATGGAGGTGGTACTGCCACTGGAACTATGGCCATTCAGCTCCTTAAGTTGTACGGACACTTTTTCCCACCAAAATATAATTCCCCTGTCCAACCACGTCCCTTGTGTAAAAGGTTTCTGACTTGAGCATCGATTTCTTTAGATCTGGTTTGAAGCCAATCGCAGTTTGCTCGCCACGAAGTTTCAAGCTCGTAAAGTCATATGGAGCTGAAGAAGTCTTCGACTATAATTCTCCAGATTGCGCTTCCAACATACGTAGTTACACCAAAAATAACTTGAAGTACGCGCTTGATATTATCACCAATATCGCCTCCATGAAGCTCTGCTACGATGCAATTGGTCGAAGAGGTGGGAAATATACGGGATTAGAGTTGCTTCCAGATCATTCCCATTTGCGTAAGTCAGTGGCTCCTAGTTGGGTGATGGGGATCTCCATTTTTGGCAAAGAATTGGAGCTGAGTGGCGGATATGAGAGACCGCCAAATCCTGGTCACAGATTGTTTGGGAAGAAGTGGTTTGCAACCATGCAGAGATTATGGGATGAAGGAAAGATAAAGCCACATCCAATAAGGGCTTGCGAAGGCGGATTTGAGGGAGTGTTGAAGGGCGTCAATGTTCTGAGAGGGGGAAAGGTCGTAGGAGAGAAGCTCGTCTATCGGCTGAGAGAGACGGCTTTATAACGAATGTTTCAAATGACACCACTGCCGGTTTAGTAAGTCGTCAAAGTATCACCAACAATTAAAGTTGTATATAAGAACCTTTAAAGCTCAGTTCATTCTATTTCAATCTTCTTCTGGAGCTCGATCAAGAAGGTTGATCACCGTTCGTTTTTATTTGGTTGCGTCCTCTTTTAGCTGTTTGCGACCAATCAAATATAGCACACAACAAAAGCTGCACCCACTGGTGGGACAGATAAGAATGGTGTTTCTCTATAGCAACTTTCAAATTTCTAAGCAATCCAGAACGTTTATGAAAATTGATACTATATAGCAGCCTCTTCGGTGTGATTGTTCCATGAGAAGATGTCGAATCACCTTGGAGTGGAAATAGAAGCGGAAGTAAAAGCTTTCGATTTACTTCGTGAGGTAGCCGTTTCAGGGTACAGTGAATTGCCAAAATTCGGCATTTTGGTGAAGGTTGGCGGTGATAATGCACATAGAGCCTGACAACAGACAATTAATGTCAATTTGAGATTGTTCTAGATGAGATCATTACGCGCTAGATTAGGCTCATGTTCCAACTAGAGAGACGATGTGTTTCTCAGGTTTACGATTGAAGTATTGAATTTCGTTTCCAACTGCCATCTGTGCCGAAGGGATAATTTTAAATATTTGGAGAAGCACCGAAGAAACTTACCTGAGGTTTTGGGGGAACCGATGACTGTCGCGTAATTGAGTCTTAAAGCTCCCGATTCTTCGGACATATAATGCGTTAGCTAGGTTTAGAAGTCCCCGACTCGGACTACATCAAAAAGCAGTTCAGCAATGTTGTAACTCTGGCTATCTATCCAGAGCCGTTTATGTCACTAGGCACAACTACATTGGCACTGCTCGAGACCTATCATGTTCCAATTCTTCAAATCAGAATTTTTCAACTTTGAATTTGTACGCTTGCTAGGAACCGTCGGTTATGGAGGAGCAGAAGTTGCTGAGTGTCTTGATGTAGCAGCTGAAATTGTGAACGATGACCCTGAGAGCTGGCATCGTGCCTGGCATGCTCAAGGGGAGAAGGCAGAAGCCCATGCAATGGAGGCCGCAAAAAATGGCGATGTAATCTCAGCACGTAACGCCTACCTACGCGCATCAAACTATTTTCGAGCCAGCCAGTACATGTTCAATGATCGACCTGAAAGTCCAGATCCTCGCATTATTCCCATCATGAACAAAAGTCTCGCAAATTTTGGCCAAGCTATCAGGCTATTCGAAACAGAAGTTCATGTGCTCGAGATCCCATACGAGGGACATAAACTCCCAGGCTACCTCTACCTCCCACCAGCATCGAAGAGACTTCCCGGCAAAATCCCCATTCTAATCAACTGTGGAGGCGCTGATTCGATTCAAGAAGAGCTGTATTACATATATCCAGCAGCAGGGCCTGCACGTGGCTACGCTGTTCTGACGTTTGAAGGGCCAGGCCAAGGCATCGTTCTCCGTAAGGATAAACTTCGAATGCGTCCAGATTGGGAAGTGGTCACAAGCAGCGTTGTGGATTACATCGAAAACTTTTCAGTCAAGAATCCTGATCTTGAGCTTGATCTCAGTAGAATTTCCATTGCGGGTGCATCGATGGGGGCTTATTATGCGCTTCGAGGAGCATCTGACCCAAGGTTTAAAGCTTGCGTGTCCATCGACCCTTTTTACGATCTGTTCGATCTTGCTACTACCCGTATGCCGCCCGCTTTCATCAATGGCTGGATGTCAGGCTGGATAAGTGACAACTTCTTCAACAGTACCTGGAAATTCCTCTCTCGGTTCTCTTTTCAGCTAAAGTGGGAGTTGACCCATGTCATGTGGATATTTGGACTTCCGTCTGCTGCTTTAGGCATGCGCGAGATGCAACGATATACGTTGCAACTCAAAGACGGCGGTGAGTTTCTGCATCAAGTCAGATGCCCGGTCCTAGTGACTGGTGCAGCTCACACCATTTACACCAAACCAGAAATAAGCACAAATAAGATATATGAGGCACTCAAACATCTGCCAGACAATCAGGTACAGAGGTGGATCGCAAAGGCGCCTGGAGATGGAGGTTTGCAGGCTAAAGTTGGCGCGTTCGGTCTCTCGCAGCAGCGAACCTTCCAATTTTTGGATGAAGTGTTTAAAATTGAGAGGGAAAACATATCTCCAAATTGATGATATTTAATTGAAAGCTGTCTCACCTAAGCGAGCTGGGAACATTAAGACCCAATGCTGCACGTGACACAGCCTCAAAATAAACAAACCCCTTTCCTGTCGCTCGGTAAATTCCCAGCGAACTTGTATATGGCTGGGCATCCATACTCTCCTGCACTTTTTTCTTCAACAATAAAATTACATTATTTCCATTCTTCCTAGATTACCTCCATGTTGAGAGCGTAGGTAGTGAGAATGATAGTTAATGCAAATTTGTTTACTTGTAAGTATATCTTATACATCCATCCCCTAGATAGCTGCCATAGTCTTCCAAGATTTTACTTCAGAAAGCTGCATGCCATTACGGTTCTGTGATATATGTGAGACGGGCAGCCAGCAAACTGAGTTGCAATACAAAAAGAGTTCTAGTACCTTTACATATGGAGGCAATACGTTAGTCATCCCATGGCTAAATTTCCTATAACAATGAGGATAGTTGTGGCACGACTTTGGATTAGGATAAGTGATATGAAAATAAGTTTGACAGAGTGAATATGTGTAAACTTGTTAAAAAAAACTTCTACCATTCCTTCTTCCACTTCAACAAAAAACAAAAAACAAAACTCATTCCGTAATCGTAATCTAGCTAATTTCATC
>Ga0247734_1000149_pt1 | contig 62043 bp, 49 predicted proteins | sample UWRJL103311B2_FD_180933 | JGI IMG/M metagenome (GOLD analysis project Ga0247734, IMG submission 180933) | Plant litter microbial communities from Arlington Agricultural Research Station in Wisconsin, United States - UWRJ-L103-311B-2 | ecosystem: Environmental > Terrestrial > Plant litter >... | reverse complement strand
TACTAAGCTCGCGACGCATATGTGGTGAACTTAGCTTGAGCCCAGCTTGAAGCCATGGGTGGCTGAATAGATGAAGAAGGGCAATGTAACTGGTCTGCTGTCTGACCAGCTACGGAGTAGCTGGTGGTGAAGCATAGCAGGCTGTGTGGGTGGTGGAGTGTGGTGTGTGGTTTGTGTGCAGGGAGAGGCCCTGTCGATGATGTCGTCGGCCTGCCCTGTATTCAATCGCCGCTAACAAAAGCCTTGGTCTCTCTTATTAGAGTAGCTGCAACTGCTGGCGTTCTGGTAATGAAAAAGCACCTTCAATAGACCACCACATCCTCATTGAACTCAATTGCAATACGACTCTGGGCGGATCACTCTACACAGTTTGACATGTCATCCTCATACAAGATGGGCCCCATTGGGGGGAAAGGTATGCATTAATTATCTCAGGGATTTGTGCCAGGATTAAGCACCCATGGCCATGGATATCTGACAGCCACCTACAGCTTTCAACCATTCCTCGAGCAACGATGCTGAGGCAGAGTACGACCGATTACGCGATCTTGCGCGCGCCGAGGGTGCGAAGAGAGGAGCATGCTTTGACAAAGTACATGATTTATCTCCCCAATGTTCTTATTCCAGCCCATCTAACGCCGAGATTAGTCGCGTCAAGCCTACGAGCGTGGAGATGGAGCAGCAGCGCATGAATTGTCAGAAGAGGGAAAGGCGCATGGAGCGAAAATGGAACAGTTCAACAAACAAGCCTCGGAATTCATCTTTAGAGAGAATAATGCGAATGGGAAGGTCCCAGAAGACACCATTGACCTCCATGGTCAATTCGTCGAGGAGGCAGAAGATATTTTGGAGGAAAGGATCAAACACGCGCGGCAGAGTGGCCAAACCCATCTTCATGTGTATGTTCCTACGACCACTTACCAAAAACTGATACTAAATCAAGCCACAGCATTGTCGGCAAAGGAAACCACTCTGCAAACCATATTCAGAAGATTAAACCTCGAGTCGAAAAGGTCTGCCAGGAACTAGGCCTGCAATACTCTACTGAGGACAATGCTGGAGTCATGTATGTGAACCTCCAAGGTGGACCAGCAGTTGCGCCTCCCTCAAATCATCAAAATCAACCGCAACATGGTGGATACCAAGGAGGGAGCCAGCAACACGGAGGCCAGCAACAACATGGTGCCTACCCAGGTAATCAGCAACACCAGAACCAAGACCAACAACAGAATAACAACAATAACGAGGATATGGAGAAGATGGCGAAGAAGCTCTTGCCTAAGGTTATCAAGAAGCTCGAAGGGTGCTGTGTGGTTATGTGACAGGCATACGAGTTCAACATCAAATATTTTGGGGCATTGCAGCCCATTGGCTGTTGATTTATCGTCTAGTATCGTATTTACTATCTTGCGAGAACTCCCTAGCTGTATTGTTGAGTATCAGGGTCTCTTCTTAGAGCCACAATACCATCCGCAGCGGCATTTAGTCATGGTTTAACTTGGTAAATAGCTCCATATTCACCTTCATAGTCCTTCCCGGATAGAACCAGCTTGTACTTACTTTGGGTACGATTCAAAATGGGGCATTTAATCTACAGGCATGATCCACTGCTATCTTGCAGCCCGTTCTGTTTACTACAAAACATATCTCTTAACAATCTCAGGGTGAACAATCACGCCTCAGGCGCGTAATTCAAGAATGGTTATAACTTATTGTGGGATTCAAGAGCAGTTTTAGCTGCTTGTATTCACAATTAGCATAGCCACACCACTCATGCTTCACCTAAAACACCTTAATTAGCTGGCGAGTCAGTCAGATAATACTTCATAATGCCACAAACCCATTCAGCAATGCATCTTCTGATGCATTATACAGCTCTATCCAACCTGCCAAGTCTATCGGCTTGGACGTTGGTAAACATTCTTAAACCCAAGAATTCGACAGGGTATACTAGGTCTATATACTTTGCTAGTCTGCAACCCTGTTGGAATATCGTATTGAAGAGCACCCGATTGAAAATCTGGTAGGTCGTTTCGGGTTGTTAAACATTTCCTTTTCTGTCTAAGCAGTATAGAGCCGGAGGTGAGGTAAGGAATGGTACATTACTACCCAGACCCGAGTAGACACTGCTCTGTATTGCTTGATATTGTCTATGCCGCCATGCCGCCACATTGTGCAAGCATATCTATATTCAGCGTCTGTGGTGACACTGTGGCCACGACTCTAGTTACCCAGGTGGAATAAGTGCGTAATCCGTATCAAAGAGGAAGTCGATGCAAGCACTGAGCAGTCCAAATGTATCAAGCTCCATCATCGTATCAGCAGCCCTGCAGCGACCCATGTTTTCTTTTTCCTTTACCTAAGTGCTTCGTTTTGCCTCAGGAATGGAGCACACAGAACAGGTTCATGCTGGCCAACATACGGAGTCTGGCAGACTCACGACGAATGGAACATTGTGGTATCTCCATTCACTCACAGGATGTCTCGAGGAACTAATTTCTAGGCTGTGATATGGTGATTCGGAAGTCTAATTATAATCAGTTTGAACAATATTCAAGGGGAAGAAGAACTTCCTCCAGACCCCATTTCTGTGAACTGGTACTGTACATCTTATGGGAACCTGCTAGAACGAGTTAATCATTCGGATTTAGTTGGCTTGAAGTGTCTGAGTACATCATCGTCAGCCTCGCCTAAAACGGAGTCGAACGTGAGATTTTTCGGCATTTAAAATACAATGGTAGAATTCAGTCCTGAGTTTGGGAGCTTTCCATATGGCGCCATTGGCGAGAACATTATGTGAGAATCGAATTAGAGCTTGTAGAATGCAAACACGTTTGCTTTGTTGTTCGGTCCAAGTAGTTCATCTTATATCACGGCGGATATAACATGGCCACCTTATCTTGTGTAGGCGTGCATTGAACTATGTCTGATTCCCTTGCCGAATATGCCTAATGACGCATGTCGAGAGTCTTCCGTGCTTCAGAGTACCAGAAGATATTGCCGCAATCGTAGTTCACTAACAAGAGTGTGCGTGATTAGAGGGTTGGCATAGCCACTGTAAGATTTTACACCTGGTGAAGTCTCACATTTCACCTTGATGAGAGAAGGTTTTCAAGTAAAACAAGAAAAGTTAAAGTAACACAGAAATGATCCCCCTGTTCGTTTGGAGAGGGGGGTGGGGGGGGGCATACAGCTAGCTGATATTTAGGTCAAAGAAACATGTTTTAACATCTAGCAGATCATATTATAAACTACTTTCCACCTAGGCCAAGATTCTTGGTCCTCTCGTACTTTGTCCCGCCAAATGTTCGATTCAAGGATATCTCTTCCAGTAGTCAGATCCATGTCTTTGATCTGAACAAAATCTGTTCTATAGAAAAGTTTATAAAAGGCATAGAATAAAAATACCACAGGAACGGCAAGATAGGCTTCGAAGAAATTGGAGGTTCTTTCTAGACGGGTAACAGGGCCAGGCCCTACTGGATCGATACCTACCCAAAACTGTGCTGCAAGAATCAGGAGGAGAGATATGAGACCAGCCCATGACCCAACCGAGCCAGCAGATGATTCGTAAACTAGGTCGGAGAAAGAGTTTCCGTGATATAGCCACGCTTTTCTAAATCGAATATGTGCGTAGCAGATGCTACACCATGTAAAAATGCTCGACAGCCCAGACAAAGCTAACAACCACGTAAAGGCTTGTCCTTGTACAGGAGACAAATACAGGTATGCAAGCAAGCCTATGAAAGATGCAATACCGATATTGACCAGTGGACGTCCGTTTCGGTCAATATAACCCAAGATAGCGGGAGCTTGACCTTGTTCTGCAAGAGCAGTAAGAGTTCTTGTTGCTCCATACATCGATGAGTTGGCAACGGAGAGTACCGCAATTAAGATCACGGCATTCATCACCGAGTCCAAGCCGCCGATACCTGCATCTCTGATTGCAATGATGAACGGGGAAGTTTTAGATTGGACATTGTTTCTGTCGATGAGGGATGGATGGTCATATGGGATCAACAGCCCAATGATAGCTATCGAAACAATGTAAAACTTGCTGCAAATTAGTCCCAGCAACTCTAGCTTGCGTAAGATAGGAAGGACCTACGATGGCGATTCGCCAGAAAACTTGTTTAATTGCTTTCGGAAGAGATTTACTGGGGTTGTGTGTTTCAGCGGCAGCAAGACCAACAAGTTCCGTTCCCGAGAAAGAGAAAGCTGCTGTCACCAGAAGATTACAGAATCCTTGGAAACCATTATTAAAAGCTCCAGGATTGACCCAATACCGGGCTCCAATGTATCCGTTGTCTGGACCCCCGCCGATGTTAAGGATGATACCGAGTATTCTAACATTGTCAAAAGAAGTTTTGAGGAGGAGAATTGCAAAACGTACATGAACCCAATTACTGCTGTCACTTTTAGAATGGATAATACATATTCAGCTTCCCCGTAAGCCTTGACACCTCTTAAATTTATTGCAATAATGATGGTCAAGAATATAGTGATACTAGCCGCTTTTGGAATACCTAGCTCCCAGTATTCGAGTGTCATGGAAGCCGCCATAATCTCGAGGGGTAGAACGAACAGCCATTGCATAGCATAGTTCCATCCGCATGCAAAGCCCCAGGCTGGATCGATGAATCTAGTCGCAAATGCAGAGAAAGAACCCGCAACAGGAAAGGCAACGGCCATCTCTCCCAAGGCCTGAATTGTGAAATATAGAACAATGCCAATGATGATAAAGGCTAGAAGGAGGGCGGCGGGGCCTCCAACTCTCAATGCCTGACCAGAGCCGATGAATAAACCAGTACCTTTAGGGTATTAGTAGTGGTCAAAAAAAAAAAAACTTCTCTGGACTACTTACCTATAGATCCTCCTATAGCAAGCATCTGCAAGTGACGACCTTTCAGCTTCCGAGATAGGGATGTATTGGCTGTATTGTAGGCTGCTTGTTGTGCATCAAAGACCCTGCCATGGACAGCAGCATCATTATATACAGAGTTGCGAAGAAATCCATCAAAGGCTTTAGGTAAAGCCCTGAATCTTGGCTGGCCAACAAGAGGTATGACCGTGGAAGTTGAGGCAGGACATTGAATGTTGGAGTTGTTCATGATATACTTCATGTAGAGGGGTCATCAAATGGGAAGTTAAAAAGGTTGCAGTTCATCGCAAAATACTTTGCAATCCCCACTAGGTAGTGGATAGCAAAACAACGCCGTGCAATTGTGGAACCACAGATGAGATAAAATAGCTGTGTTGAGATTCCGAACCAGTGTCTCGTGTGGTTAAACACAACAATGTAGGTTTGATAATCACCCCATGGGTATATATATATATTTGGAAAAGTCGTGTCATGTGCAGTAGAAGGTGGAACAATCAATTTTGTCGCGCTTCGGCGATTCGTACACATAGGTAACCATTGGAAGTTAGTGAGTACCAGCCTGAACTCCACAGGCGCGTGCATGTACCCTCATGCATGTACCCTCATGCACCCTTGGTTCCTACTTACCAGTAGCTAACATGATCGCTACCAGGAATGCGGATATAACAACAGGGGAAGCTGCAGAGATAACACATGGCATCCACCTCTACGCACTAGGGTGTGGCAAGCATATTATTGAGTTTGATGGCAATAAGTGATAACATATCCAACGTACGGAGGCACTGTGTGGAGGTGTGCAGGTAACAAAGACTGTCCAGGGCTAGTGCTATAATGGCAATGGTTGCTTGACCAAGTGTTGAATTAATCAAGGTTATTACATTGTGGGAAATTTCTCCGATTCTAGTCGCCGCGCTATACGAAAGTACGCCTCGGGATTCGAAGGTCACAATCACGCATGACATGTGTCAAACACCTTAGCATGTAAACGATCGTGGGTAGAAGAAAATGAAAACAGTGAATGTTGCCACGCCCAAAGAATCTCTATTGTTAATATATTGGAAAGTAATGCATATATTGGCATACGTGGTAATTGATTAGCGGGAAGGTAGAATCAGAACCATGCACCCCCAAATGATGGATTCTCCCCTGAATGACCTCCAGTAAACTCCTCGAAGAGCTTATCAATCTCAACTTAGGGTTTTGCATCTAGCTTTGCAGCAACAATGTATTAAAATATCAATGCACCCGGACCAACATCAAGAAATTCACTTTCCAATCCACATTAATCAGCCAGATGGCTCAATGATTTGCTGCTGTCCTATGTATTGTTGGACGCTAGCTTGCTTCTATGTTCCCAATTCTAGTATCTCTACAGATCCCACATCATTTGAATTCTTGTCAATGCGCCACTTATCAATGATGCAAGGCCCCAGGATGGTACTTATCACTTGTTGCTGACCTCTCGATTCTATGGCTTCCATTTGTCCTTGGCCGGCCTACATGTTGCACAGGAAAATTCCCGTAGTCCCTTGCATAGCTCGGGAAGCTGTCTGTGCTAGACGTAAGGAGCATAACCATCCCTGATGCCGAAATTTGGCAGAGCCTTTTTAATGGAGATAGAGGGAAGGTCAAGTGAATTTGTTGCTTTTTCCACCCCTTATGGTAGTTGAAGAACATCGATCAGAGCCTTTTGGTTATAATTACGCGATGCACCACGAGTGGCGCTGAAATGTGGCCAGTACACCTATTCAAAGATATCGTCTCCCAAGCCATACGGAAGCACGATTTCTTTGATGCGAAATCTCGGTTTCCACCAATGCCGATGCTTACCAACTTGAAATATCTTGTATATTTTGATTTTCGATGACCGCCGCCAATACTTCTGCCTGTCGAATTCCAAATCTGCGCCCCATTTCCTTCAGATTCCTAACGACAAACTGTCGTACCTCTTTCGTAGCAATGTCCATAATTCCTGCAAACCAAAGGGGCCAAAGCATAAAATGAGGACCAGACATACGAATCATTGGAAAGTCATCATTCGATGAATTTCTAAAAGTTTTCCAAGGCATTCGTATTAATAATTCGCTCCCATTGCTTGGTTCAATAAAGTCACCTGGTGATGAAACACAACCCAGGTGTTGTGGAACGGTCGCAAGAATATCAGCTTGCATTTCGTAGATGACGTCGGTCGAAAGTTGAAATTGCATTTTGTATTCTGGTAAAGTAAAACGCGGAGGGCTCGCAGATAATCCTTTAACAAGTGTGCTTCTGATCGTTTCATTGAGCATAATACGTATCGTCCTGTTCAAGATATCAGTTTGATCCACCCACAAGCTTGCACGAGAGTTGAGAGGCTGACGGCCAGATTGAAAGTCGAATACATTATTTATGACAGTTTAACATAATGCTGTCAATTATCGATATTTCAAAATATTTGCTTACCTCATCCCATTCCAAACCTGAGCTACCCAATAATCATGATAAACATGATACCGGCCGTTCCAGGTAATGTCCAAATTTTGATCCGTGTAGAAAATCTTGTAAGCCCAGTCATTTGGGAGCTCTAGTGTATAGAGCCTTACGAGAGTTCGGTCGATTTTTAGTGCTCGAGCAAGAATATCTTCGGGTTCGGAGATAGACCCATCTTTCAAACCAGCCCGGAACTGCGTAAATACCATCATTGTATGCTGAGATAAGAATGCTGTCCCATCAAAATTGTTTTTGACTCGTATATCTTCTATCCAGTCAATGATAAAGTCAGGCAAAGGGGCATTGCGTTGAATGCAGCTTATCATTAGTGTAGATACGACCTGAACAAACATATTTCTGCCTCTTGGTGTTTCCAGTTGCTCACGGCCGCGAAGCTTCAGTAATGCAGCGGCACCCCTAACATGTTCTGCCCAGTCACGAATAGACTTGCTGTTGCTCCCAGTTACCGTTTCGTAAATGCTGAGAATCATGATGGCACTCAAAGTGCTGTCTCTTTTGACCATGACAGGGGATTTCAGAGCAGCATTCGTGTCTTGTATTGCTTTCAGATAATGATAACGAGCTTGGTTAAGCAAAGCTGGCTCCTGAGCATAATGTGCAAGACCAGCTATACCAACAGCTTTCATTGCTGCTAGTAGACTAGTGTCTTCACTAGGATTGTATATTGTGGATAAATATTCCAAATACCCTCTTGTTGGCCCGCTAGTATTTATAACGTAGTTGGTGACAAAGAATGCTGTAGCTTGATCTTCAATACTGGGCGCGACTGAAAATCCTGATATCTGGGAGTGAACTCGCCGGACAATTTCTAAGCCTCTGTTTGAATTGTTCTCGTCTAAGGTTTCTGGATAAGCCGACGATGGAGTCGAACAACCGGTTTCCAATGCAGTATGCTTTGCTGTAGCCCGAGCTTCCATGGCTTTATGCTTTTCTCTCACATTTACATTTTCATTTTTAAAAATGAGGTCTCCGAGGGCTCGATATCCTGGACACTTCCTTTTGGCCCGCGAGCACTGGGTGCAACCATCGGGGAGAGACCGTTGATCACACTGATGTGGTTAATTGGATACTTAATCAAGAATGGATTTAAGTGATATCGGGAAGAAGAAATAAATTGTGTTCTTGAAGACGAGAATTAACAGCATGTGGGAAGGTTAAAATACGTACTCGGGTTTTCCTCTCTCGGCCTAGGAGAAATTAGACGTTAGCAATTTGCCTGCATGAGGAGTTCTAAAGATGGTATATGGTCATGCTCACTGCGAACGTATAGTGCAGTTTGTAAATCCCCTTTGGATGCTGTGAAAGAGAGCAACTTACAAGCGTGACAACTTCCGGATGGCTTCCCACAATAAACCATCTTGCAATCCTTCAAAACCAGTCAGGGAGACCCGAATATTCGACTTTGAATCGTGTTACCACCGAGTCAATATCAAAGGATTTATCCTAGAGAGGAAGCTTTATCTGTTGAATTGATACTTGACTTCTCTCACATCATGCACCGCGCCACAGTTTTCCCAGGCCAGCACGATGATCAGTGGCTGAGTCGAGCATTAAATATTCACTAACCAAATATGGGCAGCAAGATGTTCGGCTAATTCTCTCCAATTTTCGAGACTCAATAACTCAGTAATTAACGGAAAAGTGCTGCTCAGCTCCATCTAGGCAACACGTAAAATGTAAGCATTTGGCTACTTGCTAGGATGCTAAGGTCGTATTTTCCGAAACTCAAAGAGCTAGCAAGATGTTGACACGCGGTCTTCAGAAATTTCCTTTGTTATGGCAATCCCAGTTCCCACGAGAACATATATCTAGCACTTCTTTCATGCGTCGTTATTGCTCGAGTTCTGTTCATTTCTAGTGAATATAAAATTCTCTTAACTTTCTCATATTTTTTTTGGTGCCCCTTATTTCAAAGATTGAGAGTAATTCACAGCTTTGGTACTTTGGTCCTGTTTCTCATTCACCAGGAAATTGGTATCACAACATAGTGGACCGCATTCAGTCGAGAATTCTCTAAAATGGCCACATTACTCTATAGCTACGTCCAGAAGAAACGTGCAAGCCGGAGACAAGGTATAGGGCGGTTCGATGTCTATATTAGTCCAGTTAACGAGCCTCCTAATTCGAACCTCATCCAAGCTGGGGCATCACCAATCGTCGGACATGGTCCAAAACACGAGACTGATTAGTCTCATTTCCCACTAATGTATCAGATGATCGTGGATTGCCACAGAGGTCAGAAGGAGATGTTTTACCTGACGAGAAGGATGAGTCTGGACCTGTGGTAGAAGCTCATCTTGCCGAATTAGAACGCATCAAACAGGAAAAGAGAAGTATGAGAGTATACAGATGGAAACTCATATTTGGTCTTTTTCTACCGTTTTCAATACAAGCACTAGAGACCACCGTTCTTGCCGGGGCCTATCCTTTTATAGCTTCTGATTTTGGCGAGTTTCATGCTAGTTCTCACGAGACAATGCTAACTATTTTCAAGCCGAGCTCAGTCAGCTAAATTGGATTGTGTCTGCTTTTAACCTCTGTTCTGCCACTTTTATCCCGTTATGGGGACAGCTTTCTGATGTCTATGGGAGGTATGTGGCGCTTCAATCGTCACTCATAATCATGCTGATCGGCTCGTCACTCTGCTCTGGTGCCCCTACTACTGCTTTCCCGATGTTGCTAATTGGCCGAGGAATTCAAGGAATGGGCTGCGCTGGTTTAAACATAGTCGTTAGAATATGTCTAGCAGACAAGGTTTCTCTAAAGTAAAACGCAAAGAACAACACGATCTTCACAATTGTAGCCGGTGTTTCCTACGGTGTAGGTCCTGTAATTGGAGGTTATTTAACGGAAGTTACTTGGAGATGGTGTTTCATCATCAATATTCCCAGTAAGCCATTGCTATTCCAACCAGAAATATCTTCACCTCAGTTCTAAAACCTCCACTAGTTGGTGTTGCAGCTATGGCTTTGGCCCATCTTCTCCTCCGCAAGGAGCTCTTAGGACCCCAAAAACTCCTAGGAGTTGATGGTACCCCGGTAGCGGAAAGTCTTATCCTGAGTCGAAGATCTCGATTCATGCGCCGGCTATCAACCTTCGATTTTGGTGGCCAATTACTCTTCCTCTGTCGTCTCGGTCATTAAATTTTATTTATGGTATGCTCGCGTTGACGGGTGTGGGGACTGGAATTCGATTTATGCCCGGTACACTTCACGGCATTGGATACTTTCCAGATATGGTTGCATCCATTGTCTCCTTGATTTTACTCTCGGTTGCGTTAGGAGGTACTTTCGGTATGACAGTTATGCTCAATATCTTCAACAACCACATGAGTGAAAAGGGCATTTCATTCACATCCGCTACATCCTCATCTTTTCAAAGCATTGCGGAGCTCCCGCAAGAACAACAAGATTATGTGAGGGAGCAGGCGAAGGATAGTATCACACTTGCACTTTTTGCGCTTAGTGGGTTCTTGTGGTTTGGATGTGTGTTGATGGCGTTGTTGGGAAATGTGGACATTGGGAAGGATGGATGGAATGATGAGGAAAATGAGAATATTACGAAAGGTTAGTCTAAAACTTGTACGAGATGATCATGATACGCGGAGTTCCAAGCCGCAAGGGACCTCTTAGAATATGCACTATTACCATATATGTATGCTAACTCGGTAGCAGGTACTTATCTGGGGAGTTTGATGAGGAAGAGGAAGGCGAGGGGGGAGAAGCGCTTGAGGGGTGTTTGAGTATCTTCTTTGGAAGCACTTGATAGACTCAGGTACCACATTTGAATATCAAAGGATGAAAATAGTATGTTATATATTGGTAGTTATTCTAGCAAAATGTATGATAACAGTCTCTCACCCCAGATACTTAAGGTAGCGACTAATGCTTCACTGTATCACCTTACCTGAGATAATCTGTACCAACATGATGCGGGATTACGTTTGCATGCCAACTGTCGCAATAACGCGTACTTACAGACTAAAATTGCAGCTGCAAGGACCTGTGATCTACTCTGCGACAGAACACCAATATATAATATATGTATTAATTTACTCGCCCAACTAGTGCCCGAGGCTTCCGTTTCTCATAGTCCAACTCCCCCCCAAAATCCTCTGGGTATCCGTAACGTTCGATCAGCCCCATCATGAAAAAGAAATCGTAAAATCATCATGCATCTCGACCTTTCAAGTCCATCTTAATGTACAACTATGTGCATTTTCTACATCTGATCTCAGATTTACGAAGGCTCGAGCCAAGGGAAATCTCTTGGGTCATCGACTCTCGAACAAACTAGATAAGAAACATTATGGCCTTCTCCAAGAAGACTGCTTCGCATTAATGGCCGGACGGTTTCTCTGGCCTTGGATTTCATTTCTTCTAGCCTCCGCTCGAATTTCTTGAGAGTTTCTCTGGAATATAGTTCCGGCGTCAATTTTAAAAATCGTTTACACTCATCATGGTTTAGATAAGTGCTAGGGGAGGTACCAAGAGTGTGGTATACTCGCCCTAGATTTGGTGGGAAGGGTTGTGGTGATGTTTCCGAGGTAGGCGGTATCGGGCTGATTTGTGTTGTGTTGGAGTGCACATGTCGATGCTGACCACCACTTCTAGATGGTGGCGGTCGACTTGGTGGTGGCATAGGCGGAGAAGTATTATCTGCTAGCCACTGTCGGAAAAGTGAGACTACCAGCCAATCCAAATATGAGTTTTGTGGTGTAACTCTCTCACCCCTTGATGTTGTAAGTGTGAGCCGAAACAATTGTCCCTCGACTTTTCCTATCATATCAGCTAAATCCTCGACCTTGTCCTCTATGATATCGAGCACAGAATCAGGTAATTGGTGGCGAATGTGTCTTTCTCCTACGGGCCAGCCGCCTACTACATGTATTAGGGCTTCCTGGAAAATAGTTTTGGACTGTGCCATGTAACCGAGCTTGAGGTAGGAGCTAGGATATTTGGCAACCTGCTTCCATAAACGAGATTGAAACTGCAGGAGATGGTGATCTATTCGTGGGCCGACCACAGCTAAAGCATCATATAGATCTGCTAATGTAAGAAGCGATTTGCATTGTATATAGGCATTTGCTATATCAATGGTATCCAGAGCCGGAGAGTAGTTGTAAAATACCCGAAACAGATTGTCATAATCGTTTAGCAAATCCTGGTCTCCTTGACTTAAAGGCGTAGCTGTAGCAGTTGATGGGAGGCTCAGATTTGCGACGGATCTGAAGAACCCGGTATTAGAAGCTGGCGGTTTATTTCGCACAGGTGGTGGCCTTGCATCGGGCGCGCCAAACACGGACAATGTGTCAATTTCCTTCTGTACCAGCATTGGAATGTCATCGCTTCCCGTTCCAGGATCTAATTCATATCGCCATCTCTTCTTGGGAGCGTCTCTCCTAGCTGACTCACTTCCCGAATCTTCTCCTATTCTTGAAAGCTCCCCTCCACCTCCAGTTGTAGCCCGAGACCATTCCTGGCTTGTGCTTGCCTCAAAGAACCCCGAACATTGTGTGAGAATAAGTCGATGTAGCAAATATCTATTTGTCTGTGTTCCTGCTTTGACGGATATTTCGACATCGCCGGTGTGTGTGAATACTGGGAACTCGTTCTGTGGAAGATACGAGGAGCCTCCAGCGTGCGACCTTCCTCTATGGTGGCGCCTGCTTCTTGAAGACACCACGGAAGAAGGGCCTCGGACTGCGATTTCGTTCGATTGAGAAGGCTGGGACACCATTGCTGGCAATGGCCTTGCGCACAGTCAGTAAAGCCTAATTCCGAGCGTGTAAGATGTGTTGTAGCAGAGAATATACGGTACTCCCACATACACAAAAGATCCCTCTCCTACTCCTGGCAGTGGATAATCTTGAGAATTGTACAATGGAATCCTGTTCGCGGCGACTCTCCTTTATGCGCACTGCGCAAGGCTAGCTAGCTAGCTTCACCCGTCCGAACACGTCAGAAAAGAGGGAGCGGTATGCGATGGGGATTAATGTAGCAAGCAGTTCAGACTTCGAGTCCGTGATAAAAGCCAAAAGCTAAGTCATGAATGCACGAACGCGTTGATGGATAACACAAGATCGCAGCACGCACGCGCATAATGTTAAAAGAAGCAAAACAGCAGAAGGTAGTCTCGGTAGTGTAGTGAGTGGCAGGACGATATCTGGGTTGCCCTGGGTGGCGATACAGTATCACGAGCGCACGCGGAAGCAGGAGAGAGCGCCAGGACCAAGGAAAACAATCCAAAGAAGAAGCCTGAGATCCTGAGCCTGGCTGTGAACCAATCGTCTTACTAATCCCCGACTGCTCTGTGGTACTTTACTGTACCTTTTGTACTGTACTGTACAAAGTAGAGAGCAGTACCAGACTCGCCAGACTCGCCAGACTCAAGCAGGGCAGGGCAGGGCAGGTAGTCGACAAACCAGTGGAGAGAGAGAACGACAGAGAGAAGGGCCGTCAGAGTGCACATCCTTGGTACATCGATCTTTGAGGGTAAGTTTGGTCGCGACCGCTGGACCACTCATTTTCTCGCGTCGACATCGTTGCAGGATTTGGCTTTAAGCTGTGGCTGGGCTTCACAACCACTTTGCACAACAGTACAGCACAGAACCGCCGATAACCGGCTAAGGTTTCCAGCAAGAATTGGTGAATGAGTCGTGCATTAGCGGCACAATTTTATGTTCTCCGTTCCCACCTCATTGCCAGTCAAATCGCCGAACTCAGCCAAGCTGTTAAGAAGTGCTAGAGCACAGCTGAAGCCACAGATGATTCAGGGGAAGGTCAAGCAAATATCAGATGTTGTTGGGAGTCAGCGACCAGAGAGGCTAGAATGTCAGCTATCACTTGTAGAAAAGCCTTTGGAAGGCCACGGTGCATGTCGCTCAATATTTTTGTTATCACTGTAATCGGGGAGAGCAAGCAATATGTTTTTTTTTGTCAAACCAGCCTATATTGGTATTCACAATCCATCACACACATCACCAATCATCATCAAGTCACGCTTATATAATATCATGTGCCAAGTGCTGCAGACAAGTTCAATGCTTTTGTGTTATTGTTGTGATATAGTGTTGATGATCGTCGAGGTTCGTGGCCCCAAAGCAGAACTATCCGCCATGTCAGAATTTCGTTCTATCATACATACATATGCTATCCTTCTAGGATGCCCGCCGTATCCTGTCCCCGAACGCAAAGCCACCAAGAGTAACACCATCGTAAAAGTAAAGAAACCCCCAATTTGTTGTTAGACACGCAATAGCAATAATAAGAGATCATCTTCAGCTCATATCCATCTCGACTTCCAATATGGGTGCTAGATTGTCAGTAAATACATGGGGAATACTTCCCTCAGCTCCATCCATTATCCGTTCTACGTTGTTGGTCAATGCTTGAGATCCGTCATCAAGCTTTGGGGTCTGGCCAGCCTCCATTAAGGTCGTTCCGTCGAACACAGGTGTCGGTCCAGAGAGATTGGCGAAGGTTTTGTCTAGAGTCGTGCTCACCAACTGGCCCTGCTTCAAATCTTCACCGAAGAGGAAGAACCCTTCGTTGGTTTCCACTAGATAGCTTGCTAGACCTTTACTTTGAAGTCTGATTTTTGCATCGGTCACTGGATAATGATTATTGATATATTTTGTCCAGCCTCTCGATGCTGCCTGAATGTCTTCGTCTGTGCTGATTCGAGACCAGCCGATTCCCAAGTGTCTTGTAAAGTCGTCAATAGTTGGTTCGGTATAGCCATTGATTGGAGACGCAGCGACTGGCGTGCCATTATTCAAGATGTGTTCTTCCGAGATTGAGGGTGTGGAACCAAAATCCAAGCGTTGGCTTTTTGCTGAGCGCATAAATGGTCTCTCAGGAGCCGCTGCAATCGGCGCGGTCTGTGTCTTCTCCTCTGCCTTCTCTTCAAGCCATGTTCCGCTCTGACTTTCTGGCGAAATGCATCCGTGGCCTCCAGGCTTGATTAGAACCATACCTTCACCATAAACCCAGTCATCTTCATTTTCCGGTGGAGTAGGAATCGAGATGGGTTGCTGAACAGGGAAGTAGTCGTCTTCCAAGTTTGGCGCAGCCTCGTCGCGTGAGCGTTTGCGACCTGCGCCTGAATTTGGAACAGCGCCCGTTGGTATAAGTGTCGACCATGAAGATGATACTGGAGATTGGTATGTGGGGTTTGAGAAGGGAGAGGAGAAGACGGGACGGTTTGGGTTCATATTGAAGGATGATTGAGCTGGAAGTTGAGGCTGCAGGGCTAGAACGGGAGACTTATTGTTGAAGGATCTCATATTCGGACGGACAAGGGCAGATTGAGACAGGTTGGTTGGCAGCAAGACGTAAGATCGATGGGTAGAGAGTAGTAATGGTAGGAGAAGCAGCAGGAGTTGTTGTACTAGTCGGCGACGGCGAAGGTAGTTTCAATAGAGGTGGATTGGAGTTGTCAAATAATTCAATTGAGAGTAGTAATAGGGTGAGTAAGTACAGTATGAAGGGAAGAAAGGCGAGAGAGAAGAGCGTAGGTGGTGTGGGAAGCAGGAGAAGAAGAAGAAGAAGAAGAAGAGGAAGAAGAAGCAGACGAAGACGGGGAAGGGGGAACAGAACATGAGTGTGAGTGAGAGAGAAACCTAGCTAAGCACAGAGAGCGAGAAAGAGAGCGAACGTAGTGTGAGTGAGCAGACCGGCGACTGGCACCACTACTACTACTACTACTACTACTACTACTGTACTGACTGGCACTGGCACTGGCAGAGATGGATGGATGCCGGGAGTTGCCAGGTGAGCAATGAGCATGGATGGGGAAAGGCGGGGCGGGGCGGTCAAAGCCTAAGCTCCACAATCCACCACCAATCAGAATGTGGGAGGCTAGTCGCAAAGGGGAAAGGCTGAAAGGCACTGCATGACTTTTGTCGCCATCCAGCGGGTAAGAGGTGTGAATCATCTTGGCAAAGAAGTGACTTCCTCAGGCATCCTACGATCGATAGAAGTGGAGCTGGCAAGTTGGTGGCCTCCGGATCCAGGCAAGCACTCACTCCTTTGCTGCTTGCTGTGCCTCACCGGATTTAGATTAGCGTGGTATCGGCCCTGACGAATAAGCGAAAAGCACTCCCTACAGGATGGGGTTTGCGTACGAACTCTCGTACCCTTTAAACGTCCAATAAGGAACAAGAAAAAGAAGTATCACGTGTTTCAAGTGCTCCTTTTACACTTTCTGGACTATCGGTCTCATATTCATCCACATGATATTAGAAAATGAATGACCACCATGATCATCACCCTTGATTTGTTCCATTTGCATAGAGAGGTGGTTTTCTTTTTGTAGAGGGCATATTGGTAACAAGGCTGCGCCACGTGACCAAATCTTCATTTCAAGAACTGTGGAACGGGAGGCTGCCTCCAAGTACTGCATGAGGCGCAATCTGCGTAAGGGACTTACGACCACTTCTCCCTGCTGTTGCGCGCACAACTTAAACAGTTCCACATGAATACAAACCGATTCCGATCATGGCTTCGGTAACTTCCCTAGATAAGGATATGAGGCAGTTGCGCCTTGACAGATATACCCCTCAGGCTTCCAAAGAAGCCCGAACTTTCATAGAGGATGCCTTAGGAGAACCCCTTGCCAAACCAGATCTCATAGAAAGTCTCAAAGATGGAGTTGCGCTTTGCAAGTACGTGATGAAAGCATTTGAACGGCTCTCAAACACTATACTAACATTTGCCTCTTTCCAGGCTTGTCAACCTGGCAGTACCGAATACCCTAAGATTCAAGTCCAAGGCTGTGATGCCATTTGTACAAATGGAGAATATCTCCCTGTTCCTGGAAGCTTGCAAAAAACCACCCTTCGGGCTTCAATCACACGATGTTTTTCTTACAGTTGACCTCTACGAATCTAAAGACCCCGCACAAGTTTTACAATGCCTCGGTGCTTTTAGCAGAGCGGCGCATAGAATTCAGCCATCAATATTTCCTTCACCTATTGGTGGCAAGTCGAAAGGCGCTGTTATGAGTCCACAGAATACCGGAACGGGCCAGGTTGGTGGTGGGAGCTTTGGAAACAACAGAGGAAGAGGGGTGTCTAACGCTAGCAACTCATCGTCTGCCTACAACTCATCTGCTCGTCCTCCAAGCTCTTTGACGCCCACTCGAACCGGCGAATCTAATAGTGGTAGATGGAGCCCAACCAAAAATACAACTACTTCACCCGGAGTGAGTAGCTGGAGTAAAAAGTCCGACGAGGGTGCCACGTCTCCTGCTTGGAATATATCACAATACGGTTATATGGGTGGCGCTAGTCAAGGTAATTTGGGTGTTTCTTTTGGTGGCCGCCGACAAATCACAAGCGCAGGGCCGCACGTTCCAAACATGTTTGAGAAAGAGAAGAAGAGAAAGGAAAAGGAAGCAGAAGAAGAACGTCTACGCTTACAAGCTGAAGAAGAGGAGCGCATACGGCGTGATGAGATCGAGGCTGAGGAGGAGAGGGCCCGCATTGAAGAGGAGCAACGATGGGCTGCTGAGGCGAGGAAGTTGAGAGAAAGAGAAAGGAAAAAGGCTGAAGAAGAGAAGCGGAAGTGGGAGGAAGAAGAACGGAGATGGAAATTAGACGAGGAACGAAGACAGAAAGAGGAGCAAGAGGCAGAGGCTAGGTTACAAGATGAAAGACGGAGAGCACGGGGAAACAGTGACGCACGTTTACGGGGTCAATTCTTAAGCCAGTATCAAGCTGAAAATGGACTGAAAAGAGACCACACTGGCAGCGAAGAGAGCAACCGAGTCAAGGAACTCGAGCGAGAACTTGAGCAGGCTCGAGAACGGGAACGTCAGTATGAGCGAGAGCGGCAAGCAAAACCACGTTCAAGGAGTCGGCACGCTCTCGAAGATCATGATTTCTCCGACCGAATGAAAGAAGCTTCGAAGGCTCGGGCACGGTCCCGTAGTCGGCCACGAATACCAGAGAGAATGTCCAGTGATGAACAATGGCGGAAAGAGGAACGGGATTACTTACGTCAGCAACAGCATAGCTCGCATCATTCATATGAACAACCACATGATAGTGATGGACCTTCAAAATCACCAAGACCGTTACCTGAGCCGACTCCACCAGTTCGGGTAAAGACTAACCATACAGGCCCATCGGCACGACCACTCCCAGATCCCGCAACCTATTCAAGACCCACTCCTCAGAATATAAATCGGACTGATAAGTTCCTCTCCTCAAATCCGGCTCCGCAAAAAGCACAACCGAAGACGACTTACTCAAATGAAATCGGCGGCTTTGACAGTGCTGCTGAACGTGACGCTGAGGATAAGCGTCGCCTTGCATCACAAACCAAGACTAAAGCGTCAGGTTGGGCATCGAAATCTTTACTAGAGAGAGAAATGGAGAACGAGCGTCAACGGCAACAAGAGTGGGAAGAGAGTCAGAAAGAGATCAAGACCAAAGTCCCCACTGGGACTGGGGTTGATGGAGTTGGTGGTGGCATAGGAGGGAAGTGGGATGTAAATCAATGGACTGGATACACGGGAGGAGATGGACAAAATAGAGGCTCGCAGGGTATCGGAAGTGGAAGAAGGCAGATTGTGGGACCCAGACCACCACCGGGAAGATGATATAGTTGATGATTGAAATACTATACCAGAAGAACTCGTAGAGAATGAGAAACGATTCATGATGACAGGTAATGAAACTTGATAATCCGATGGCCGTTGTTCGATTTCCAGTGATGCATTCATAGCTACATAGCTACATAACCTGTTGTGCCTTCACTGTCTAATCAGGTAGCAATTAACTACAAGGCATCTTAACCATCCTAAATCTATACTTTTGTACTTAGTGATGATATCTCCGGTTTGAGTTAATGTAACAAGGCTTCTAACCATCCTATACATCTAGAATACTTAGATGCTGTCTTTAAAGTGAGTTCTATTCACTTTGAAGACTGTCTTGGCTCTTCAGCTTCGTTCAGTAGTTCAGATGAGTTATAGCTCCATCCAAGGGATCCTACCTTTTGGTGCAAAATTAACATTGAAACAAAATATCGTAATAGTGGCATAAAACCCGATATTACAGCTCGCTTCAACACTCCTTGTAAGTTTATAATAATGTAGTCTCAGGTCCCGATCAGGCCTCAAAAAGTCTTGGATGATGACTGCTCCCAGCCCTGTGATGAATCCTAAAGGTAAAGATTGCTAAGCTAGCAGTACATATCGCAGTTTGAGTGCAAAAACTACGATCAGTCTTCCCACGCTATCATTCATTGGTCCTATAATCTCTTTCAGCTCCATCCGTATATCGGGAATTATGCCCCGTCCGCAGCAGCTGGCTGAGTCCCAATATAACTCTCCGATTTGTTTCCCAGCACCGTGTCTGTTGCCTCTCGATACATGACCCAACATCTCTCGATCACATCCGCAACACTGATGTCTTTCCTTACAATCCCAGAGTGTATTAGCTCTACAACGTGCATCTCCACCTTCTTGTACTCATTCCAGTCGTTTCGAAACCGGCCCGGGAGCCCGGAATTGTGGAGTAGCGCGATGATACCTGCGTTGACGGTGTTGGCGGCTGCGAGTACGGTGATAGGAATACCGTTTAGAGCGCTGGATGCTCCTAGGGCAGTCAGGATTGCGCCGAGGACGACTAGAAGAAGTGTTAGTAGTGATTGATGGGAATGATGAGATTTTAGAGATTTTAGAGAAATAAGCAATAGGAGGTGACTTGTTTAACCCCCAAGCTAGAATATATCCTTTGTAATATGGAATACACAATGGCGGGGATAATAGTGGAATATGAGGTGTACCTTGAAGCACAACACAAATGCTATAAACAAAAGAACATAGATAAAAATTTCTCTCGCTCTTGCGTCGCGAGCGCAGAATCCTCTTATACAACCCATCAGGCAAGGTACTGTATTTGACAGTACTGGCCATCTTTTCCTCATCCTGGGATATTGCCCCAAGTGCACGACATAGTCTAATATGTTCGGTCACTTCGAGAGTTCTTACGGGGTGAATAGGAATATCCAAGGTGCTCCTCCGGGTAGGCGCTTTGATGTCAGGGGAGTGATCTTGCTTTTCCGTAGAAGACCCGTTCAGGTGCTGCTCCCTCGAAGCTCTATTGGAATTTTCCCCTCCTTCTGACATAATGTGAAGCTGATTTGCCAATCGGAAATTTCAAATAAGGTATTAAAACTTGGCATTAAAAATGTTATAAATCTGACTATATCTGATTCAAATTATCGAAACAAGAGACGAAGAAACTTTGTAAAGCATGGAGAAGCAGCTAAAAGTGAACAGATTTATGTAGTGGAGGGGCGCATTATTCTTCAGCTCACCATCATATGATTGCGAATGCCTGTCCAGCTTACTTACTATGTATTGCACTACCTCACTCACATCCTACTGTACCGCCCGGCTCACACAAGATTAGAATGGTTGACAAATGGAATTCGTGAAGAACAAGTAAACTTTTGTACTCCCTTCAGCTTCATGTGCCACCAATACATGAGAATATTGCAAGGAGGTCGAGGTCACGGCCAGGTGGCTACGGGCGTATCGGAATATTGAAAGTCTAGTAAAATCTGTCTGTTACTATTGAAAGAAAGTAAAAAGTATAATTACGGTAGGGCTCTGCTGTAATTGGCACTGCAGCTACTTCCATCCAGTCTGTGGCCTCCAATCACGATTCATTTAGGTGGCTGGCTGAGCGAGATGAGCTCAGATCATGTCAGCACAAAAATCACGATCTCATCACATCACATCCTACGGCGACTGCCGAGTTACTCGCAATGCCTTTCGATGCTTCAGGTTAACTGTGGCGTTTGTGATAGAGCCAGCGTGTTGGGGTAGGTGACGACGATGTGGGCGTATGCAAAGGTGGTTTATGTTTATTGTACAGTAGAGGAAGCGAAGGTAAGAGGAATAAGACAAGATATTAAGGAATAGGTAAGGAAGGTTACAAAGGCTTGAAGGGCAATGAATATATATACCTGAAGCTAACCTTATACGACTGGTGTGTCTTTTGCCCTATAGGGATTGGCGTGCACGGTACGTACCTCCGTAAGTAACTCTATTCCCGTCCCTCCTTCGTGTACTTACCTATCTATATCTCACATCGTGAACTTTCTCACCGGCACGTAAAAAGTGCTTTTCTTGTCCTTGAACTTGAGAACCTGTTTTATCCGGATGAAGCACTCGTAGGGGAACCTGATATGGTGGTCTATCAATGTATAAAAGACAGAGCCGACAGGATCATTGCACTTCCACCAAATGCGCAGGAGGCAAAGAATGCTAATGGTATCCATACCACGGCAATATGTCAATAAATGGTAATCATCTCTTGAGAAAAAGACAAGACCATATACAGTAATGAATCAATGATGAGGTGGCGGGCTCTCTGTCTGTACCCCTGAGCCATGGCACGGGTTTTCGCTGCTCCCTCTTCCGCATTTCTGAATTCTTCGTCAGGAGTAGTGCGATCTGAACTCACCCCGGTTGAAGTGATTCCCCGCGATATTTCATTAACCCATGAGCGCCTCAAGTTAAACAAGCCCTGGCTGGGGCATGGCTATGGTATGACTGGCGCGTCCTTTAGCCGCCATGTGTCAATTGGTGGCTCCATGTTGAATTAACGGAATATGGGGCCGACCTTTGGCAATTATCATCGGCTCCTGATATTTCCGTTCCTATCTTTCAGTACTGTTCTTTTGCACGGCAATGCAAGATGCCGCACATGATCAATCAAATCCTCTCCTTTGGTTTCATGAATATCGAGTAGAGTAGATCTCGGACCGTGCTATGCGCCGATATGGGGATCATCCAAAATGGGCCAATTCCCAATTTATCAAGTATATAAGTATATCCGAAGCCATCGGTCTAAGACGGTTTTTCACAGGTACAAGAGCCCTCTGAAATCCCCTTTGTATCTTTCACTCTGCAAATTAGGCGACTATTTCCCACAAGTGGTAGCTCACGATGTCTTATCAACTACTTATTGCGCTCTCCCTGCTAGGCCTCATTACCGCGCAGACTCCTGGTTCCACTCCAGAAGTACATCCAAAGCTTCAGACATGGAAATGCACAAAGTCAGGTGGCTGTGTTGAGCAGACCAGTGCAATTGTCCTAGATGCACTAGCGCATCCTGTCCACCAGCGAGATAATCCCAACCTAGGGTGTGGTGACTGGGGAAACCCACCGAATCCCACTGTGTGTCCAGACGCAGCGACATGCGCCAAGAATTGCATCGTTGAAGGAATACAAGATTACACTAACTACGGCATAAAAACCACGGGTGACGTTCTCTATATGAAACAACTTAGAGACGATGGATCTGTTGCAAGCCCAAGAGTTTACCTTCTAGCTCCGAATGAAAAAGAGTATGAGATGCTGAAGTTGACGGGTAATGAATTCACCTTTGATGTTGATGTTTCTAAGTTGCCCTGTGGTATGAATGGAGCTCTGTATCTCTCGGAGATGGCTGCTTCTGGAGGAGCTAGCGAGCTTAATACTGGGGGAGCAGCCTATGGTACGGGATACTGTGATGCGCAGTGTTTTGTAACTCCATTTGTCAATGGCGAGGTAAATTCTCATCCTGAGGGCCATCCGAGACAGTCTGCTGATAAACAAGTAGGGTAACGTCGCTGGTAAAGGTTCTTGCTGTAATGAGATGGACATCTGGGAGGCAAACGCTCGCGCAGAGCAGATCGCACCACATGTATGCAACCAAACGGGACTTTACGGATGTACTGGAGCGGAATGTGCATTCGATGGTGTTTGTGATAAGAATGGATGCGGCCACAATCCATATGTGCTAGGAAATAAGGGATACTACGGCCCCGGTCTGACCGTAGACACCAGACGACCCTTCACCGTGGTAACACAATTCCCAGCTGAGGGCGGAAAACTCGCCCAGATCCGTCGTCTCTACGTCCAAGACGGAAAAGTTATCGAGAACGCCTCGGTGAATATCACTGGTCCTCCACCTGGCAACCACATCGACACCGAGTACTGTGCAGCGACAGGAGCTGTCCGTTACTTGGATCTTGGTGGAATGGAGGAGATGGGCAATGCTCTGACCAGAGGAATGGTCCTTGCCATGAGCGTGTGGTGGGACGATGGGGGAAATATGAATTGGCTGGATAGTGGAAATGCCGGCCCTTGTAACGCCACCGAGGGAAATCCTAAAATTATCCAAGCTATTCAGCCCGATACTGCTGTTACGTTCAGCAAGATCAAGTGGGGTGAAATTGGGTCTACTTATACATCTTAGAGCTAGATTAGTGGCCATTGGTATTTATCATCTTGACTTTGCACTTTAGATTATTTTGGCTGGACTGTTCACACACGTGCCCAAATCTTAATACCGCAACGGTGGACGCAGCTTTCAGCAATAGGCATAGCCATAACCATCGCCTCTTTTGCTATGTAAACCTCCATGATCACATTACATGTCCACAATACAGTGTAAGTAGCTTCTCATATAGGCCAAGAAAGGAAGCCTTGTAAGCCCAGGGACCACCGGGTCGGGCCTAGCTTCGAAGTACGTACTACGGCGGCTGCTGTGCTTGCATACCTATACTTAAACACTACAATGTCCCAGCTCCCTACGTTATGCGTGATATACGGGTCTCCCATCGAAATCCATCAAGCGAGAAAAGAAAGGAGGTGGTTGCCAAGAAATTTCTCTCCGAGGTAATAAAAGTGGAGTATTTCCATGTCCCAGTAATCAGCATGACGCAGCCAAGCTAGGCCAAATCGAATCATGTTTACTGATGACGGAGGCCCAGGCCAAGTCTGTAAGAACATGAAAGCAGCCCAAAGGATATCCAGATACGGACATTGACCTTTCACCTTTCAACATTCACCCCTCACTCTTCATTCCCGCTCACCACCTAAATCAAATTCTGGTACCGTAGAGGCATCGTACCTTCTCGACATAAGATCCTCACGCACAAATCTTCTCTTCAACTTCCCACAACACGTTATTGCAAGCAAGCCGCAAAAAATGCCTGAGGTAATCCGCGGCATAAGATCTAATTCCAATCCCAATCCTAATTCCGGCACACCGGCAAGCCCTTCGCAGGATCCAAGGGTGACCTTCGAAGCCAATCGAGAATATTCCAACAATTCCATACGCCATATTGGAAGTCCGGACTCGGCACAGAGAGATCTTTCAAAACGCAGACGATCCTCGAATCGTGATCGGGAAGAACGGGATGCATACTACGACAGTCGAGCGGCTTCTCAAACAGAGTACCGCAGACGAGCTAGCAATCTGCAAGCATATTACCTCGACCACCCTGACCTCCTTCCTCAATTACCCTTCACATTCCGGCATGGGTTTAAGAGATGGAGGCTCGGAGGTTACATTACTTTGATGGTTATTGACGCTTGCGTTGTTCCCATCGTACTCTATTATGGCCTGACTTTCGGCGGTGATGTTGAAGGTTTCATAGTGTTTGCAGTTGTCACGGCAATATGGGGAGGACCAACGTACGTGGAATTTGCAGTGCGATCCTTACGTCTGATCAAGAAAGAGCACTTTTACAAACCACTCGGAGTTGAGAAGCGGTGGGCCTTTGATATCACGAACTGGATTCTGGTTCTCAGCATTACTACCGTGACAGCATTGCTCATTGTAGGCGCCGCACCACACCATGTGTTTCTACGAGTTCTATCGATGCCCGGACCTGCCATTCTATTTTGTCTGGCTGGCCCAGTCTTCTTTATGAGCTTATACAACGCTTTTGGGTGGAAAGCTCCTTTCCAGATCAGTTCGACCAAAAAGGGAGACTTGGTCCTTCCAGGAATATACTATATTGTGGAAGATATTGTGGCCGTCAATTCAGGAGGAGGTCGTCCGTTTCGAGAGGGGTGGGCTGCTAGATATAATGCTAGTCCTATATTTCGGAAAATGATTCGAGATCAGTCATGGTTCTGGTCGGTGCCAGGTATATTAATTGGTATTGCATGCACTATCGTGGTCTGCATTCAGGAAGTTCCTAGAGAAATTGCATATGGAATTGGTAAGTCTTTGCTCTCAATATTGTCTCATCATACTGACTATAACATAGGCTGGGGCTTTCCTTTTATTTGGGCAGGCATATGGGCTGCCATCACTGTGCCCTGGGTGCGTGCTGTAATGCATAAAGAAACTGTTAGTTGGGAGGAGGAATCGGCAATCATGTCAGCTACAATGATGAAGTCCCCTCCCGCACCAGCAGTAGTCCCAGGTCCTTATCAAGGATCTGGTTCATTAGACTCTGGTGATACTCCTCTTGTCAAAGAGAAAAACGTTTCAGGAGATAATACTCCGAAAATTGAGAGGCAAACTACAACCAATTGAAACTTGGTGGAGTTATTGGCTTATTTGGAGATAATTGCGGTCCGAAAAACTTTTGACAACTTGATGTCAATAAGCGAGGCATATGATGAGTAGTCATCGTATTTAATGATAAACGACCGTTACCATTCAATGCATAGAAGGGCGATGAGCAGCATAAATTCATGACTTCTCATATGCACACGACGAGGAAATTATCCGGTTTCTTTCTTGTTTTCAGCCCACATAGACTGTACTTATATTGAGGACATGCCGAAATTCTACTAAACAGACGGGTGTAAGGCTAGCAAAAATCTATAAATTATTAATGTGCCAATTGGTGTTTTTAAACTCTCACTAACTCTTCAGGTGAGGAATTAATTGCGAGGTTCCATATTCCATACATTTATACTTTTATTCATAAGTGCTCTGATATAAAAAAAAATTGCAAGTGCATCTACTAGGTTGGATGAGTCTATCAAGTGTTAACTGGTTCCTTTATATTACATGAAATCATCTGACATGAGCCCGAGGAATTGTTATGACTGGCTACGTAGGTCCAAAAGGTGCAGACTGTCAGAATATCATCAACGAGTTCAACATAGGGTCAACTCATAGAAACTCTAACTTTATTCTTAGACTGCAAATCAGGGCTTGAGCAAGGCGACAGAGGTACCGAGCGTATAAACTTACACGGAGGACGTCGAGGCTTGTCCATGACCACTAACCCCGATAAACAATGCGCCGACATCCTGTCCTTAGTCCATTACAAACTCAGTCAGACCTCAGACCAACTATACCCCGGAATTCCATATTCACCTCAGTTTACTCAAGCTGCCATAATCATTCTGAGGACACATCAAAGAGATGCCTAGCCAAATACGTTGGCAACGATCCGTGAGTCTCTCAGAAGCTCTCTGACATGTATATCTCTCGTTCGTTTATTAACTAGATGAGAGCTGATTGTTCTTTCTGCGCTTTGTTCAAGTTCACTATACTGTTCCACGAGTTAAAATAATGCGTCTCTAGAACGACAAGCGGCTTCTCAAATGTCTTCAGGGGTTGCACAGGATTAGGGTCCAGGATGCACACTCCAAAGTGGCGGAATCAATGGCCACTTGATTATGAGTAACCATTGAATCCTGGCGCTGAATAAGCATCATGAGATTCCAGCGAGGTGTTCTTCCGAGTTAAGTTTCCCGATTTCAAGAGTTGGCGTCATTAGCTGAGTAAATAGGTGTTCATTTATTATGCTGCGTTAGGATTAGAACGTGAATATCTCAATATCAAAGTCCGAATATACGAGTGGCCAGAGCGGGCTTGTTTTGTACAAATTTTACTAGAACCGTACATACAGAACTAGAAGTTGCAGTGCTCAGTAACAAAAGTACGGGTCTTGTGGCAAACAAAGGAAATAGGCAGACACCGAAGGTCTCAAACCACCTCCTTCAAAGCGCAGTTTGATTCCATAGAAAGGTCCAAGATACAGTGCGACAAGTAAACGGGCTTTTCTTTCCTGGAAAGCTCCCAGCAAGTCCCTGTCACTGCAAATTAATATTCAAATGAGCGTGGGAGACTCCACGATAGTTTGAATATGGAGCTCTATCTGTATCTCTAAACATTTCCTCTTAGCCCAACAACAGGCCAAGAGAGTCATTGGAATGTATTAGTTTGTAGCATAGTCAAAATAATGCGTTTGGGGAATGCAAAAAGAAAAATCAACATTAAGCGGTTTAGGTTCAGGAATAAGGCTCCATTGTGATTGTCAAACAATTCCTTAGGAACATGTTATGTTTGGAGAGCAACTAAAAATAGTAGGAAAGGGATATGTAAACTCTAAAACTATGACGAGAGAGCCTTCGCACTATTAAGTTAGATAGTCACAAGACTCTCTTCAATCTTGAACAAATCTCAGGATGAATCTTATAAAGAGTTACGTTTACTGTGACTTTCTCAACTGGCTGATAATGTTGATTAAGCCTGTTTTCTGAGGGTGTCCGTTTAGGTAACCTGCAATAACTCATATATTGAAGGAGCAGTGTCTCCTGTCTCGTGACAAAGCTTAAGTTTTTTAGTACTCCTTAGAACACTATGGTTCTTTGTCTTTCTCCGAAAGAGAAATAACCAATGCATCCAAAAACAACCATTCTATCTCTAGATGTTTCCATAGCTTCAGTCTTAGATTGATCAATTTTATTAAGGCCCTGATCACTTGCCAGAACGCAAGAGCGTTTTGACGTACGCTAGGGCCTAATTAGGTTGCGTTTTGAGAGCGTTCTGATTCCTCTTTTGATCATTAGAACGCTTCAGTTATGAATATCTAATTTGGTTAGATTAGAAGCCCCCGGATGCTTATATAATAAGTTAGTAATACATTTAACCTACTAGTTTTTTCTAAAGCCTGAAGCTTCAGCGTATTTAAGCCCTAGAAGCCCTATAAATAAGAATATTATAAATACTATATTATCATAATTATAAATGCATTTTACTGTGAACATAAACCACTGGCTACCTATATTAGGGGTTGGAAGAATGATCCTACAGCAACAGGTAACAAATCAATTATAGAGATCCTCCCCAAAATGAAAGCCGACGGCCTCTTTACTGCAATAATTATGAAGGGGGTCCAAGACAACTTGTGTGGGTATATGTGAAGGTCAAGTAACACCCGACCAATATGTAATGTCGAATGTTAGTCGAGCCGAAAACGCTCTTATCTCAAAGGGTGGCTTTTTTTGTCATGCCCCGAGATTCTTTTCTGAGGGCTGACTTGAATGAACCACTAATTGCTAAGGGTAAGTGTATCCATTACTCAGTGGGTCCAACTTCTGTTTTCAAGATCATGATACCAGTACCGGGTGGGGTAGAGGCTCCGAAGCTATATCCCCCCCCCCCCCCCCCAAGGGTTCAAGTTCAGGAACATGACGACCATAGTAAAGCATGTTTTGAACTAAAGAAAATGACACCGCGGGCAAGACTGCAAGATTTCATCTCAGCGGTTGAATTTAGACACAATGGCCTTATATACGGGGCTTCAGAGTAGCATGTATGCTTGAAGTAGCAACTATGAAGATAGTCTCCATAACCTGTTCCATAAAAGGAGCAAGAGGTAACTGCAGGTACTCTTGGTACATTATAATATTGTGAAATTTGAGGTAGCTGGAGGCTCTAAAGTGACATATTACAAGGCAATTGAACAGTGCTCCTTCCTTATACTAGTTAGCACAATGTACTTAACCAGACAGACACCCTGAGATAAGGGGCAAATTCAGACATTATCAACCGCTTGAAGTATCACCAGAAAAGGTGATTCTCCATATGATAGATAGATAGTAAGTTAGTTTGGTCAAAATTTATGTCATTTCAGCAGCGAGACAGATAGAACTGGAAGCATACACCACCCACCTATTGTTATTCCCAGTACACACGCCTACTACTTTCGTAGCGCCGCAAATAATTCATTGTGGGTCGTTTATGCGCTTATGGTCAAGCTGGTAATCCACTGGGAAGGAACTGTTCGGCCCTGTATGAAAAAGTACACCTACACCTACACCTACCTAGTTAGTTAGTAGTCCCTGCCAATTATTCGACCACACGTTTTCTCACCAGCTGTGGAAGGCATGGAGCGAGCATATGCTATACTAGCTAGTTAGATACGCTCTTTGGGGCAATTCAAATAGTAAGTAACCCCAACCAACCACAATCAACGACAATACTTCTAATGCTCAATCTCAATTCGGGTGCCATCATTTCTAATTACTCTAGTCTCTCTCCTACCTTCTTTGATAGACATAACTGGGTTAGCGGGCCAACAGTCTCACTCCACTATTTTATGCACGCTGCAACGGGACGGCCCGCGCTCGCACAAACTCCCAAAAAAAAACCCTTAACAACCAAAAAAAAAAAGCAAAAAGATAGATGAGTGAATCTGAGTAGAACTCAGGGTCGTGAACTCAAGAGAAGACTCTCTGACGGCTGGTAATATTTATTAGCTTATGATTATTGTTATAATAGAAGGATATAACTAACGGAGTCGAACCCCGATCTCCCGCGCTTTGTCAAGGGATGACAAGCGGAAATCATGACCGTTAGACCATCAAAGATGTACAAGCTTTGAAGCTGTTGAGCTGTTTGGGCTTTGTTGTTGGTGCCATTTCTTTATCTTAGGCTATATTACACTACCTTTTCCGTAGCGAAAGTGCGCATTGGTTGCGCATTGGTGCTAACCATGCTCCATGCCATGCCATGTGTGCACTTGTTAATTAGTAAGCTGTTGTTAGCACTGGTGACCCTCTTCTCTCTTGCTCGGTAAGTTAATCAATCGTTAACCTGCAACTCATTCAGCAACAGATATACCAACCGCTCAAAAAAGATTTCCTTTACTGTCTTCTGCAGTTTTAAATGTCTGCCGCGTGACGAGTGACGACTGTTCTATTTCGAACACTTAAGCTTGCGTTCGAGTCGACATCATGCTGTGCAACCCGGGGAACAGATCCCGCCAGTTCATCGCGTGTATGGGAGATGGCTTGCATATCCCTAATTCCGCGGCGCTGGTTCATGAGCTCCGGTCTTTGGCTGAGGGACCGGAACGATCCCGAGTCGTCAGTTGCTTGAGATGATCATCTGTCATCTACAGCAAGTGTACTTGCTGTAGTGAGCGTGTGGGGGTGAAATCTGTAGGACGTGTTTTGCTGGCTTCCTATCCTGCTGCAACATTCAATCTCAACCCTCGTACTCTTTCTATATATGTTTCTATTAAACTTACTTATTATCATATTATTAGATGAAGTGTCTGTGGGTATATTCTCGACCATTCATTGACGATGATGTGTATAGGCCACTTCATAAGTTATGGACGCCACGTTTTTTCCGCCCTCTTACCCATTAGCGCCCTCCAACTATAACGGGTTATCTTCCACAGCCTTTTCCCACAGATTTCTAGTCTCGCAATATGCTTCCAGTTCGTTTTTGTTTCTCGGCTCTTGTGGCTGATGTCGTCGTTAGCTGTTGTGCCACAAAAGCACGTTGGTATCCCGTGGCATACCAGCCTATGGGAATTCATCTACAGAGCAAAAGAGTCACGTTGCCCAGATTGGGATAAACATTGATCAGGAAACTCAGCAGTACACCGCCCTTGCAAGCATTGCGGGATGCGGGCGAGGGCAATCCGGGTCGCCCCGTTTCTTCTGTGGCACCTCAAAAAGTATAAGAAGGGTCGTCAGTTGCTGTTCCTCATACCTGAATATTGGGAGGTAAAAGCGCTTTCTCAAACGTCGAGAAACTAAAATAGAGTCCTGGCTCTTCATTGTCCAAGCTCCCAACTATTCCTTGACCTAGGCCTGTCTCAGTGGCACTTCCTAAGAACGCCATGACGATCGATGTTCCTGCTTCAAAAGCCCACGCTAGCTCCAAAAGGATGAAGATAATCGAAGCGCCACCCAAATCCAAACATAAATCTCGCAAAGAGAAAGCATCCTCATCCTCATCCAAGAAGGCCCATAATGGTTCCGTAAAAGACGGCTCCTCTCACCACACCTCTCACTGTACATGTTGTCATACATCTCACGACCATGTCTACTACTGCTCTCCCCACCACCAATCGGATTACACTTCTTATCAAAGCTCTGAACCGTCGCGAGAGGACCCCCTACAACGTTTTGTTCAAGATCCTCGAGATGTAAAATCGTGGACTGTTCAAGATTATGATTCTCATCAACGAGCTGCTCTCGATCAGCATCAGAAGGAGTTAGACTATATAGTGAAGCGAGAATATTAGCAGAGAAGAAAGAGGCTGAAAGTGAAACCGATGTGGTGTGAGCTATAAGATGTATGCGTAGAGACAATACTCGGTTTTCCCTGCGTGTGATGTAGTAGAGGCTTCGCAAGTCAAGTTGACGTTGGAGGTGCTTTTTCCTTTTTATCAGCCGTAGTTGCTGGGCGGCGTTTGGTGTTTTGACTTATTTTTGCTTAAGTGAATGGGAACTCTAGCACTTTTATAGCAGGTTCTATTCTTTGCCATATATTCGTAGATTCACGACAGACCTTAGAAAATGCGCTTCCTCATTATTCCACTTATTAGGCGCACGTTATCTTCCTTAAATGAAATACGCCCTAGTATATATATAGTAGGAGAAGGTTTCAGCGCCAGAAAACGAAAGTTGTGATTTTTGGCCCACTTAGTCTCACATGGTGCTGAGCATACCTTTTCCCACCCCCTTTGACATTCGAAACAAGTTAGTATAAAATCTTTGTTTTTTTATTATGATGTTTCTGAGTTTAATCTCTGAAGAAGGCTTGGCAGTGTAATAAAGATGTTATGTTAATTTAAACGTCATTTGATACAATCTTCTCTTTTCATCATCATCTAAATCTCGGACCGTCGTTCCACTTTCTACGAAACCATGATTTCCTTTCCTAGTACTAAGACCCTTAACAATCAACAGATCGATAGCTATTGAAGCAGCAGCAGTTTTGTGCCATTAAAATATTTAAAATGAAGAAGCCAGGAGAAGTTTACTAAGTTAATTGCTGGGACCCGGTCGACTTATTTCTTACTCCAATTGGACCTATACATCGAGCCAGTCTGTGCTATCTAGGAAAATACATCTCCTCATCAAAATCAGTATCTGTAGACATTCACAGGAATATTTCGTCATGATGCGAAAAGGAAATCCAGGGGTTCAATACACAAGGATCTACCCACCTGTTGACTGTGATTCAAACTTAAAAACACCAGTTGCTTAATCTATCCGGCTATCAAGGCCGTGATTGGAATTTTAGGATCAGAAGGGTCTAAGTTATAATTATCACTTGCTATAAAATTCCTTGATCTGCCTGAATTACTTGTATCTCCACGAAGACGCTTTCCTAAAGAATGGAGCCGTGGGAATTCATATCACATTGAGATTATGAGACAGCTAGTAAGTCATAGCGAGAATGGTAAATATAGAGTTGATCTCTTATGGAAAGAATCACATTACAAGCCACAATTTGAAAAAGGAAGGAAAAGGGCTGGGGAGGAGTAGGTAGGATATTGTGAGGATGGTTGCTATTTATGGGCCTTTGGAAAAGAGAGTCGTGCCGGCAAGGGGGCTGACAACTTGCTTTACGTCACAGTGGAAGGATATTGATCTTCAAGCGACGGTCTAGCACATTGTTTTGGCGGGCCTCAATATTGGGCAGGCTCTTTCCACAATCGCCTTTGGACAAAGTCTAAGCTGGAATAATCGTGACAACCCAGTCATAGTCCTCGTACGCCATCTGTGTGTGAGCTTAAGTTAAGGATATGTATAGAGTCCGAGACGGCCTTTGAGTTTGCTGACGGACTAATGAAAGTAGATAAAGCCTAGCAAAGATTATCTTAAATTAGATTATCTTTTTAGATTTTCTTAATATAGATTATTGTCTGTTAAATTCCATCCCTACCTCGCCGTTTCAAGGAGAGCTCACTAAGTGAAACAGTCAACTAAGCAAGACTGAGTAATGCCTAAAGCATGATAGAATCTTCCTTTCACTCCTGTAGGGACAAGGGACGTGAATCTCATTATTATCGAGTGACTGGAAGTGCTTTCCAAGTCTGCTCAACAAATGGTCCCCGCCCTGCGTACCAATACCCATGATGGTACACCTTTTGATTGGTCTGGGGCATACCAACTCTCTGCAAATAGGGAGCTGCCGATTTGAGGAGAATTATTCACTTTATAAGCAGAGCTAACAACATATATTAATATCAACTGGAATGAACACCCGGGTACACAGACACACGTTGGTGTGCAGCGATCGGTTGATGTCGGTGGGACGATCGGGTAGGATTCGAGTGATCTATTTAGCGGAAGACAACCTTCTGTTTGTGAGGCAGAGACGGTGCCTAGAGTTATGCCATAAGGATTACAGGGTTTGTAAAGATAAAATGTCGACATGATAATGATGCTGTCCTAGAATATGGCTTTGGGCACGAGCTGATATTACACAAATGAGATTCGCATTGAGTAGTCAAGTTGACTTCCGAAAATGCCAAACTTTTCACGGCAGAATGCAGCCAAAACCAGATTAGTCGTAATATTATTGCGAATTATAAACTACTATACATCCCAAACAAATCTATCGATTGCCATCTATTATCTCGACCATACTGGGGCAGAGTAGAGATTTCGAGCCTGCATTTAGGTATAATTACCACCCTTGCTATAATTTTGTCACATTACAGCTCAACCACATCGCTCGTTGAGTGACTGGACACGTTTCTGCCATCTTCGTTTCTTGCAGAACCCAATACGCTTCTGAAAGGTCATGGGATATTCCAAGGTTGCCGTCTATGGCTTACAATCAGATTGATTTTCATATCTTAGACGGCCTTTCCAGTAGATGATACTGCTCCAATTGCTTATCTGTTATTTTGTTGGGTGACTTGACCATAAGATCTCTCCCATTCTTATCTTTTGGGAATGCGATCACATCTCTAACACTATCTTTACCTTGCATCATAGCGACTAGGCGATCAAACCCGATGGCAAGACCCGCATGGGGAGGACATCCTGCTCGAAGCGCGTTGAAGAGATGCGAGAAGCTTTCCATCCGCTCAGGATCAACTTTTAGAATTTTCTCTAAGATGAACATCTGCATTTCGGCATTATGAATACGGCGGCTGCCACCGCCAAGTTCGACTCCGTTCAGTACTAGATCATAATGCTCAGCCACCACCTTCATAGGGTCAGTTAAGATCATATCCACATCCTTGGCAGTTTTTGGTGCAGTAAATGGATGATGTGTGGCAGAAAAACCCGAGCTTCCTTCTTGTCCAGGCTCCGTGTCACTATTAAGTGTAAAAAGCGGGAAGTCAGTAACCCAAAGGAAATGGTGAGATTGATCGGGTCTTAGAAGCCCTTGTTTAATGGCAGCCTTTTGGATAGCAAGTCGGAGTAGCCCAAAGGGAGTAGAGCCACCAGTAAATGGCAAATTCTCACGAGCTTGAAGTAATAGCAAGTCTCCATCCTCGAATTCTGTCTCTGCGGTAGATTCTAAATCTGCTTCTTTCCTATACAGTTCTTTCAGCGTCTCTGCGCCTTCGAATCCGAATGCCTGTAAACCTTCGAGAGGTCTTTGGGAATTGAAAATAAACACTCCAGGACCGCCGGCAACATGCTTGGTAAATACCTCTCCTTCTGGAGAGTCTAAGAATGTTGTGATAAACTTCTGAGTTTCCAACGGGCTACCATCAAATCGAACCTTCCAAGCATCGATGATCGGATTTTGAATCGACGTAAGCATGGAAGTTAAGTTAGTTGGTATAATGTGATCCAGGCGATGAATCTAGATATATTAGTTCTCTCTCTAGGAGGAAAGCTAGATAGGAGTTTCCAGTTACCTGTCCCTTGATTCTCAGATCGGGCTTGTCGGATCCGTATTTGGACATAGCATCTTGGTATTTGATCCTAGAAAATTGCGAGCTAGATAACTTTCTCTCTATCGGTGTACCTGGTGATGCAAAATTGGCCCAGAGACATTTGATAAATTGCTCAACTCTCTGGATGACATCCTCTCCGCTTGACCACGCCATCTCAAGATCAATCTGAAATCACATAAGATATTGTAGATAGAGACGAGAAGGGACACCCACCTGTGTAAATTCTGGTTGACGGTCTGCCCGAAAGTCTTCATCGCGAAAACATTTGGCAAATTGAATATATCTATTGATCCCACTTGACATCAAAATTTGTTTATATTGCTGAGGACTTTGCGGTAGTCCATAGGCATGACCTCTAATCCGTGTGGGAACAAGAAATTCTCTAGCTCCCTCCGGAGTAGATTTGAATAAAAGAGGAGTTTCCACTTCTTGAAAGTCAGAAAAGTGATTTCTGGCAAAGTCCGCAACTTTTGACCTAAAGTGCAGTCTTTTTCGAAGTTGATCATCAAAACGAATCTGCAGGTGTCTGTTTTCTAATCCGTAAACTTGATTTGGAGGAGGAACAAGATCTTTAGGAAAAGTGTTTAGGCAGGTGACATTCTTGAGTTGGATCTCGAGCAGGTCAATTAAAACCCCCCCATCACCGGCTACATCGGGAATCGCTTCGCTTGTCTTTTTGCCAGTGTTTTTGAGGCTCAGAACACCTGTAACGCTGACTGCGCTGTTTGCTGGTATGTCCTTCAAAGCTCTCTGCGCTTCCTCACTAAACTTCGAATGCGAGATAATTTGAACCTCATGAAAACCAACGCCTCCTTTCAAGGGAACGAAACAGAGACCGCCAACATCCCTCCTATCCCCGAGAAACCCTACAGCTGTAACTTCAGTGCCGAGTATGGAGCGCGGTATGCTCTCTAGGAATTCAAAGTTAGGTTTCGGTGCAATGACTGTCCCATCTGGTTAGACAAGTTTCTCTACTTAAGGCAACAGAACGTACATGAGTTTTTATATTCTGCCCAGAATTTCGGTAAAGCTGGGGCAGCTGTAGCAGCTGTAAGTGTTGCTTGGTCGGTACTGGAGTGAAGGATCCGAATTGCGCGGTAACCACTGAGTAGAAGTTGATTGGCCGCCGGTACTGTCTGCGAGAAGTTTTGGAAGTTTCTAGTCCTTAAAAAGTACCGGGTGGATGAGGTGGCCCGTAAAACAGACATTCTTCAGCGAACCATTCTTCAGACCAAAGGAAGGATTTGGTGAGTGTATAGGCAAAAATTAGTAGCTTAGAAGTAAATACTCGTATGTTTTGAAGTTGCAGTTTAGAGTGAGAGCTGTCTTAGCGTGCGGTGCAGTGCGGCCGCTTCCCCGCTCGTCCTGGGTATAGCTCGAAATTTCTGCCTCGTCCTTCCTTTCCTCTTCATCCTTCCAAGTTTTAAACACGTAAGTTCCTCCACGACACCACCGTGCACAACCTGCCAACAAATACATACTGACATAGTTCTGCAGATGATGAAAAGCCAGCGTGTTAATATGAGTGCAATTCCTGCTTCTCGAACTCTCGGACTCTCCCCTCACGGGGCTTAAGTGGTCTGGTTGTAAGAGATGATTTGGAAGAGTGAAATAAGCGTTCGACACACCCAATCTTGTTAAATTTCGGACGCGATGAAGGCATCTCTGACCCTTGAATCTTGGAAGGCTTCGAAAACACTGGTTGAATGGGTGTTGAGCAGGTCTATTCTCCGTGGCCCGAACTCGCACTCGTTACCCCTCCCTTATTTACTTTCCCTTCATTATTTCCTTATGTGCTTATGGCAGAGGCGTTAGTACGGGGACGCGTCACGTACCGTCTCTTTGGGATTACTTAATAGCTACAGGTGATGCAACATTATACGATTGGCACAAATGGGTGGTTACGGGCTGGACTTGACTGGAAGACGGAATAATTTTAGTTCTATGAAATCACAAGGCCAACCCATGTTTTAATTTTATTTCGACGACTTGATACAGACCTCCAAAGCCGTGATTTACTTCCCATTTGACATGAACCCCCCCGGGTGGTATTGTGTGTGTGTTGTATGGTCATCCATCTGATGACGCTATGAGTGACGGTGGACAACTAAATCCCGACAACTCAGAAAGCCGCGCCCCACTTTGAATTGATTTGGCGATGTATTGAGTACCCTGAACCCATACTCCCATTTCCATCTAGCACCAATCCTCCGACCTGTCACTCTTAATACTATTTTATAATATCGTCGCAATCTGCACAACACAATGTTTGCTCGAATGACATGAACCTCTGATTTTTAATATATTCATTCCTTTGACATGGGCTCGCCGTAAGAGGCCTGTCCTTGTAGTGGCTCTTCATTTCCATTGATTGCGCCTATCCAACTCTCGCGACAACAGACTGGCAAGGCACAACTGAAGCTTGCGTATGAGTGCTACTGATCGAGGGACTACAGACGAGCCCACTAGGCTTTCTACAGCTGCCACTATTTCACCCGAATTGCCCACGGCGCTCCCGGCTTCTAGGAGCCAGCTTTTCTACGACTCGTTGTTGCTGTCGCATCGCCTTTCTCTCCGACCTATTACGAGATGGCCAGTTCATTCGAGAAGTCTGTGAAAGGGGCGACTAAGATAAAAGTAAGGACTGTGACCTAAGGAAACACTCCATTGCCTCATTCTTTGGTTTCCTATTGCTGACCTTGATATCAATAGGCCGCCCCACCAAAGTCAAAGTATGTTCACGAAGCACTCCATGATGAATTTACTTTTGCGTACGAAGCTGATCGTCTCTATATAGGTACATAGAGCATATCTTGATAGCGACACATTCAGGCGAACATGGTGTTGCTGAGGTGTTTCGAGCTTTACAAAACCGGTTACGAGATTCAACATGGACAGTGGTATTCAAGAGCTTGATTACAGTTCATCTGATGATCAGGGAAGGATCGCCAGACGTAACATTAGCATATCTAGCGAGGCATCGGAACATGCTTGCTATCAGTAGTTTCTCTGATGGTATGTTGGCCCATATCTCGCAGACCAGGTATCTGCTGGTGGCTTAAGCCTTGATAGGCAACTTTATAGAAGTCGTGCTGACAGAGCATGGCAAAGTGCAAACTCAAGGACGAAATATCCGGCACTACACCAATTATCTGAGCGAGAGGTCAAGAGCTTACCGTGAGACAAAATGCGATTATGTACGAGGTGCTGATAATCGCCTAGAGAAGATGTCAGTAGAAAAGGGACTGCTTCGAGAGACTGAGACTGTACAGCACCAGATAACTGCGCTTTTGAAATGTGATGTATGACTTAGCTCTGGCAAATCCGGGCTTCTTGCTAACCGGGATAGGTTCTGGATAACGAGCCTGATAACGAAATTACCATAACAGTATTTCGAATGCTTGTTCTAGATCTATTGGCAATGTTCCATGTAATGAATCAAGCTATGATAAATATTCTGGGTAAGAAGCTAAGTAACAGGTAGAAAGGAAAAGGTCTAATAAAATGCAGGCCACTTCTTTGAGATGTCAAGACCTGATGCAGAACGTGCCATGTCTATATACAAAAACTTCACCAAGCAGACAGACTTTGTGGTAGCATATCTCAGTACTGCACGACAATACGAGCACCAAACGCGAGTAGAAGTACCAAAGTTGAAACACGCACCAGTAAATCTAGGAAAGCAGTTAGATGATTATTTGATGGATCCAGATTTCGAGATCAACAGAAGACAATACTTGGCCGAACAGGAGTCAAAGTCTGGTAAACCTAAGTTTGGCAAAGCTGCAACTAAAAATGAGCCGGAATCAAGATCAGCAACAGGTCCTGGATTTCCAGATGTTCAACCATCGGCTTCGAAACCGAGCCAATTGGCTCAACCGGCAAAAGGACCAGATCCTGACCTCATAGACTTTTTTGACTCTATCCAGCAAAATCAACAGCCCATGGCGACCCAGGCAAGTATACACCAACAAACTAGCCCTCAGTTCAATAATGGACCCCCATTCCAAGCACAGCAATCACCATATGTTCAGCCAAACGGGTTTAGTGGCCCAACAAATCCATATCAAAGTCCAAATCAATTTCAACAACAAGGACCTTTCAATACTGGCTTCCAAACGACACCACAACAATTGCAGCAGCAACAACAGCCACAAGTGCAGCCAAATTTCACTGGAGCCGGATTTGGAGGTTACACTCCCCAGCAATCTTTCCAACCTGGCGGCCTCTCTTCGATTCCTCAAGAATCGCCAGCATCATTTCAGCAGCAGAACCCCCAGCAACTTGGAATAATGCAGGCTGGAGGTCAACAAACTACAAATCCATTTCGTCAATCTATGATGCCAAATCCTACCGGGCCGTCACAACCTGCGTATACAGCATCACCTCCTGCCACGGTCCCAATGCAGCGCCAACCTACGAATCCATTTGCTAAATCAACACCTCCTCCAGTCGTTCAGCAATCCTTTTCGCCGCCAGTGCCAGACTTTCAGCAGCAGCAATTCCCTCAAAGTGCACCTCTGCCCTCAGCAGAATTCCAGCGGCCGATGCAGACTGGTACGAACCCTTTTGCCAGGAATATGGCTATGAATGCTACGCAACGTCCTCAAACTAGTGGCGGTCTTGTGCCACAACCTACAGGCAACACAAACCCTTTTCGACAAAGTCAATTTGTGAACACTGCAACAGGATCCGGCTGGCAAAACAACCAACAGGCCATAGGAGGCGGATTAGATAGTATTCCTACAGTACCTGTATTTCCTAGGCCAGCACAACAGCAGCCATGGCAACAGTAACGGGCTCATGAGGTCAAATATATATAATGACGGCAAGAAAGTAGCTAATAATCGATCAGAAGACTTGGCGTTGTTTATTTGGTTTTAGTTGCGCGGAATCAAGCACGGCGTCTAGAGAGTAATTGCTGAAGGATTAAAGAGAACCTGGACGTGAAGATGAACATTCGTGAAAATCTTGTACTACATGATCTTCTGCAGAAGTAGCAAATATGGGCGTCAGCGAGAGACTAACCCACTCGAATATCTGATTATTTTCATCTGAGTTTTCATATTCGATACTCTGATGTGATATCTACACGGTTACTTGGCGTAGCACCTAGTTGAAATTTACAGGACTCTTTGACGTAGTTGTACAGCACCAAGACCGTATAGCTTGCAAACCACGAGTGAGCTGAAGAAATTAACATGAGGCTAAATCTAAAATGTACATCTCGTATATGTCTAAGCTCAGCGTATTATGGAGTTTGACATAGTTGTGACGGGCTTAAAGAGAACCCATTCTTGGTTTAAGACTTGGATTATTCAAGAGTGCGATAATTCAAATAGTACAACATAATAAAAGAGCGATGCTCCAGAACCAAAACTGGAAGTCATGGTTCTAATTTCGGTGTCACGCTTTTAACATGCCCAGGAATCAAGTGAACTCCACTAAGTCGAGGTCTCACGTCTCAACAATTACATTGGTACCTGAGACTGTAATTATTAAGTCTTTTTTGATAAAACGCCTATGATTTTGCTTTGCCTTCCCAGACTCCCCTTCCAACGCCAAATTATATGTTGTACATACGAGAGCCAATTTTGAGTTTAACCAAGGCAACGGTGTCGGTGCAAGATATATGGATGACCTAAGTTGCACCCGTAGGTAGCTTGTGTCACAAACGAGCTAGACAGCCTAGTTTGTTTTGTTTCTTTCATGAACGATAAGCGATAGTAGCATCGGTAGATGAGGACGACTTTTTCTTATTTGGCTTTGGAAATGACTTTCAGAAGACATCATCCACGTTCATTTTGCCTCCAGAAACCTGGGCGGCAGCCTGTGTAGCTACGTCCGCAGACGGAGTTTGATGTATGTCTGCATTCTTTTCATCTTCAATGAACACAGATAACCCTGAGAATGCCTCAAACATTGTCCGAGAGTAGTATTCCGCCAAGCTCCAACCGCCAGTTAAGTGCTGTTGATCGTTATTCTTTACGCCCTGCAACCACTGATTCTCATAGTTGTCTTGCAATACGTATTTCGTAGGTGTGAGATGTATTCCTCCAAAAGGATCGTATGGCTTCTCCACCGTAGGAGCTTCTTTCTTTTTGAGCCCCCTAATTGTGAGACCTTCCCGTGCACTACCGTTATCTTCGATTGGTGCTGCTTCCAGAATCCTCCGCCTCGCTCCGGATTTCTTTAGTATAATCTTCTCTGCCCTTCTTGTAATCTCTTCAGCATGACCATCATCATTGGCCAACTGATCTATCGTGTCTCGTACCGCCTGTACTACACCTGCTTTATCTTCCTGTTCCTGCTTAAGTAACGCTAGTCTCCTCTGTCTAGCAGCTTCCTTCTGGTTTGATTCCTTCATCCGTTCCATCTCAACTTCTTGTAGTCCTACTCGTCGATTCTCCTCGATCTCCCCTATGTTCCCCAGCCTATACTCTTCGAGTTTTCTCTCGGCTGCTAATCTTACTTTCCCCTTTCCCTCTACTAGATCAAAGACTAAATTTTCCACGTATTCTAGATAGTCGTTATAAGCCATCAACGTCTCAAAATCCTCCTCCCTCCTGTTGAATACGCTTGCGACCTTCCGTCTAATATCGACCTCCCGCTCGATTTGTAGGCTTTCAAAGAATGCTTTGTGGAATCCTTTCTTCCGTAGAGTTTTACCGCAGTGAGGGACGGGGCAGGATGCGGGCCCAGAGGTAAAGATGCGGTCTACGCAAGTAGAGCACATTTTGTGGTAGCATTCTGGGTTGATGAGGAACTGCAGAGAGGGATTGAGATAGCGGTTAGATTTGCAGACGGGACAAATGTCATCGGAGGGGTTTATGCCATGTTTTGAATTTAGTTTAGACATCGTGAGATGTTTGTCTTAGGTGAAAGAGGTTTAGATGCTAACGAGGCTGTGACTTTGAACTTGGTGCTTTGGAAATGTGGGGGGCGAGGAAGGTGGGGAGACGAGGCTTTGAAATCCTCTCGGCCTCGTTTGATGTTGCACAACCAAGTTTGAGAACTTTCCCACAACACATTCAACACATTTAAGATGACAGACAAAGGTAAGGTTAAATCTCTCTTTTATGATATCCTGATGTTGTTTTCCAAAGCCTCTTGGTAGTTATATTGCATATCTATTTACCAAATAGCTGAGATGATTAACTCTTTACTCGTTACTTCATTTCCTCCCATAACTGAGGCTAACTATAATACGATAGAGCCTACCCCTGCGGAGGAAGCAGTAGCGAGAGCGAAGGAAGAAGCAGAGCAAGCAGCCCTACCCTACAAATGGACCCAAACAATAGGTGAACTCGACCTCACAATCGAAGTTCCAGGCAACCTTAAAGGGCGTGACTTTGTTGTTGAGATTAAGAAGAAGAAGCTCTCAGTAGCTATCAAGGGCCAAGATCCTATTATATCAGTCCGTTCATATTCTCTACCCTACACTTGAACAACTTCTAAAAGATCTAGGGCGACCTTCCGCATGAGATCCATGTTGATGAGTCGACCTGGACTCTAGCTTCATCTCCCGCGGGAACCAAGGTGCTGGAGCTACATCTCGATAAGGTCAATAAGATGGAATGGTGGGCTCATGTCGTTACATCTGCTCCTAAGATTGATGTCTCCAAAATCACGCCCGAGAGTAGTAAGCTAGGAGACCTGGATGGTGAGACGAGAGGCATGGTTGAGAAGATGATGTATGATCAAAGGCAGAAGGAAATAGGTCAACCTACGAGTGATGAGCAGAAGAAGCAGGATATGTTGAAGAAGTTTATGGAGTAAGTTTTCCCTTCAGAGCCTCGAGATTTTAGCTGCGGAAGAGTTACAAGTTCTTGCCCTGTCATGTTATCCTTTTTATCAGAAGCTAATTAGGGTATTCTAGTCAACATCCGGAGATGGACTTCAGTAACGCGAAAATGAACTAGAGCGCCGTGGTGACGGAAATATGGCATTAATCGGCTGATTATGAGCATTAGCGATTAGGAAAGAAAATTGTTCATTCCAAAGAAAAGCTTGACACTATTATATACTCTGAAGTTTAAGATGTGATATCTAACTGTTAAACCTTCTTTCTCAGAGTGAGTAGTCATTCCAGCATTTATATTTAATTCATATCTTGGTGAAGTTTTAAAGCTCAAAGATATTTGTCATTATTTGTAACGGATAATTCACCTGATCTGGGGCTGTCTGACACTGCAACCAACAGTAGAGTAACTCAAATCATTCGACCCACATGGACGAGCCTATATCTTAATTGACGGTTTAATCAGCAAAGCATAGCCACGTATTGGGTCTTTATTGTACATCCTTCCATTTTATACACGCCAACAACTTTTGTGCTCCAATCCAGCGAATGCTCCGTCTCATTGATCCTCAAGTCCTGCACTTTTGCCCTATTATCTCTCGCCAGCCAATCTTCGACTCTGAACTTCAGACAGAGCCTTGCTTCCGCTCAGAAAAGCCACAAGTCCAAAAATACCAGCCACAGGCAATGTCTGGAACAAGTTCCAGCTATAGTAGTATAGGAAGAATATGCCTTCTAGAGAAATTATCGAGCCGAAGAACAAGGTGTGCGAGATTGGAGCAGCAGCAGTTGCTTTTCCTAGGTGGGAGAGGTTGGCTCCGAGGTATGTCCACTGTCATAGAATCAGCATATATCTCTTAGGGGTTCCAACAACGAATACATACCGCTCCCAGAAGTATAGGGACTGTAGCCAGTACAGCTGCAACAAAGAACAGCGAGATAACAACCGGTCCGCTTTTTGGGTCTGCCTTAAAGATATGGTGGATCTCCTCCAACTTTCCATACCGCAAAGGCTTCTCGTACTTTGGTGCTGGTGCGCTAGGATCAAAGTTCAGCTCCATGCTGAATATGTGGCTGCTGAGTGGTTGCGCGGCACCGAATGAAGCAAGGATAAGTGTTGCTTGGAGTGGTTTTGTGGAGGTCAGAAGCTGAATTGGTAGGTCTTTCTGTGTCTAGAGTATGTATTAGCCATAATGCAGATGCCAATTGCTCACGAAACTTACGATATCCACCTTGGCCTTTCCACTATCCTTCACCGTGAATGGTAATGTAGCGTCCACTCCAGTATCTTGATCTTGTAGTAGCAGGAAAGCTTGATGTGGTCGTTTAGCCTTGCCATCCTCCGTAGCTGTCAGGAGGACCTTGAGTGTGTCAGAGGCGCCTAGAGATACCGGCTTCTTGAGCGGAGATTTGGTAGACAGCCTAGCACGCTTGGAATTAGCAGGTGACTTTTTGAACCAAAATCGGGGTTTGTGTAGGTTGCGCATACTTGTCCTTGAAGCCAGTACCAGTCTTCGAATGTACTGAAAGGACAGCTTCCTCAAAGCTCCATGATGAAGCTGCATGGGCTACACCAGCGCCCACAAGCAGCAGAGACGAAAATAGGGAGTTTGAGAATCGCATGTTCAGAATCGGCTGTGCAAATTGAAAGTTCGTTGAGTTGACGGTACATAGTTGATATCTGTCTATTACGCTGCCTCGTCACGTGCCAGATACCGAGGACTAAATTGATAAAGCTACCCTAGCCAGATATTACCTATCAAAGCAGCGAATGTAATGCACAGAGCAGTATTTCCATAATTTATCGAAACTTGAAGTAGGCATCGTATGCTAGCAAATGGGATTTCCATTTCTACGCCTTCTTCGTTAGATCCATGATTACATACACCTATTCTTGCGTTAACCTTCAAGTGGAAGAACAAGCACCTATTCAGACAGATAAAAGCCTCCATTAGCATCAAGCCTGCTGCATACTTGCTAAATCATCAGCATTACAGCTCGAGAGCTCCTGTATGCTAGGAGTGTGTGTCAATTCACCCCATTGACTCTTTATGGATTCCAGGTCTTCCGTGATTATTTCCCTGGGTATTGGGAAGCAACAAGGGGACTGGTCGAGAAAGAAATCAATGTTCGGACTGAATTCAAGAACCTTAAAGGTGGCAAGAATTTTTGCTAACATTGCAATATGAGACTTCTTATTTCAAATTCACTACTTACTCATTAAACAATTACCCCAAGAATACAACAGCTAGTTTCCCCACACCCGCTAGGACCAGTGCTGCTAATTTCTATGCTATAGAATGCTGAATAGACTTAGGAATTTTGCCGAATAATATGTCCTATTCAATAGCCACTGTTGCACCGCACCATGTGGAGTACTTGAGGTACTTGGGCCTACGAAAGTAGCACTTTGAATTTATGCCTTTAAGGGATTGGCATTTTAACTTTCCTAGGCTAAATATGAAGAATTTGACATTCAGGAACAACTGAAGAACAGCATAATGCCAGATAATTTCTCAAATTCACCTGGTTCAAGCACTGCTCCTTCAGCTAGCTATTTCCAAACACGACAGTGGAAATTCCCGTAAATATCTGCACACACATTTTTCTTCGGGTTGGGGCTCATGAGAGAAAGCCTAATAAGATTGATATAACTGAGACTGGGAGGATGTCAAGTTCGGAAATACAACGGCAACCAAATTTCCCAGAGATAGCATAACCAATAATATATGTACTTCAGCCCGAAATCAATGTACTAGGGTACCTACAGGTATGCATGGGACTTCATTGGTATACATTGCACAGCATCTGCGAAGATTGCAGAAGACTGATGTGCATCACCATCAAGATTCTAACTTGGTCCCAATATTTATTGTTCCCTGGCTATGGATCCACTAGACCTATACACAACAACGCTTTCCAAATCCCACAACAAAACTCTTTGACTTTCTCCTGTCTGTTGCTTAAATGTGTTTCAACTACCCTTTCCCTACCGCGTGATGTGTGTTCTCTCCTCCCCCTGCACCTACCACCTTAAGTGTCTCGAAATTTTTCCAGATCGATCATCCTTCGCCTCAGCTCAGTCCTGTATTGGATAGGAGGCCAAGTAAAAGCCTGAAGCTTCATTCTTCAATCAATGATGTTTTCAGCTGGCAGTCTTGTTTTGGGCGGCCATTCGAGGGCACGTCGTCACTCGATCGTGTTCCACTGGAGCGGGTTATTTCAGATCTCTTCTTTTCTTCCTCTTCACTTCCTTCCTGAATATTTACTGAGTAAATCGTGTAAAAGCTTATGCATGAGTGTAATGTCCCTGGCTGGGCATCAAAGCCGTTTCGCTAGTAATGTAGTGCTTGACGACCGCGTTAATTCTCTTTTGGTATCGACGAAAGACCACGACAGAATAGATGAGAGAGCCGATCATAGAAGCGCTAAGTCCTAAGATTAGCTAACTACACCGTGATAAAAGTGCACATCCTTACTATATTATGATTGCAATTCCAAGGGCAATGAGCAAGTAGACCAAATTTAGTTTAGGGATTGCCCATGTCGTACTGAAAGTATAAAATTGAATCCCCATGGCTGGTAGCCACATAATAGACTTAGTTGTACTTGAAATCAAGTAGAATCTAGGCTGAAGATGCCTGCCGATGAGCATACTGATTTCGAGACACGATAGAAGCAGAGCAATGGAAGCAGGAACAAGACAGACAACCACCCATCTAGTGTTTATTAGCTTAAGCGAGCACAACGAAGGGATAATACATGCGCTTGTAGTCCTGGCTCTAAAGTGTGTGGTTTGTTATGTTTGTCCTTCACGATAGTTGGCTTGGGCGCGTTGGTAACACCAATGAGAATCCCAAGATAAATAACGTATATGGCCAGAAACGGAACCTCGATTGCCCAGATCGGAATGATAGCAATCTTTCGCCATGGAGAATGAGTCCTCCCGTTATCGTAAGAATTGGCCATTTCAGTTATCTGGCACTTCGATTTACACGAAGGGAATGGCTCTTCGGTATCTAGAAAGAGAATAAAATAAAAACAGGAAAGAAAAGCTGTCAGCAGTGCTAATACTCCGGTCTTTTCGCTAACAACTCTTAGTACCTAAATATAGGATACTGGCACAGCAACCTCGACACGTACGGCTTATACGGTACAATACAACATGTTCAGCCCTATGCAGCCTGAGCGAGTATTTGGCGCTCTTCATTGTTATAGTGACTGAGAACTGGCGAATTGGCGGAATTGGCGGAATAGGCCCTTAGGATCTGATGGATTGCGGATGGGGCTTAACTACGTCGTAAGCATCAAAAACGGGGCTGTGCACGATGCTTGTTTCGAGGTTGCTATAAATTTCCTGTGATGTTCCGACCTTTCGTCTGACAGTCAGCACAGCGCCAAGGTTCGTATAACCTGACCTGACAGATATACTGATATTACTGTATTATCTTAAAAACAAAGCTGTGTTGCGAGCCTTCTTTTTAAGATAATAACTACAGTGCCAAATACCGATAACTGCTCCATGTCATGCGCTACCTATAAACCTTTAACTATTCCATTGCAGGAAAACGAACAATCGTTTTTGGGTTTATTTGCACGTTTGACACATCGTTAGCTATGTAGTGCAAAAGCATTGGCGTCTCAAAATCTTTAATACTAGTCCTCCAAATTTACTCTGCGGACTATCTTAATTCATTTTCACTAGCATAAGCCATTAGTTTGTAGCACACATACCAACAGATCCCGAAGATTTAAAGAACCCGTTTCCCTAGAGATGATTATTTGAACACAGCCCATCTACAGTCATGTCGGCGTGCAAGAAAGGGGAGGACATCGGTGTATGAAATTTGCTGAGCAGTTTCGGGCACGAAATCATAACGATATCGCTAATCATTACACCTAATATGTGAGAAAACAAATGGAAAAAGGAAGTTCACCTACTCAACAGTTTCAGCCAATGGCAGCTCCAGACCTACTGATCCCAAGCCCGAGCCTAATGAACTGGAATGGAAACCTATGCTCTTATAATGGACATTGGCTTTCGTGTATTTTACCTTCTAGAAGGTCTGCATGTTGCAGGTTGATAATATCAGCAGGCTAAGTAACGGGTTAAAACGGATCTGGAGCACTCCTGCCTAAGTACATACTTCATATGGTGTTTAGGGGCAGTGAGCAGTCGCTTGCTAAGAGTCTCGCTTAAAAAGGGGGAAGTGGAGATGAGAATAAGTGTTGTAAACACAAGATCCAATGGATTATTAAGTGGAGGACGAGAGATATATTCTAGATGCGAGGAATACTGGTATCTACAGGATTGGGAGTGCAACCGTGCAAGAGATCTTACACGGTCGGCACATACCCTACAATTGGCTGGTGGAATTAATCAATTGGCTCATAAATAGGTGGCTGGGACGGGGCGAAACCCCATATCCACGCCCATGATGCTCGTTCAATGGTGTGTATTCTGTATGCTTTGCTGAGCGTTGTGTCTACTGTACATGTACAGTACATGTCAAGCCCAGTCAAAGATGATAAGTAATTACAGGAAAAGCAAAGCATGATGGATAGTGGACAAGCCCTTTCGGAATTAATTTCAGTCAATTGAATTGGCGGGGCTGGCTCGAGCCGTCCCGGTACCAAGGCACGAAAGGCTAGTAAATACAGTGAGTAGACTCGTAGACAGTAGACACTAGACAGAACTCACTTATTACTGAACTAAGATTGCATACGTCCAATTGCCTTACTGTAATTACCTCCTATTCTATTAAGGAGAAACATGACTTGAGTTCTCGCCGTCCTGAATTGGGTCGTTGGCGGCGGTGATGCGATGGAACTGGGGTTACTTAACTGGCTGGTTGGTGAATGGTGTGAATGGTGATGCGTCCGCCCCAACCACCCCTCCCAACCTCTCGATAAAACTGATCTGGTTGGACTCGACAATAAAAACCTGATATATGACCTGCATCACTCACTTGCATGTTCCACACCACACCACACATCTAGACCCGAACTTTATCCAGGGCTGCCATCGTTCGCTTTTCTCCTTCGGGTTTTCGCTAAACCCTCGTTTCTCGTTTCTCGTTTCTCGTTTCTCACTTCCTTGGATGCTTCACTAACGTCATCGACACGACAACACGCCAAAAACAACCAAGCCAACCCAGCTCAAAACAAGATTATCCCTGCCAATAATTCAAAACACCAAAACCACCAAATTCTCCGGGAAAAAAGCACAAGATCTGGGCATTACGCAAAACCTTATATAAGATTCGATCCCTCGAGCCATCCCCCCCAGCCCGACTATTTCACCGCATCCAAAACATCCAACCAGCACGCATCAGACGCCGTTGCGCAATCCATAGCATATCCAGTTACAGCTCCATCGCAGTCGAATAAACGTTCAACATGCTCTTCGGAATCTTCTTCGCCTTCTGGCGCTTTATGGAGATCATCACTCTGGTAAGCTCATCTCTCCCATCTTACGATTCATGGGATCAATTAACTAACATATCATAGATCCCAACGCTTGGAATGCTAGCTTTCTTCGTTGACATAGTAAGTAGACCATGGAAAACCCAACCCTGCCCCCTTCGACCATTGCGCTGGTATTTCCCCCCAACCGAATCAATTTACTAACGAGGCGCAGTATCGCCGTGCGAATGCTCTTACTCCCGACCATATCCTCATCCTCTTCATCGTTTCCGTCCTAGGTGCCGTCTGGGCCATCGCAACCCTGTTTACCTACCACCGCGCAAAGACCAACGCCATGTTTGTATCGATTATCGATCTTGGCTTCGTCGGCGCATTCATTGGTGCCGTATATGTCTTGCGCTTCATCGGAGATGCCGATTGCACCAAATCCTCTTCTGCATCGTGGTCTGTGAACGTTGGGGACTTTGGTGCTAGCGGACCGGGCCTCCATGTCAAAACTGACAAGCAATGCGCAATGCTCAAGGCCTCATGGGCATTTGGGATCATGAACTGCATATTCTTTGCGATTACGGCATTCCTCGCCTTAATGGTTGGCAGAGGCAGCGAGAGGAAGGTCGTTGTCAGAGAGACTCACTACTCCAGACATGGACACCGCCGTAGTGGAAGCCATCGCAGCCACCACAGCTCGCACTCTGGCAGACGACACGCTTATGTTTAGAATGGGGTGGTGATGGAAAATGGGATACATCATTGTATGATATATATGGGTATGGATCTGGAAATGGATATGGAGTTTAACGGCCGATTTGATACCAGGACTGAGCTATGATATGAGATGCATTTCTTGTTTATACTCTTCCTTTACAAATGGATAGTGTGTCATGATTATAATATATATATATATGGCTTTACGGCCTCGAATGAAAATGTTTACCTTTTACTATCATTAGTTGTTTTGTCTCTAAAAAGACGACATATCGTTGGGGCTCCTCAAGATCTGCCCGAGGCTGGTGCTGGTGCCTGCCTAACCCCCGTTTATGTATGGTGCGGTGCGAACCCAAAGATGCTGACCACCTTGGCAACCCCGCTGGGAAATCCTGCCCCTCCAACTGATAAAAATGAAACCTACATCAATCCGCGCCCACAATGACATCTCTCAGTACGGCACCTGTTCTTTCCACCCCGGAGACACATATATTCGAGGATCCTACTCCGATCCTACAGTCAGATTTTCCCCTTCGGCTTGATGATGCTCAAATACAATCTGTTTACGAAGTCGAGCGGACTGCCCAAGAAATTGTCGAAGGAAGATGGAAGACGGTAGCGTTGCAATTTCCAGATTCGATGCTGAGGGACTCAACTCGGGTTTTCGAAGCGCTAGAAAGGGCCTTGGAGCATCAGAGTGTTGGTTCCGATAAGGGGCAAACAGAAGAAGTGAAGGCAGAGGAGGGCTCGGAGAAGAGCTTCAATACTGCTACGAATGAATCCCATGCGGTCGAGTCGCAGCAGAAGCACAAGCTGTTTATCCTTGGAGACACAAGTTATGGGGCTTGCTGTGTGGATGAGATTGCTGCAGAGCATGCCGATGCGGAAGTTGTGGTACACTATGGGAGGAGTTGTTTAAGTCCAACTGCACGCCTTCCAGTTATTTACGTTTTCACCTCAAGGCCTCTGGATCTAAATCATGTCATACAGTCCTTTGAAACAACCTACAAAGAGAGAGGCAAGGAAGAGAAGGTGCTACTCGTAGCTGATATGGTCTACAACTCACACGTTTCGGCGGTTCTTCAACAACTAAAGGAACGGGGTTGGGTGAAAGTCCTTGCACCAGAAGTCATTCATGATCCATCCTCCCTAATTCCCAATCGCAAAGTTGATCTAGAGGAGGAAGACTTAAAAACATATTCTATCTTTCACATCTCAGACCCTCCGCCAGCATTACTGTTAACTCTTAGCTCTCGAGTCAAAGACCTTCAAATTCATGCCACCTCTTCTTTGGCCGTCCTGCAAACAAATACTGCAATGACCCTTCGGCGCCGCTACGCTCTTCTTACATCTCTTTCTACCAATCCCATTTTTGGAATCCTGATCAACACGCTGTCAGTACGCAACTACCTCGAAACGGTAACTACCGTTAAGAATTTGATTGAAAAGGCGGGAAAGAAGAGCTATACATTTGTCGTCGGGAAGGTCAACGCAGCGAAGATAGCTAACTTTTCGGAAATAGGCGGCTGGGTAGTTGTTGGTTGTTGGGAAAGCAGTCTGATTGAAAGCAACGAGTTCTATAGGCCTATAATAACGCCGTTTGAACTACAGCTAACACTTCAAGGAGATTCGGAAAGGATATGGGGTGGAGAGTGGAGAGGAGACTTTAATCATCTACATGCTTCAGTCATCGAAGATGTAGAGCCCTCTGCAAGCGCAATTGACATAGAGGAGAAAGGGGATCCATCAGAAACTGGGGAAGGGATTGAAGATAGTGATGAAGAATCTGCACCGCCAGAATACGATCTTCGAACGGGTCGATACGTATCGCACTCAAGACCCATGCGGACCACCACGGCATCAACCCCATCCACAGAACCTACTGATGCGAAGGACCTACCTCAAGCCATAGCACGGAGAGCCAAAATGGATCTCGCAACTGTTAACGGCGTAGTCAGTCCTGGAGCCGAATATCTGAGGACTCAGCGAACTTGGACGGGTCTTGGCAGTGACTTCAATGATGTTGAGGCACCACAGGATATTGAAGAGGGTAGATCAGGTATTGCGAGAGGTTATACCGTGGGTGGTGGGGACAAATCTTGATGTGTTTTATTCCTAAAGAAGACGTTATGAGATACCCATCTATTTATTTGCAAGGACGCAAATATCCTCCTATACTTTAATTAGATCCCGTAAGCTACTACCAGTTGTACCAGTAACCCCTTTCATAAACACCAAGATTGCCAGAGTAACAAGGAGATGCTTTGTTACATATCTTGAATCTCGGTTCCGGGCTGTATGTTGCCGAACGTCTCCTGGCTGCTTTAATAAATTAAGAAGGACGTAGGAAACTATGAAGATTTTCGTGGGGTTGCGATGTGCAACAGATGGGGCTATAGGCGATATTATTGGATTTGAAGCCTTTATGGGGGGTTTTGATGTACAGTCGCTGACGGATAGCTACTTATGGGAGAAGATTGTGTTACGGTACTAGGGCAAGTCAGTGACACCAAAAGGCGGGATAATTTAAAAGGGAGAGAGCTCTTGAAATCCCGCAGAATCTCAGGAACGTGGAGTATATTTTACATATATCAATTAGGTAAGCTCATCCTATCGGGAGCAGTCTCCCTTTGGAGAGAATCATCTAACATCCATACAGTCCCATGAAATTTGATCGGCCGCTAATTATAATGCTACTCTACCCTACGCAGACCATCAATCACTCCTGCTTCATCTTTCCACTCTTCAAAATATTGATCATTCCTTGTAGACAAGCTTTCCATCCTCAAATGTCGCATCGTCAAAGTCAATCCACTTCGACTTATGGTCGCCTTCTTGGGGAGAGAAGTCATTGGATAAGCCGTTGGGAATGTACTGTGGTACTCGACGACGATTGTCCATCTCAAGATGATGTCTAGGATTGTCAATTTCAAGGCGTTGAGTACGAGCATTGGTACGAGCATCTCCTCGCATTGGTGTCTCGCCAGCAGGGGGGTTCCGGCTTCCAGAACGTGAGTTTGTCCGCAGCCCCTTGGTATCTGCACTACGTTCATATCGGCTCTCCAGGCTCATATCACTGGACTGCGGACTGCGGTCCTGAAGGCGTATACTGGCCGGGATACGCATATCTGGAGATGTAGGACTGTGAACATCCCGACGGTTGACACCTATCTCATCGGACATCTGACTATGGTTGCGACCTGTCATACTGCGAGGATCTACAGAAGTTGGGCTTCCAATGCGGTAATCATGATGATTCTCGAGACGGCTTTCCATATCCATGCGGCTTTCTTCGGCAACCGACCATTCATCCATTCTTTCGAACCCAGGAGAATAAGCCGAGTTGGCCATGCCTTCATGATTTTCTCGATCTCTGTTGCTACTCGGTTGCTCTGAATCTCTACTACCCTGAAAACCTCGAAGGGCACGCTTAGGAGATTTAGGTGAAATGTATGGAGAATAGTCGGCTCGCGGTATAGGATCATAAGTGCGACGACCATACTCGGATTCTTCATATTCAGACCCACTCACAGAGGCGCTGGCTGTTCTAGAAGGTATACTTTTAGGAGGAAGACGCATACGATAAGGCAGATCTTGCATCGGAGCTCCCATTGTCCATGATTGCCTGGCTTTCCAACAATAAGAGAGTCGGTAGTTCGCTTCATACATTGGCTCATTAGATCTATCCCATGGCGGTACCCCCGCCAGACTTGGCGATATGTGATAGCAGAATCCGACTTGAGGGTACTTCATTCTTGGAGTATCAACGGAGACTCCAGAAAGCACTTGAAGAATTCCGTAGATTAGGATCCACCGACCACGACGAGCATCTCGAGGATCAATATTCGTGGCCTGGTCCGCCTTCTCAAAATCCATATACGCCTCGACCCAGGTGTTTATAGGAGTATCTGGATCGAGTTTGAAAATATTCGTACTTTGCGTATAGGCAAGTGCAAATTTCCGTTGCGCCATCCTGTCATCCTTTGGTGGAGAGGGTTTTTTGGAGGCATTGACCTTAAACAAGTTGTCTTTACTTGACTGTTTGACTGGTATACTTTCTGGCAACAACGGATAGGGAGCGGGAATGTGCTCAAGATCTTCTTTGTTGTCCCAGTTGAGGAGTAAAGTCGTGAGTGGTAAATCCGGAGTATTTCCTTCAATCGGCTTCCCATCACGTTTGATACCCCACTTGGGTCCCGGCCTTTCCTCAACACAGTCCCATTCAACGTCTCGATCTACTAAATAGTCATATAATGCACCAAAATCTTTTTGAAGGGATTGAGTAACATCTCGGGTGAGCCAGTAGTCTTCACCCACAGGCGTTTGGGGTGGCCACGATCCATGAATATGACTTAGTTCCGCTAAAAAGAATGACCGAATGCGTTCAAAGGCTCCATATGACGGAGGAGGGTTAGAGGATGCTGGCCAAAGATCTGAGAAATCAAGATCTTTGAGACGATCTTCGGCCTTTTTGATTCGAATCTGCATATTGTAGTTGGCGTGATTCAGCAACTCTCTAGTTGTCCTGGAGACTGCTGTCTTGAACTCAGAATATAACTGTGAGCGGCCATACATTCCAGCAAGATGCACAAACGACTCCCTGTACATATCAGACCAACGAACACCTGGCGATTCTGACCAACCCATCATGGCAATTGCTATAGCTGGATTGTTTCTCATATCGTCAAGTTCTCTGTAATGAAGGTATTCCGCAAGCAAGCCTGCACCACTGTATCCCTCCTCTCCAAACCACCCTTCTAATCGCCGTTGTGCCTCAATGAGTCCTTTGGAAAGGTCCTTGCCAACTAGAGAAGCATTACATATAACTGCTAATGCATTTCGAGAAGTAACATTGAAATGCAGGATCTCAGCTTCAGACTTATTTCTGTATTCCGAAGGTAGTGGTAAGAAAATTTCATATGATGGTGTTGCATCATAAGAATCTGGGTTGTATTCCGAAGCTGGAGGAGTATAGACTCCCGAATGTGGTCCTCCCCGGCGTGGATATGGTTGGCGAGGAGCGAATACTGGCGAGCCTACTGGCGAAGGCGGCATACCAATACGAGGCTGCTTAGACAAAGTCATTGCGTTTCTTAGGTAGTTCATGTGTGATCCTTGGATGATATGCGACTGCACTCGAAACGAAGCCGTTATATCTTCCCTTCCCGTCGAAGGAAAGCTGTGCTGGATATACACCAGCACATCACCCAGTTCATCCCATAACTGCGGATCTTGTCGAATCTTACTATGATTCCAGGCCTGCGGCGCGAGTCCTTTACCTAACCACTCCTTATAAAGAGTTGCTGTAGGAAGCGCGGGAAGTTTGCTTTGAGGTGGCCCCAACCGGACCTCTTCAGGAATTACAAGTTGTTTTCCATAGGCCGGAGGAGGTTGTATACTCCCACCTTCCAGCTCATATGACGGCTCTCTATTAGCACCTGACTTTGCTGTTTGCGACGTTGTTGGCCGAGCAGATTCCTCCTTCGCCTTCTTCTTCTTGGTTTTGAACGCATTTGCTAACCCTTTCCTCACATCCCCACTTTTATTGTCCATCAATGTCCTGAAGGATGACTTCTCGATCTGGGAATTCAGAATAACTGGAACAATGGGCTTCGTTACTTGTTGGTAACTACCATGGCCAAATTGTCTGATTTGTTCTGCTTGCGAGTGTCCGTCTGATCCTGATGAAATAGATCTAATGGGGGAAAACTCGGTTGGGGTAGGTCCAAGAGCGATGGGAAACTCATTCAGTGAAGGAGGGGTGTTTCGGACTTTCTCCCCATCTTTGCTGATAATCTTGAGCGCCGCCTTCTTACTTTCCTCCTCCTTCTTCTTTCTCACAAATCCACTCCTTCCAGACATCTTGTAGAGATATTATGTGCTGCAACTGCACCTACGGCCTTGTTTCCATGTATATTGTCCAATGCCAGGATTTAGGGGGGCGAAATTCTGTCCTGGAGCTCAATGGTTGTCAGTGGGCTGAGCGAATCTGTATTTGCGAGCTGAGTCCCCAAATATCTTCCCCACGTACTTATTTGGAATGTGTATCTAAAACCCAAAATACAGTTAGTTTTGCAATATGCCAGAAGATTCAAGAGGTGTAGGATCTCACTCTACAGGTATTATATCAACAAAGATTTGTTACAGACCGTCGAAGGACAAACTGTTGGAATGGCTCATACATTGGTGGTGTCGTTCGTTGTTACCCAGGCTGAAAAGGAAAAAAAGAAAAGCCGCCACTAGAATAGAGTGGCAGGAGTTAAAAGAACTATCAAATATCACAATATAAACTAGCAAAACAAAGTCTGCACGGATCGCGAAACGTCCTCAGTCATGAGCCTTGTGTCGATTTGGCGAGGCTATCGGTCAGATGTTTGGAAGATCAGCAACAAAGCCTTCTCCATCTCAGACCTCAGAACTCGGGTCGGCGTACGTATTAGAGCTTACGCCAAGCTCAAAAGAGTTGATGGAAGGAAGGATCCAAAAATGGAGGGAAAATAGAGTAAAGCTCTGAAGTGGTGGGCGAGTGGCCAATATAGCCCAGGATATTGCTTTTTGGGTTGCAGGTAGAAAGGGCCAGTGAGCGGCCGTTTACTTGGTTCCCAACGCAGCCCGACAGGGTTTTGGGGGCTGGATAGCTAGCTGTATTGACAAGAGAGGTGTACGTTGCGATATATTCTGAGTACGGGAGTACAGTACAGTACATGGGAATGGGAATGGCATGACAGATAGCACACAGGAGGGGGGGATGATTCCCAAATCGTATGCATATCACAAGCGATTTGCCCTGCGTGGCCGGAGCCCTGACATGGGGAGCAGTGTAGGTACTTGAATGGTTCGTCAGGATCTGCCAGTTCTAGCTGGGGAGCGGAGTATCATAGAGTACTTCCCTTTTCCCAAGGATTATTCGCTATTTCTTACGCAGCACCCACAAAGGACCAGCTTGGGAAATGGCAGGCATGATTTCAGCCGTCAGTGGTGGATAAAGTTGGGTTGGACTTGGCCTTGATAGGTTTCTGATAGACGTTCCACAAAGTATTGTCGGTCAACGTGCGTTAGCGAGGGATATGTGGCCCTAGTGCGAAAGTACAGTACTGGATTCACGCAGTTGTGGCTAGCAAGAGGCTGCTAATGCCTGTGCTTACGCATTGGAAATAATGACCAGGTCTTGGACGAGTATTGTATTCCTACAACTCCCTTCCCTGAGGCTTGACTTGATTGCTGCAGGGAGTCATCTTACATACGTTGTACTGTACCGTACCGTGCGCTTCGTCCATACATATACATATACATACATACATACATACATACATACATACATACATACATACATACATACATACATACATACATACATACATACATACATACATATACATACAGTGCTGGTGCTGGTGCTTGGACGAACGATAAGAAAAGATATAGTTAGAAAACTAGTCAGCTTCTTAAATACTACTTACTGTACATACATACATACCTTACAACGTTTGTAATTTGATAACCCTGCCCATTGGGTTTCCAGACTTTGCTTTATTGGAAAGCTCCTTGCGTTGTTTCCGAACGTTTGTCCCCTTCCCCTTCCTCTGCTCCGGACATCTGCTACTATCTAAACATCTGTATCTAGTACCACTGTACAGTATATAAGTCCGCAGCCGCCTGAGGGTTGATTCATTGGATTTGCAAACGCCAATCTTCCGAGACCCTGGCCGAGCCTGGGCATACATGCCTTGGAAGAAATAGTTTGCAGCTACAGATACAGATACAGATACAGTACATCTTTTTCTCTCATCACGCTTTCTTGCGGTCACTTTCCCAGATCACCAAGCCCGGCACACCGGAACGTTAGTGCTAAAAAAAGTGGTACTGTATGTACTACATACTGTACGGGACGGTATTTAAGCAAGGCACTTGCTTTCACTTGGACTAATGATAGAGCCCTGATCGCAAGCACGGGCGTTTATTACTGATTGATTATGGATCCCTTTGGTTTGCGGAGTCTTGCTATCTACATACAAGCACAACGAACCATAAGAGGCAAGGTGGCTTCGCGTTATCGTATACAAGTATATTACGGAGGAGGGAGTAGAAGTAGTCTACGTTGGAACCCCAGCGAGTGGGCTCGTCACAGGTAGTTCCCAAGGCATCGGGAGTGTAGCATCCACTTCAATATTCAAGGGGGGCAAGCATTCTCCATTCTTTCGAAAGAAAGGGGGACTTGACTATACTGTACTGTAATAATACCAGGGCTTCACTTCACAGCACGATCCATATCGCTGCTAGCTATCCCCAAAGGCTGCTGGCAAAGTCAGGTATCGCCCATCCAGTTATTGCTTCACAAGTAGGTCGGTTTAAACATCGTTGAGGCTGAGCGAGTAGAGAGAGTATAGCGACAAAGCCACAGACAGGCCACAAGCTGAGCACAGGCACAAGCACGAAACAGTTACATATTGTACAGTACAGTACACTCAACCCCCTCCGTACGCAGCAGGCATGGCATGATCCAATATGTAACTTCGTATCAATAAGCATTGGATTTCCCACCTGGATATTATGGCCATATGGATGGACTATTGACTGCTCCGTGTTTCCTTCCTACTTAGTTACACTCTACTGTAACGTATCATACCGTATGTACATATCGTACTGCGACGGTTCGGAGCAAGGTCAAGGAGAGATAACAAACCTTAAAGTTTAGACTCACCATGGATTGGATCCTGGCGGTCAACCCCATACTGTACTCCAGTGCGGTACTAGACTGTATACACTACACTAATGTTAACGGTTGTGTGTTATTGCCTGATGATTGAGGCCAGAAGTGACAATACAGTATCAATACAGTATGAACGAATCACCACTCCTATTTATTAGATCCTTAAAAAGCCCCGAGTAACATCCCGTGCCGTATGTAGCTCACCTTGTCGGACGGCTCTATCCTCCCTTTCAGACTACTCTAGGGGGTATTCTATCTCTTTCCAACGGCTTTATACAGAAGCTTCAGACAACAGCCGAACCGAAGGTCCAAGTTAGCCGGAATCACATTTTCCCTCTGCCTTCCCGACCAATTCACCCGCTGAATCAGTATGATGCCCCGACATCGTACGTCTCGCTGCTCCTTTTAGTCCTTGGTCCGATTTTCTGTTCAAGCTCTTATTTGCGTCTCCGGGACAATCGGTGACATTTTCGGCGACCTTTCCTCTACGTGTACCTTCGTAAGACTGGCAACTATGTGAATGGAGGACCGGCCGAGACCATGTCGCGGAGATAAGATTTTAAAATTACAGTGTTGTTGGGAATTTCCGACAAATATCTCGCGATACATGACAGGCCGGCGTGTGCTGTGTTACCGGATGGGGGGATGTGGCCCATATCAATAGTAGTAGTAGCCTCTTTCCCAGCCGAACTCGGGTGAGCAGTTTTCCATCGACAAGGTACGCGTTTGCTGAAAAATCATAAAAACCATTCTCATATCCGCGTTCCAACCCGGGCCAGAAGATGTGAAAGTGGTGAGTCGGATATCAGTTGTGACGGAACAAGTACCGACATGCCTCGCAGTCCTGCTACAGGGGGCTCTGCTTCAAGTACCAAATCGCCCTGCACTCTGGTAATAACGGAGATGAGCAAGGCTCATTCATATTCTTCCAAATTGGTTTCTCACATCGTACTGCATATATACCACACAATACTGCGACTTCTTGCATCGGCAACTTTCCCAATCTAACTCGATACATCTCGATACTTATCCTCTCTGTATGAAACTGTCTTCCAGAGTTCGCGAGCAGTACTGATGTAACCTAGATACTGGTTGACTTGGGTTACAATAGAGCAAGGACCCAGGTTGTTGGAAAGAGTTTGACTAGCTCTTTGCTTTTATACATATTGTATATGTATAATTTCACAGTCTGGAACTTCGGGTTTGGAACGAGTGATATTGTCGGACTTGAGATCTGATCTATAAAATTTACTAGTAGCTATACTCTCAAGCTGCCAACGGTGTTCTACTTGTCACTATCATTCCATGCCAACCCTCCGTCTTTTTCGCAAGATTTACTTTATAAAATTTCGACATGTAACATCAGATCTCCCACGATTCAATGCAGCATCTTCAGGGCGTACACCCAGATCTAGCAGGTGCTCGATTATAAGGGGGTAGTTGGGAATCTGGGCTACAAGGTTTGTTTGAGTGGTGTACATCCCACGTGTAGTTTCTATGCAATACAACGTCAACCTTAAAGGGAATGGCTTGGGCTTGAGAGAACACATGCAAAGCACAGTCATCTTCAATTTTCCCGCGTTCAAGGGGCGGATGTCCAATGGGAAATTATGGTTGTTTCCCAAGGAAAATAGAGCCCTTGATCATATTTCTATCTTGGTTTCTGTAGGACTACGAGCTGTCGGACTTCTGGCAGGCCTTCCCAACCACGGCCCTGTCCTCCAAACGCGACACTTTTCTCCACCACCTCCCTCCAGCGCACCCCTGGACTCAGTTTGCCTGTTATTGTGTTGGGGCGACGAGTGTCTGCATTTGTGGTAATGCTCACAGCTCGCCCAAGTAAAGCTTCCATTGCTTGCATTGCAAATCCCACCGCCTTCTTCCCGTTACTTGGAACGCCAGTGCGAGCTTTCATGTCAGAGAAGTTTGCGTTAGGGAATTCACGCTGCAAGTCAGCGATGAGGATGCTATTATACATGCCTCGACCATCAACAACAATATCAGCGTTGCTGATCGCCGCAAGTGGAGGGCCGAATGTGAGCATCTGAGAAACTATGGTTGCGGATGTAAAGCGCGTCAGAGTCGCTATTGTATCCGCTGGAGTGCAACCTCTTGTTGCACACATTGCAATAATGCGCTGTGCCATCTCATCCCCATATATTTCCCTGGCTGTTGTTTTTGGCGGCCGAGTTTTTAAATACTTATCGTTGATCAAAAGTTTTTCTATGACTTCGTGGCAGATTTTACCATTATGTAGTGCAGGGACCTCATCTATTCCAGGCTCGTGACCAAAGTGACGGTAGGCACAATCGATCATAACTGTCCCTGGTCCAGTATCCCAATCATATATGGCATCTATTCCCCCCTTATTGTCTGGTGGTACGAAACAGACTGTTGTAATGCCACCAATTGTTATGCAAATCTGAAGTCGTGTAGGATGGTGAAGGAGGAGTCCTACCAGGTATGCGAATAGCGGAGCCCCTTGTCTTCCTACAGCTTGTTCTGCGGTGCGATAGTCACTGACCGTTGTCACTCCCGTCTTCGCAGATATAATTGTTCCTTCTCCCAGACACATATTGCTCCTATACTGCCTGCCTTCTACAGGCATGCCCGTCAAGGTGATCAGTTGTCCTCCACTACCAATCAGGTCAATATCGTCGACTGTGATCCCGTGTTTTTGTGCGAATAAGTGTATCGCATCGGCGAATGTATGGCCCATCTCAGCGTCCATTTGTGACATCATAGAGGGTGGTGCAGCATCTTTTCTTAGCATGTTGAAAATATCAATGCGGATTTTGGATGGCATAATCATTGAATCATACTATCCCTATAGATTAGAAGAGCGCAGTAAGAAAGCGTGGGAGAAATAACGCGTTGGGCACATATTCAATACCTGGATGAGATCGAGATATAAAGGCGCTTCCGGTGTCTCCTGTGTAAACCGACATAGCGCAAAATCAATAGCGTCTATTGCAGTTCCGCTTGTCACTCCTAAAATGAGCAAATCGAGCCCAGCCTGCTTGTCGGTTGACGAGGATCGCGAAGCTATGGAGTGTGATGGAGAGTGGCCGTCTACTTTCGCCTGTAGCGCATCGATATATTTGTGACCGACTGGTGTACGAATCCTCCCTTTCGATGCTAGCGCGTAATCATTCATTGCCATATAGCTCACTGTTGTAGCTCCTCCTGCTCTCTCTCCTTTGCTCTCTCATCTGATGGACTGGGGAAGAAGGCTCAATCAATCTTGTCGGATAACGCATTCCGCCTTAGAGGAAAAGGGCATCCTGCAAAAAAAAAAAAAACCGGGCAA
>Ga0247734_1000148_pt1 | contig 62721 bp, 47 predicted proteins | sample UWRJL103311B2_FD_180933 | JGI IMG/M metagenome (GOLD analysis project Ga0247734, IMG submission 180933) | Plant litter microbial communities from Arlington Agricultural Research Station in Wisconsin, United States - UWRJ-L103-311B-2 | ecosystem: Environmental > Terrestrial > Plant litter >... | reverse complement strand
CAAAGGTACCGGATACAACATATCTGATGTTTTCTTGTTATACCAATCCACCGATCCGTCTAGAACACCACCTTTAACAGTGAAGTCCAAACCAATGTTAATCGAGCTTAAGGATTCCCATTTTACTGAGGGGTTGCTATAAGCATTTTGATATACTCCTGAGACAACATTGTTGCCACCCCCCAAAGGATAACCAGCACTGTTGATAGCACTCTGGAACCTGTTTACATATTGGAAAGAAGGAATACGCTGGTTACCGGTTTGTCCGTAACCTACGCGCAATTTCAAATCACTGAAAAGTGCATTGTCTTTCATGAAGTCTTCTTCTGAAATCCTCCATGCACCACTCACGGCAGGGAAATAGCCATATTTGTTATCCGGCCCAAAGTTAGATGACCCATCACGACGGATAGTAGCACTAAAGAGGTAGCGGTCATTGAAAGAGTAGTCGGCTTTGGCAAACAAAGAGAATAATGAACCGACAGTTCCTGTACTGGCATTGCTAATGTTGGAAGCACCTGCATTCAGGTAATAGTAATCCAGGTTACCCAGTAAGAAGAAGTCATTTCTTCCACCATTCAGCTGTCTGTTACGGGAACGGATTGCTTCTGTACCGGCCAATATATTAAATATGTGTTTGCCGAAAGTTTTTTTGTAATTCAATGTATTGGTCCAGGTCCACTCTGTGGTATAACCCTGGTATTCATTTAAGTTATTAGAGTTATTACCTTCAAGAAATTCCAGATTTGGATATCGCAAGGTCTGGCCGTTGTAGTTTTCGTAACGCAGACCAAAGCTGGTACGGGCTGTTAAACCAGGAATGATATCATATTCACCAAAAACATTTCCAAAGAAAAAATTGCTCCTGTTGATATTGTCTTTAGCGCGGTACAAAACAGCAACCGGATTTTCTGCATTTCCTAATCCACTGCCGCGGCTACCTGCAAAGTTACCCCTGATATCATAAACCGGAATAATAGTTGGGATACGGTAAGCCCAGGATACAGGGCTACCTTCATCCTGATATTCTCCAGGTACATTAGGGTTCACCCCAAAGCCAAAACCTTCTGAATAACTATACTGGGCATTATTACCAAAGCGCAATTTGTTGTTCAGTGCAGTAAACTGGGTGTTGGCCCTGAAGTTGTAACGGGTAAAACCTGTGTTTTTAATGGTTCCGTTTTGCTTAAGGTAACCACCACCAAAAGTGTAAATGGCATTTTCGCCTCCACCTGAGGCGCTCAGCTGGTAACTTTGAGTGGGTGCACTTTCAGTAATTTCATCAAACCAGTTTGTTCCCTGCTGATTGGCACGGGTAATCTGATAAAATGTATTAGGATCCCTGGTGTAATTGTATTTTGAAGGATCTGCATCAGCTGGAGTAATATTTTGTCCGGTAGCTGATCCAGCAAGGAGGTATTCTGGTAAAGTGGGACTGCTGCCAGTACCGTAGTTGGTTCCGGTTGAAGGAGTTAAACCAGCATTCCTGTATCCCAAAAACAGGTAGTCGGCATATTGCTGTGGCGACATCATTTTAGGGAAGGAACTTTTTCTGGGAGTCTGTATACCATAATAACTGTCAAGTGTTATTTTTGGCGCACCTAGTGTGCCTTTTTTAGTGGTGATGATCACTACACCATTGTTAGCCCTTGCTCCATAGATTGAAGATGACGATGCATCTTTCAATACCTGCATGCTTTCAATGTCGTTCTGACTTAACCAGGAAAGTTTTCCTTCATAAGGCACCCCATCAATCACATACAATGGATCATTGTTGTTAATTGTGGTTGTACCACGGACCCTGATCTGAGGAGTAGATCCCGGCGCTCCATCTGTAATGATGGCCACACCAGCAGCTTTACCCTGCAGTGATTCAATTGCACTTGCCGCTGGCTGCGATTTCAGTTGGGCAATGTTTACAACAGCTACGGCACCCGTTAAATCCTTTTTTCGCTGGGAGCTGTAACCGGTAACAACAACCTCTGTAAGATCATTTTTAATAGGATCAAGCGAAATTGTTAAATTGGATTGGCCGGCAACAGGTACTTCTTTACTGTTGTAACCGACATAACTGATGACCAGGACTGCGTTTTGTGGGACAATCAGGGCGAAAATACCGCCGGCATCGGTGGTAGTTCCACCAGGTGCATTTTTGATTTTAATGGAAGCGCCTGGAACAGGAGACTGATCGTCACCGGCAATAACTTTTCCGGTGATTTTGGTTTGTGCCTTTACAGAAAATGAAAGGCATAGACTCATGAGCAAAAGGATTCCCATCCTCTTGATAAGTGGTAGTTTTCGTTGCATAAGATATATCTGGTTAAGTTAATAGAAGGGCGTAAAATTTCTTATTTACATGATTAAAAGGGATTTAGTGTTCAAATTATTTAGTTAATAGTGATTTGAGTTTTAGGGTATATTTATAGCTGCAAATAAATTAAATAAACGGGAACGGACTTTACGAACGCAGGGAGCAACGGCTAAAAAATTTTGTAATTACCGTAAAGACGTCAGCGACGTCAGGGTGATTACAGGGTATATCTGGTTATTAATAATATTGTAAATCGAATGTAACAAATCGGATGTGTAAAAACAACACTTAGTGAAACTATTTTTTTTATCGCATTGATCTTGTGGGAGAAAATTTTTATCGCATGTCCCAATCCCAAAAATAAAAGTTGTATGCCTGCTGTCAATTTCGAAAAAGATGCGGTATCATTATATATTTTTTTCGTAAGTTCGACTGATGTGTTCAGGGCGATACGTTATTCAATTAGACTGAAAATGAAAAATATTTTCATCTTTCTCATCATACTGGCTTCCTATATAAACACTGCAGCGCAAACCAGCGATCTGGACGAACTGCCTTTGCATGTTTTAAAGGAAAAGCTTTCAAACAGCCGGAATGATACCACCAGGGTTCAGTTGCAATTAGCTATTGGGCATCTGATACTATTTAAATCGGGTGGTGGAGAAAAAGAAATAGATTCGGCACTAGCACTTGCTTCTCATGCGTCAAAACTAAGCAGTGAGTTAAAGTATAACTTTGGGGTCATCAATGCATTGTTACTTTCGGCGGAGAGTTTTAATAGAAGAAAACAGCGGAACAAAGGTTTGCGTGTTGCTCAACAGGCACTCAATTTTGCGTCAAAAAATAACGATCAGGAAGGAATGGCCAGGGCATATTTAATTATAGGCCAACACTATGAGGTTTCTGATCCCATCGGACTACACAACCGGATGGCGTATAACGATAAAGCCATACAAATTTTCAGAAAAGAAAGAATCATAAAGTGGTTATCCTTTACCTTGACCACAAATGCAGAACTGCTCTTCCTGGCAGGACAAAAAACCAACGCAATTAAATTACTGTTTGAAACTTTGAACCTCGGTGATGCAGTAAGCAGGAGGACTGTAGAAGGAATTTATTGGTTGATAGGGAGAACGTCAACAGAATTAAGCGATTATCCGAATGCATTAAAATATAACCTTTTAGCGATTAAGACGGCAAAAGAAGTTGGTGATACCACTTTACAGCTGTGCAGTATTAACCATACCATGGCGGTTACCTATGTTAAAATGCAGGATTATAACCGCGCCCTTCCCTATTCATTAAGAGCATTAGAAATAGCCCGGCATTACCGCAATAATGATTATATAACTGAAGTTGCTGCAGAATTGGCCGTTATTTACACCAGGACAAATAAATTAGCAAAAGCCATCAACCTGCTGAAAGAAGTTAAAACTTACGCCGACAACGATCTGGAAAAATTAAATGTGGCGGGATCTTTTCTTAGCATTTTAACCTACGCAAAACAATTTAAAAAGGCCGAATCCTATGCGGCCGAAGTACAAAGGCTGTTAGGGAAAGTAAAGCCACATAACTTTACTGAAATAATGAATGCCTACAATTTTCTGGGCTATTATTATTTAGAAACCGGCCAACCTATAAAATCAAGTTATTATACTGATCGATACGCTGAAATTGCGCTTAGCAAACATTTTCCTGCAGCAATCAGGACAGCTGAAAACCGTTATTACAAACTCGATTCAATTAACGGTCATTACCAATCGGCCATAAACCATTATCTGGCTGCCCAAAGGATAAAGGATTCTGTTGAAAACGTAACCAAAGCCTATCAGATTTCACTTTTGCAGATTGAAAACGAAACGGAACAGAAAAACAATGACATAGACGCGTTAACCAAACAGTCACAGATAAAGGATGCGAAGTTAAAACGTAATCAGCTTATTCAGAATACTGTAATAACAGTATCTGTTCTGCTACTAATTATCACCGCCCTTATTTACAGCAGATACCGGCTTAAACAAAAAACCAATCAAAAACTTGAACTTAACCAGAGGGAACTGGATCAAAAGAATTTGTTTTTAGAGACATTAACAACAGAACAGCAAAAACTGCTCAAAGAAAAAGTGTGGCTTATTAAAGAAGTGCACCACCGTGTAAAAAATAACCTTCAAATGGTAACCAGTTTGCTCCGTTCACAATCCGTTTATCTAAAGGATGGCGCCGCTGTTTTAGCCATAAAAGATAGCCTTCGGCGGATGCATGCCATGTCGCTGATCCATCAAAAGCTTTATCAGGACGAGAACACTTCCACACTCAAAATGCCTGATTATATCAGTGATCTTGTGCGGTATCTTCATGATAGTTTTGATACAGATAACCAGATCAGGTTTGAACAAAACATTGAAGCGATAGCGCTGGATGTCTCACAGGCAATCCCCCTCGGCCTGATCATAACCGAGAGTGTGGTCAATGCCATAAAATATGCTTTCCTGAACGAAAAGCACGGAACCGTCAGTATTTCTTTACAAAGTGACGGTCCTGATTACTTACTGCTGAAAATATCAGATAATGGCCAGGGATTACCAGAAGCGCTTGACACCATGGGCCGTAACTCTCTGGGAATGGACCTGATGCAAGGGCTAGCCAAGCAACTTAAGGGAACTTTTAGGATTGAAAACAATAACGGCGTGCAGATCTGTGTCAGGTTTTTAAAATTGGCCATTTCAATTGTATAAGATTACACACTTATTGTGCATTTCTTTCCCACTAAAAGTTTCTAATTTCAATACTGTCTTCATTGGAAACCGATCAAATAAAATATGAGGTATGTCATGCGAGGTGAAGATTGAATAAGTTCAAATGTGACTTGCATTTTAAAGGCTAAAAATTACTATTATGCTCTTTAACTCTCTCCATTTTCTAATCTTTTTCTTAGTTGTTACGCCTGCATTTTTTCTGTTGCCCCATCAGCACAGATGGAAATTGTTACTTGTAGCCAGCTGTTATTTCTATATGACTTTTGTTCCGGTCTATATTTTAATTCTTGGATTCACTATTGTCGTAGATTATTTCGCTGGAATACTCATTGAAACTTCAAAGGGAAAAAATAAAAAGCACTTCCTGATGTTAAGTCTGGCTGCCAATATTGGTGTTCTTGCTGTCTTCAAATATTACAATTTTATTAATGACAACCTCTCTTCTTTGTTGGGAACTGTTGGTTACCAAAATCATGTGCCATATTTAAGTATTTTATTACCCATTGGTCTTTCCTTTCATACGTTTCAGGCAATGAGCTATACCATTGAAGTATACCGTGGGAATCAAAAGGCGGAGCGGCACTTTGGCATCTACTCTTTGTACGTAATGTTTTATCCACAACTGGTAGCCGGCCCAATTGAAAGACCTCAAAACATCCTCCATCAATTTCATAAAAAACAGCGATTCAACTATGATGATGTAGTTGAAGGATTGAAAAATATAGTATGGGGATTATTTAAAAAAGTAGTTATTGCTGACAGGCTGTCAATATATGTAGATGCCGTTTATAACAATTCCGATCAGCACAGTGGATTAACGCTAATTATGGCCACGGTATTTTTTGCGTTTCAGATCTACTGCGATTTCTCAGGTTATTCTCAAATCGCAATTGGCTGTGCCAGGGTGATGGGATATCATCTGATGCTTAATTTCAGACGACCCTACCTTGCCGGAAGTATCAAAGAGTTCTGGTCAAGGTGGCATATTTCACTGTCAACCTGGTTCAGGGATTATCTCTATTTTCCGCTGGGTGGCAGCAAAGTGCCCCTACCGAGATGGTATCTCAATCTTTTTATTGTCTTTATGGTGAGCGGCCTGTGGCATGGTGCAAACTGGACTTTCATCATCTGGGGTGCGCTACATGGAATCTATCAGATATGTAGTGTCTCTTTTAAGAATTTTAATGAGCGAAATATATTAGGATATCGCCCTTTAACAAATGCCTTCCATGTGTTGCTCACCTTTTTGTTGGTATCATTTGCATGGATATTCTTTAGGGCAAATAATGTAGACCAGGCATTTTCAATTTGCAAAAGCATCTTCAGTATGAAACCAGGGGGGCTGTTTATTGGCACGCCGGAAGGTTTTGCTTACTCTATTATCTGGATTTTGGTTTTGCTGGTAGTTGAATACGTCACTGAATATTATTCTGATAGCATCAAGGTATTTTATAGTCCGAACAGGGTGTTGCGGTATACAGGCTATGCCGTTGTGGTTTTGGTTATCATCTTGTTTGGGGTATTTAACGGCGGACAGTTTATCTATTTTCAATTCTGATATGAAACCATTTGTAAAACTATTTAGAAACGGGCTTATCCTTTTGCTTTTATTGTTCACTGCTGACAGGGCTGTTGGATCTTTGATAGAACATTATTTCTTTACGGAAAAACAAGGGGATTCGGCGGTAACCACGCACGGGGTTTTGGATGCCAGGGAAGATATTCTGATTTTTGGAAATTCAAGGGCCAGCCATCATTACATCTCTGATCTCATCAGCCAAAAAACAGGTCTTTCCTGCTATAACCTTGGCCGCGATGGCATGAAAATGCCCTATTATGAAGCCTTACTGAAGTCAGTTTTGAGTTACCATACCCCTAAAGTTGTGATATTGGATTTAAATTTAAATGACTTTGAACATCAACATGAAGAAGAACAAAAGTTGACAACCGTTTTTATGCCCTACATCCTCAAGAACAAAGAAATTCATGATCTGATATATACGCAAAGCAAAAAAGAATTCACATTGGCGAATATATCCATCCTGTACCGGGTCAATTCCTTACCCATGTCAATACTACAACATCATTTGGAAATAGGCCAAAAGCAGTTTCACGGATACGAACCATTATATGGTAAAATGCCCAGGACTGCAAAACCCAGGCACATCAACAATAAGGGATACAAAGAGTCGCAAGACCAGGTAACAGCTTTTAGTAATTTTGTAAAGGCAACACAATCGAGAAAAATAAAGCTAATCGTACTCATATCACCTGGGATGAAGATCCATCAGCATAATGCGATAAAAACAGCAGATAGCATATTAAGAAAGTACGATTTAACAGCATATAATTATTCGGATTTATTTGACCGGGAGGCCTGCAATCTGTTTTACGATGTAGGTCATTTAAACGAGACCGGCGCGAAAGCTTTTACAGATACGGTACTTTCTGCACACTTCCGCAACAATCTGATTGTTGAATTAGCCCAGACGAATTTTCCAATCCCGAGTCTAAAACTGGACATTAAATCTGGCCTGACTGCTGCAATAAGAACAAAGTAAACTGAAAGGCCAATTCATGGAGTAGGATCGTTACATGAAATTATAGTTAATTGTCCGCAGCTTGCGAAAAGGCAATTAAAATTGCGCCTGATAAAATTAGCACCCCACCTGTGACGAGTTGCCAGCTCAATTTTTCTTTGAGAAATATGACCGATAAAACTATTGTAAAAACAAGCGAGGTTCTCTCAATTGTTGTTACAAATGAAGCCGGGCCCATAGTTAACGCTTTGTAAGAAAACAACGTTGACAAAGTAGTGGCTATCCCTGCAATGATGAGTACTATCCATGCTTTCTGGTCAATATCTTTTAGTCCTGTATAGGAAGACTGGCTGATTACCACCGCCCATGTGATGCAAAGTATAAGTACCGCTTGTATGGCAAATGCCAAACTTGAGTCTACATTTTTTAATCCTAATTTGGTTAACACCATTACCAAAGCTGCCGACAACGAAGCCAGCACTGCCCATACTATCCACATAATTTAATTTTAACCAACAACATAGATTTTTGGAAATTGATTTCGAAATTTAAAATAAACTACGGTCCGGCCGTTTTCATGACTTTCAAATTCGCTCGCACCTACTCCCGGTTAACTCTGAAAAATTAAACATATAGGTGTTTTGAATTACAATTTCAAGTCGTTAAATTGTATATTCCCGTATAGCGAGATAATTTCAGCCGCAGCTCAATTCTTACAATACAATTTTCTCTGTTAAAAGTAAAAGCTTAACGTAAGCATAATATTAGGATAAAAGCCAACCAACTTTTAAGCTGTTTCTTCGTGTAATTTTATTTTCAGTTGCTCACTAAAATTTAACGCTAATGAAAACATAAAAATCAGACTTGATTAACAGCCACCCTATGCTGTGAAATACACCGCCAAATAAAATCACTTATTAAATTATATTCTATGAACCATAAATTTACGTATCACACTTTAAAAAGTAGTTGCGTGCTGGCCGTCCTTATTCTGGCGTTTCATAACGGGCAGGCCAACCCACTACCTGCCAACAAATTAAAGTTGGACTTCAAACGCTACTCATCTTCAACGCGGCAGCAACTGGTAACTGGTAAAGTTGTCGACGAAGACGGAATGCCTTTACCAGGTGCTTCAGTTAAAGAATCAGGAACGTCCAACGTGTCAATGACTAATAATAAAGGAGAATTCCGAATCACTGTTGCCAGGGGCAGCAAACTGGAAATAACTTTCATTGGCTACAAAAGCACAACCGTTATTGCAAATAGCAATACCATGACCATCACTATGCAAGCCGAAGCAAACAGCCTTGGTGAAGTCATGGTGGTAGGTTACGGAAAGCAGGCCAAAAAAGATATTACTGGTGCAGTTACGCAATTGGATGCTGGCAATTTCAGAGAAGGCGTTGTGGTATCTGCCGATAACCTGTTGCAGGGTAAAGTTGCCGGAGTAAGGGTTGTTGGTGCCAGTGGCGAACCCGGCGGTGGTGTTGACGTAAGTATCAGGGGTGTCGGCTCTATCAGGAGTGGCAGTACACCACTATTTGTAGTAGACGGAGTACCATTGACCAATGATGATGTAAGTCCAACGGGGCAAAATGTGGGATTTGGTGCTTCAAGGGCAAAAAACCCTTTGAACTTCTTGAACACAAGCGACATAGAATCCATGACTGTACTGAAAGACGCTTCTGCGGCCGCTATCTATGGGGCAAGGGGATCCAATGGTGTAGTTATCGTAACTACTAAAAAAGGAAAAAGAGGAGAAGGTTCATTTACCGCTGATTCTTATCTTGGTCTTTCGACAGTTGCGCATAAGCTGGATGTTCTTTCTGCAGATGCGTACAGGAATGCACTAACCGATAAAGCTTTCGATCACGGCGGAAATACCGACTGGCAGGACGTGATTTACAGAAGGGCAGTTACGAGAAACAACTCAATGGCATTTTCTAAGCAGACCAGCTCCGGTAATTACTACGCATCTGCGTCACAAATGGATCAGGAAGGTGTAGTAAAAAACAGCAACTTCAGAAGGACAACGGCGAGGCTTAATGCTTCTGAGTCGTTCCTTGACGATCAGCGTTTGAAAGTTGGGATTAACCTGACGGCCAGTGAAACTAAAGATGATGGTGTGCCAACGAGTGACGATGGCGGTTCAAACGGACAGCTGATCATCCACACCCTGATGGCGAACCCAACCCGGAACGTTTTTGATGCCAACGGCGCCTACACTAACTTTAACATGAACGCGCATTATAATCCTGCATATTTACTTAGTATTTACAGTGACCGGACGCGTACCACCAGGGTGTTAGGGAATACCGACATTTCCTTCAGGATAGTTAAAGGATTGGAATATAAGCTTAACCTGGGTATTGACCGCTCTGTGGCAGAGAGGAATACCACTATCTATAAAAACCTGACGGATCTTAATCCAAACGGCAGGTACGTTCAATATAATCTTGATTCTAAAAGCACCTTGCTTGAACATTACCTCACCTATAACCTCCTGCTTGACAAACACAAGGTGGAAGTATTAGGTGGTTTTTCTTACCAGAAATTCGAAAGGGGCGGCAACAGTTTTAGCATAGATGGAATTGACAGGGCAAATGGCATTGCGCCGGAAAACAACCCTGCATTTTCAGGTACACAGAGTGGCGTATCAGGCTTTGCTCAGATCAATGAATTACAGTCATACTTTTCAAGGGTAAACTATGCCTTTGATAACAAATACCTTTTAACGGCTTCAGTCCGTGCAGATGGATCTACCAGGTTTGGTTCTAATAACAAATATGGTTACTTCCCTTCCTTTGCCTTAGGTTGGAACATTGCAAAAGAAAACTTTTTACAAAAGGTCCCTGTAATTAACGAACTTAAGTTAAGGGCTAGCTGGGGCGAAACGGGTAACCAAGAAGTACAAAACAAGATCACCCAGGCAAGTTATTCCCTATCCCCAACGGATGGTTATTATTTGTACAGTGATTTAGGGCTGGTAAATGGTGTCTCAGTAACAAGAACACCAAACCCTGATTTGAAATGGGAAGTGGTAACACAGTACAACGTGGGTGTGGACTTTGAATTGATGAAAGGCAAGGTGTATGGAACGCTGGATTATTACAATAAAACCACTACAGATGCAATTCTTAATATTCCCTCGCAGGTGCTCAGCCCAACAAACACAGTGTGGGTAAATGTTGATGGTAAAATCATCAATAAAGGACTTGAATTTATGCTGGGTTACCGCCTGATGGATCAGGGAGACTTTAAATGGTCGGCCGATGTAAACGGTGCTACGTTAAACAATGAAATCAAAGGTCTTCCTGTTTCAGAAATCTTAACTGGTACCATTTCCGGACCGGGACAATCGGGTGTAAATGCGAATATTTATAAAAACGGATATGCTGCAGGATCATTTTACCTGCTGGAACATATTGGGTTTGATGCTAAAGGAGCTAACATTTTCAAAGACGTGAACAATGACGGTGCTATTAACAATGCCGACCGCCAGATTTTTGAAGGTGCTTTGCCCAAATTCACGTTTGGTTTAAACAACCAGATGAGCTATAAAGCATTTGACTTTACGTTCTCTATTATCGGCCAAACTGGCGGGTACCTGCTGAACAATACCGGTTTAAACGCCTTAAACATTAACAACCTGGCATCAGACAGAAACGTGGCCACGGGATATTATGAATCGGGAGCAAATCCTGCCAATTCCCCGATACTATCCACCCTGTTCCTGGAAAAATCTGACTTCATCAGGCTTAATTCTGCCCGTATTGGCTATAATTTTAAGTTACCCAGCCTAAAATGGCTGCAAAATCTGAACCTTTATGTATCCGGTCAGAACTTAGTGACCATTACTAATTATTCGGGTTACGATCCACTGATCAATAGTCCAAAATCCAATGGAGGTAACCAATCCTTAGGTATAGATTATTCAAGCTATCCATCAGCAAAGACATTCATTTTTGGTGCAATATTAAAATTATAACGATGAGAAAGAATAAGATATTTAACATAAATAACCTCCTGTTTATACTAACTTTTGTGTGCTTAACCGGTTGTACCAAACTGAATGAGGTGCCTCTTGATGAGGTTGTAGGGGAAAACGCTTCCAGTCCTGAAGGAGCCCTGGCGGCGGCATACGACCGCCTGGGCGATGGTACCTTTGTAGATAATGGAGGTATGCTTGCGATGCAGGAGTACACCAGTGACATTGCTATACTGCCTACCCGCGGTAGCGACTGGGGTGATGGAGGTAAATGGCGTGCGATGCATGAATTTACCTGGGCTGCTGATAATGCAGTTGTAGTGAGCAACTGGGACATGTTAACTAACGGAATCACCCGATCGTTGACCGCTATTAAATCCATCTCTGCAAGCAGTATACCACAAAAAACCTTGCTTCTCGCCGAAGCAAGAGCTATGCTGGCATTCTACACTTACACCACGTTGGATTTGTATGGTCAGGCTCCCTACCGTGACCCTGCTTCAGAAAACGCCCCCCTGGAAATCTTGCAGGCAGCTGCTGCTATTGACAATCTGATCAAACAGGTGGAAAGCCTTATTCCAGACCTTGCCGAACTGGGGCAGCAAAACACGCACAACGGCAGATTTACTAAACAGGCGGCTTACGCACTTCTGGCGCAAATGTATTTGAACCGGGCAGTGTATAAAGACCGTTATAACGCAAATTCAAACTTTAATTTTAATGAAGCGGCTGTGGACGGTAGCGGAACAGATATGGATAAAGTGATTTCATACGCTAACCTGTTAATTAATTCAGGCAGGTTTAGTCTGGAAAGCGATTATTTCCACAACTTCTCTATCAAAAACTCAGGCGCTCCCGAACTAATTTTTGTAGTGGTACAAAAGATAGATTATATACGTAATGGCGATAACGATCTTGCCTACGTTTCTATGGAGCGGAACCAGCGCAATTCACAGAATAACAGGGGCACCAATGCATCTTGTCTTACGCCAGAATTTTATGCAAGCTGGGACGGCAACCATGATGACCCAAGGTTTCAGCGTCATTACCAATATGCTGACGGCACCTGGTTTATGAATGATGGTACAGATATAAGCGTACCGGCCAACAGCCTGGTAGCTGGCAGCAATGTACCGTGGTTCCACTTCAACAGTGGCATTCAGGTTGGTCAGCAATATGGACCTGTGCTTACTTCCGCGGGCCCTTTTGAGATGCTTAATGGCAGGATTAAAGTGTCAAAGCTGGTGATGGAAAAAAGTACGGCTACACCAATGGACTTTACGCCCGCACTTAACTTTGACAATCCGTCACAGGCGGTATTTGCCCAAAACCAGATCAACCGTGGTGCCCGTTGTTTTAAATTTGAATTTGACCCTGAAGAAGGTAACGGCTCCAGTGCTGTGGACATTCCATTATTCCGTTTAGGTGGAATTTACACCATGCGTGCCGAAGCTTATTTGCGCAAAGGTGATAATGCGTCGGCATTGGCAGACGTGAACAAATTACGCACAAGCAGAACGCGTGAGGCATTATATGGCAATGCTCCAGGTAAGGCCATCAGTTCAATTAATGCTGATATTTTGTATAAAGAAATCGGATTTGAATTGTATTGGGAAATGTGGAGAAGGCCACAGATGATCCGCTTTGGAAAATTTGATTTGGCCTCACCACAGTCGGCCAAACCGGCATCACAACCATTCAGAAGGGTTTTTCCCATTCCTCAGTCAACAATGGACGTGAGTAAGGAATTTACTCAAAATACAGGATATAAATAGACAGAAGTTGCAACCAGTTACAAAAATGCCACCCAGATGGGTGGCATTTTTTTTGGATGCGCAGTTGAATCACTGAATGAAAACAATGTTTGGTCTTAACTGTTCAATATCAACATTTATTACCTACACTGAAAACATATGATAAATAGAGAAGACGAATTGTTCGATGAAAACGACAATGAGAAAAATCAAAACGAAGATCTTAAAGGATCTAATACGATTAAAGATCCAGATGAATGGACTACAGGCGATGAACCAATGACCGGCGCACAGCATTCTTATCTGAAAACTCTCTCGGATGAGGCAAAAGAGGAATTTGATGAAACACTCAGCAAATCTGAAGCATCAAAACGGATAGATGAGCTACAGCATAAAACCGGGCGGGGACTGGACAAATAAGCAATATTAAAAAGCGAGCCCCATATTTGAAGGAACATGGGGCTCTTTTGAATTATTTCTTGTTTTTATTCTGGTCAAACTGCATAGAAATTTCGCGGGCCAGCTTATAGTGTTGTTGTAAAACCGGTAATGTTCTAGCTGCAAATGCACTAATTGCTGTATCTGGACTTTTAGTGGCACCTTCAAATAACGCGATATCATTAATGTGATCTTCAACCATCATATTGATATAATAACTATCAAAATCTTTACCAGAGGTTTTATTCAGATCATTCAAGTGTTCCTTTTTGACAGTAGTAAGCTCAGCTGGCAATTTAAAATTTTTCCTGGTGGCCAGTGCGCTTAATTCAGCATTGGCTTTTGTATGATCCTTTTCAATCATAGCCGCAAAGTCCTTAATACTTTTAATGGATGCTTTCTGCTGTCCAATTTTACCCATTTGTACCTCTACCAATCCTCCAACAGCTGCTTCTTCCAGAAAACGGTTTACCGGAGTACCGTCTTTCATATTTGTTGTGTCAGTTGTGGAAGAGTCATGAGCCATAGTATGCCCCGACATTGTTGAGTCAGTGGTATCGTTCTTTTTCCCGGAATTGCAGGCCTGGGCCAACGTTGCCAGCGCTAATAAGCTGATGGGCAAAAACTTAAATTTGTTTATTTTCATATTCGGCTAGGTTATCTTTTTGCATAACAGATATCCTATACGAATGTTTGGCTAATTATTAATTGCTACCGGCCAACATTTTGGGATGAAAAACCAGATGCCGAACCGACCCTATTTCTCATAAGCAGCGTAGCAAGGTTATCCCTCTCCTCTTCTGATATATTGACAATACCTTCCAAAACAGATAGTATATTCTCTCGGTCGTCTGTTGCAAGCAAAAGACTAATAAAGCCAACCATCGTCCTCTCCTGTGTTTCGTTTAACCCTTTGAATATCCGTGGCTGAATACAATACATCTCCCGTACAACTTCTACCAGATCTCTATGTTTTTCCTTTTCTACAGTTGTATTTTCAAACCCGGGGAAAATGCCGTTGATCTTATACCTGGAGATCAGCAGCTCCGCAGCATTCATCCTTACGAACTCCTTTTGTTTAAGGTTGATCATCTTTTGCAGTTCCCTGACCAGACTTTTGAAAACAGGACTATTAGGCGTATGTCCAAAAATCGGCTCTGAAGCTTCGTTGTCAGAATTGATAAATTCATTAAAGAAATCTGACTCCACGTAAATACTATGATAAAAATTAATGGCATTGTTATTAAATGATGTCAGCTGCTTAAATATCTCCTTTTTTTCGCCGTTTAAAAAGTAATAGTAAAACTTGTCCCCGATCTGCTGATTCCACCGAACATAGGTAATAGTGAACCGATATGCAGCCCCATTAATGTCTTTAATACTATTATCCGTTACTTCGTGGTCGCCTAATATATCATCATATTCAAGAGGTATTCCATTAATACTAAGCGTGTATTCCTTTTTGCTGTTCAATAATAAAAACCAGCCAAACTCATATTTCAGATAATTAATAAAAGCTTCGGACTGAAACGAATAAGCAGTTACACCATGCAGGTTAGACAACTTTAAAGTTGTGCCCGTTCGATCTGTTTCGGCTATTCTTTTATTTTCATCGTTATAATGGTCTTTATCATTTGCATCTATTAACACATCATAAGCCAGATACTTTTTAGTAGCTGTGTCATAAAATACTGTAGACCAGACAGCAGCATTGGCAAAAGCGATAAACGAGAAGCGACCTTTCCCTTTTTTACCACGCACATACGATGAACGTTGAGAAAGACCACGTTTTGCGGAATCAAGAAAAGAACCAAAAGTATCACTTAAGTTAGAAAGATTTATACCTGAGCCATTATCTGTAATGGTTAACTCATCAATATAGTCGATCTCATTCGGATTAAACCTGATATCTATTTCGGATGCACCCGCATCAAAGCCATTCCAAATTAATTCTGAAACAGCATCCATATAGTCTCTTGTTATTCCAGCGGAATCAATACTATTGTTATTTACACCAACTTTATTTTTCATTCTGTTTAAGTGATTAGCCTGGTTTTGAAAAGTGCCATAGAAATTACACTTGATTGCGCAATTTACTAAATTGTTTAGTAAACATTAAAGTTTTTTGTTGATTTAATAAGATCCTTAAATTGCGGTCATTTAATTTCAACTGTCCAGTTGATCAATGACATATGAAACATAACAAACAATGCAGGATCAATGATGTTAATGATTACCAAACAATACTACATAGATAATAATGAGCACGATATTAGGTATAGATAAATTAAACACACTTTTAAGTCCTGAAGAACTGCAACGTTTAGACCAGGCCTCAGAAATACATAAAACACAATCCAGTATTGAATTTTGCATCCTGGAGGTAGAGGACAATGGTGTAGACATTGAAACCACGCAGTTAGAGACCCGTTCTGGGAAATATGCAACAGAAGCCACCTTAGTGAAAAGAACACATGAAGTGTTCGATAAATTACTGCCTTCAATGAAAATTAATGTAGAACCTGTGCCTTACCTGCCCAACCCGACCTCGGTTGTAACCCCCGCATGGCTGGAGAAAAAGATGAAGGAGAAAGGAAAACGCATAAAACAAATTTCCTTTGAAACAGGCGTAGACAGGGACAGCATTTCGGATTGGGTTACAGGTAAGCGATCAATGAGCCAAATAGTAAAAGCAATGTTTTACTTTTACCTTTCAAAATAGTGCACAGCAGATTAATGAACCATTGAGTGGTAATTACTGCTTAGTTGAATAGTTACCTATGGTTAAACGATATTTTGGTTGATGGCCTTTGCTACAGCTTCGGTCAAAGACCCAACGTGTAGTTTTTCGTAGATTTTCTTTACATGGCTTCTTACAGTTTCATAACTAATATTGAGCTCATAACCTATCATTTTATAACTCAATCCTTTTACTATACAGGTAAGAACGTCTTTTTCCCTGGGAGTAAGATTATACTCAACTGATGCTGAAGCTTTGGTAGTACCGTTCTGCATCATATTCAAAACTTTACGCGCTATACTTGGGCTCATTGGTGAACCTCCGTATTGTAATTCTCTTAAGTCGTCAAGTAAGCGTTTATTCAGGTGGCTTTTAAGTATATACCCAGAGGCACCTGCAAGGATAGAATTGAATATATTTTCGTCATCTTCAAACACAGTCTGGATCAGAATCTCGATATGTGGAAGTTCTTTTTTTATCAACCGCACTGCTTCGATTCCATTGATACCAGGCATCTGTATATCCATTAGTACAACGTCTGGTTTGGTTTCAAGTATTTTCTGGACGCAGTTTCTGGCATCATTAAATACCCCGATTACTTCAAAGGCCGGATCGGTATTAATGAGCATAACCATACTGTTTCGTATATTTTTGTTATCGTCAAATATTGCTATTTTGGTGGTCATAATATATGCTTGATGGTGTGAGGAGTAATGATAAGCTGCTCAGTCACAAAGCAGCTATACTGTAACATACGCTTTACAAAGATACCTAATACAACCGGAGGTTGTTACTTATACTGTTGAATTTTGCTTAACTATCACGCAAAAATGATATTCCATTAACAAGCGCATGACAACACAACAGGCATCTTCTACAAGCACTTAAAAAGATACTGTTATACAATGCCGTTCTGGTACAACGGAAATTAAATAACAGTATCGCTCTTAAGGTAGTCTATTTATTGGTAATCAATCCAACTGCTATTTTTGAAGACGCTAGCTCGATATCATCTTTGGCCCATAAGGTATAGATCTTACCGCTTTCCAAAGTCACTTTTGATTGTGCTACTACTGTATTTGATCCAGTGGTTTTAAGTTCTACAGCCAAATCCTGACCTGCCGGAACTGGTGTATATGAGCTTGAACCTTTAAATGGCACACCAGCACCTATTGCTTTAGACTGACCAGCAACGGTAACATCCATTGCACCTGCCGCAGTACTCATATTTACAAAACGTACTCCAGCCTGTCCTGCTGGCGGAGGAGTAAGATTATCCTGGATCAATACCAGTTCCGTTTGTGCACCCACACCCGCAATATAAAGCGAGTATGACTCTTGAGCCTGAACCTGCACTGTTTTACGTGCAACGGCGCTATTGTCTGTTTTGGTTACCAAAAGTTCACGGCTTCCTGATTGCACGTCAGCGTAAGTAACAGAATTACTGAACTGAAGGGCTTTTTCATGGAATTTACTTCCATCTACCTGTAAAAAATATTCGGTTTTAACAGCCGAACCGTTAATCACTGCAAGCGATGCCTTATTAGAATTCGGCACAGCGCTGTCGTCATCACTGCAACCAATCAAAAGTGAGGTAAAAGCAATGGACACTACCATCGAAAGGGCTAAGAATGAAGAGTTTTTCATTTTAAATTTCATATTTTATCAATTAAATGTAGCCAGCACCGACAGTATAAACACCGGTGTTTGGGAAGTGCAAACTTAATCCTCACACGCAGCGCTAGCTATCATCAATTACGGGGACTTGTATCCCCACATGTGGGGATACAACATTTATCACCTACCCATCCCCAGCACAAAAAACTTCACTGGAGATGAAATAATATGATTTATTAATCAGAGATTTATGTAAATTGATAACGTTAAACAATGCAAATGAACGACTTCGACCCACATGATTTTGAACCTATTCGAAATATTGCCCTTCGATTTCCGCATGCGTCAGACAGTCTGTCACATTATGATACGCCATCGGTAAAAATTAAAAAAAACCTCCTTTGCCGTTTGAATGAAAATGGTGAATGGATCGTTATCCGTACAGATTTTGAAAGCCGGGATGCTTTTTTGGAGCAATATCCTGAAAGTTGCTTTATTACCCCACACTATGAGAAGTATCCATATATCTGCCTTAATGTGAAAAATTATAGCCTTGAACTTGCCAAAGTTATTCTTGAAACCGGATACACAGCGATAACGGCGAAAAAAAAGTAGCAATTATTTTTATCCTAAAATCGGCAGTAAAGCTGTCGACACAATACATTTACGGTCTGGATAGAATGTTAAAATGCTTTTTTGGAATAACATGAAATGACTATCTTGCGATCACGATGTCTCCTGCTCCCATTATACTTTTCGTCTATAACCGGTTAGACCACACGCAACAAGTGGTTACTGCGTTGCAAAACAATTTACTATCAAAAGAGAGCGAGTTACACATTTACTCAGATGCGCCGGCTACTGACATGGCCATAGTAAAAGTGAAAGCGTTGAGAGCATACCTGACCGGGATCACAGGATTTAAAAAAGTACACATATACCTGCGCGCAACCAATATGGGTGTCGACGAAAATATTATCAGTGGCGTGACCGAGGTAATTAACCGTTACGGCAAAGCGATAGTTCTTGAAGATGATATACTTACATCTCCCTGGTTTCTGAAATATATGAATGATGCACTGGATTTTTACCAGGACAACGACCAGGTGGCATCCATACACGGCTACACTTATCCGATCACGGGTCTGAAGGAGGTGTTTTTTTTGAAGGGCGCAGATTGCTGGGGCTGGGCGACCTGGAAGCGCGCCTGGGACTTGTTTGAACCAGATGGTAAAAAATTATTTGATCAACTGTCCTCTTCAGGCTTGCAAAAAGAATTCGATTTTGAGTGCACATACCCTTACTTCAAGGCATTGGAAGATCAGGCTACAGGAAAAACTAACTGCTGGGATATCAGATGGTATGCATCGGCATTCCTGTTAAATAAACTTACCCTTTATCCTGGTACATCACTGGTAGATAACATTGGACACGATGGCAGTGGCGTTCATTGTGGTGAAAACGACAATTATAAAGTTGAGTTGGCGCATGAAGCTATTCATGTGAGAACAGAAGTCGGTCCTGACCATCAGGGTTATCAGGCCTTCGCCGATTTCTTGAGGCAGATTGGCACCAATACGGGTCCCCGCCAAAAGAGCTGGCTATCAAAATCGTTCAACCTTTTTAAAAACAAAATTAGAAACTACAAGACATCTTAAATATAATTGTCAGTCGCGCCTGAAACCTGCATTTTGCCGAACGTTGGAAATGCCCCGTCCAACAACTATTTCGCCCCATTCACCTATTCAACCTCGAAAGATGATCTGTAATGCCCTATCTTAGAACAAACAAATTACCATGGCACCAACAAAAATACCCTTTTATAAAAAACGGGGATTCGTGATCGCACTGTTCTTAACCGCTATTTTTCTTCTTTTACAACTGGCAAGGCCTGAAATTGCAAACTCCGGTCTTAAATCAGATAAAACGCTGCCTGCGCCTGTCGCCAAGATAATTAAAGAGAAATGTTACGATTGCCATTCTGATCAGACAGAACTCAAGTGGTTTGATAAGCTTGTGCCGGCATACTGGCTTGTAGCGAAAGATGTAAGGGAAGGCAGACAAGCCCTGAACTTTTCTAAATGGGACAGCGTTAAAACTCCCGATCAGAATGCCAAAATGTTCGAGATACTGAACCAAATGAGTAAAGGGGCAATGCCATTGAAACAATACACTATGTTACACCCCTCAGCAAATGTCTCTGCCAGTGATATAGCAGTGATGCGGGCTTACCTAACTACCCTCGTCTCTAAAAAAACTAATGACACAGCAAAAATTAACGCCGCAGAAAAGCAATATAACCAATGGATTAAACAAAGCGCGGTGAAAACAGTAAGTAAGAGCGCAGTTGAAAATACATTGAATGGGATTGAGTTTATGCCCGAATATAAGAACTGGAAAGTCATTAGTACAACGGATCGGTTTGATAATGGAACTATGCGTGTAATTTTTGGTAATGAAACGGCAATTAAGGCAATTAAAGATGGCTACATCAATCCATGGCCGGATGGGTCAATATTCGCTAAAGTGGCATGGGACGAACTGAAAGACCCGGAGGGCAACATCAGTACGGGACAGTTTAAGCAGGTAGAATTTATGATTAAAGATGCACAAAAGTATAAAAACACTAAAGGATGGGGATGGGCACGATGGAAAACGCCAAAATATCTTCCATACGGTAAAACGATTGCTTTTACTACTGAATGCATTAATTGTCACCGCCCAATGAAAGACAACGATTATGTATTTACCCTGCCAATTAAACATTAGGACTATTTAACAAGGTAGTGTAAATTGAACTGTGTCAGCCGGTTTAACCATTTTGCAAATGCAGCTTTATTCTATCTTCAAACATAATATATAGCTGAGATAATGTCAAGTTCCAATTATGCAGGGGCATGGTCCATTTCTCAGCTACTCTTTGTACCACAAGATATACCAGTTTCAACAGTGCATTATCTGAGGTAAAAGCCCCTTTAGTTTTCGTGACCTTCCTCACCTGTCGATGGAATCCCTCGACGGTATTGGTCGTGTAAATCACCTTTCTAATATGAGCATCAAATCTAAAAAATGTGGACAGGCATTCCCAATTCGTATACCAGGACTGGACTGGTACAGGATATTTTTTGCCCCATTTCTCATCCAGAGCTATCAGGTTCTCATAACCCTGTTCTTTAGTCAGAGCCTGATAAACGGGCTTTAAATCTGCCATAAATGGCTTCTTGTCTTTTTCAGCCACATATCTTAAGCTGTTGCGGATCTGATGTACTACACAAGTTTGCACCTCAGTTTTGGGAAAGATTGCGGCAATGGCTTCAGGAAATCCCTTTAAGCCATCAACACAAGCGATCAGCATATCCTGCATTCCCCTGTTTTTTAGATCAGTTAAAACAGCCAACCAGAATTTAGCACCCTCACTTTCTGATAAATACATCCCTATAAGATCCTTCTTACCATCGAGTGATACACCCAGAATATTATACACAGCACGCGTAATTACACCGCTCCCTTCGCGAACTTTATAATGCATACAATCAAGATAAACAAATGCATAAACCGAGTCCAGAGGCCGCTGACGCCACTCATTCATTGCCGGGATTACTTTGTCTGTAATTGAAGATAGCGTAGCTGCAGAGATATCCATCTGGTACATTTCCTTGATATATTTGGTAATGTCCCTGGTGCTTAAACCCAAGCCATAAAGGCCAATTACCTTATCTTCAAGTTCCTCTGTAATAATCACCTGTCGTTTGGGTAAAACAATAGGATCGAAACTGCCCGCGCGATCGCGGCTAGTTTCTAGATCAAACTCACCAGAGATACTTTTAACGCGTTTAGCTATCTTGCCATTGCGCCTATTGGATGCTCCTGTAGCTTTTTCTTCTTGTAGATGAGCATCTAGCTCACCTTCAAGCGCAGCTTCCAGAAAATGTTTTAATAAGGGGGCAAAAATGCCTTTTTCACCATTAAGTGGCTTACCAGCATACATGCCTTTGATCGCCTCAGCTTTGAAACGCTCAAAATCAAAGTCGTTGTTCTCGCTCATAATCTGTATCATAAAGTTAAAAAATCAAATTCTTAATTCCTTAACTGACACAGTTCATTTTACAATCTCTTTAACAACAGCAATTATGAAATCCATTTATATAATACTTTTCCCTATTGTGCTCTGCCTTTGGAGCTGCTCTGAAAAGCACAACAACGAGCTTGCTTATAATAACAAAGCATCGCTGCCTGAGTCATTTAATTTTAATTCGATGGGCCTCAAAGTAATTACTTCGTCGGTAAATTCGAAAAAACATACGATGTCTACCTGTTACGGAAATGATATTGCTGTAGCATCGGCCAGGGCCGGTAAACAGCCAAATTATCCAGATGGAGCCTTACTTACGCTAATCACCTGGCAACAGCAGGAAGATCCAAATTGGTTCGGAGGTAATATCCCAGCAAATATTGAGTCTGTAGAAACAATAAAATTATCGGCAACGGCAAATCTTCCTGCTTTCGGTAAGTATCAGAAATTTACCGGAAAAAACCTTCAGGAGGTCGCAGCTGATCAAATTAAAGATGAAAGTAGCCGGATAAATTATATATTAGGATTAAGGGCCGCTGTTATGCCCTAATCAGATGAAAAAAAATATATCAGACGATTCCGGAACAGTATTCAGGTTTCCAAAGGCGCTCATATGGATCACGTCCGTTTTTATCAGCATCCTGGCTTCTATCCCGAAGATTTTACGGTTGCATATCTATGGAAAAGAGCTTGCTGCGGATCTTTCTATTGCATTTATATTTTCACTAACAGTATGGCTTTATAACCTTTCAAACCTCGAGAAACACGACAAAGGATCAGACGAAGCCATTTTTTTTTAGCAGGAGGTTAGGTTGGAGCATTTTTATAGGCTTCTGTTTGATGGCTTCGCTGGTTATGCTGCACCAGCAGGCTTTTCCGCAATACCATTTACAATCAATGTTATTGCTCTACGAATTCAGGGGTTTGATTATCAATCTGACCATTTATCTTTTCCTGCACCTGCTTTATCAGGCACATCTCACGAGAATTTACAGTGTAGAACTGGAAAGGGCCAAAGCCGCGCACCTCAATGCAAGATTTGAATTGCTTAAGCAACAGGTAAACCCCCATTTTCTTTTTAACAGCCTGAGCACACTAAAATCTATGGTAGACATGGGTGACGAACATGCGGGATCCTTTATTGTTAAGCTTTCTGATTTTTACAGGCACACCTTTGAAAATAAGAAGAATGACCTGATCCCCCTGTTTGAAGAATTGGAAATACTTGATGCTTATATATTTTTGCTGGAAGCAAGATTTGAAAATGGGATTCGTATTGAGATTGTATTCAGCAACAGTATCAGACAAACTTTCATCCCTCCATTTACACTTCAGTTGTTGATTGAGAACTGTATTAAACATAACATTGTATCATTGGAAAAACCCCTTTTCATTAAGATCTTTGAAAATAATGGTACAATTACCGTCCGAAACCAATTACAGCCCAAGAAAAAGCCGGAGTTATCTACAAAAAGAGGACTTGAGAACATAAATGAACGTTATCAAATGTTGACAGGCCAGAGTATAACCATAGGCAGAAGTGATGCTCATTTTAGCATTGAACTTCCAGTAATTAATAGACCGCGTACTGAAAGGAATAACCATTCTTTACTACCCAGCAAAGCTAAAAGATGAAGATATTAATTGTTGAGGATGAGATTAAAACGGCTAAAGCGCTTTCAGTGCTAATACTTTCGATACAGCCCGCTGTTGAAATCGTTGCGATCATACAAAGTGTTGAAGAGGCGGTGCGTCATCTGTTATCAAATGAAGATCCCGACTTGATCTTTATGGACATCCAGTTGTCTGATGGCTTATCTTTTGAAATTTTTAATGAAATAAGGGTTTTGTCGCCTGTAGTTTTCTGTACTGCTTTTGACGAATATGCAATAGATGCGTTTAAGGCGAATGGAATTGACTATATACTCAAACCATTTACTAAAGAAACGGTGATGTCGGCCTTTGACAAAGTTAAATTACTAAGCAAGGCCTTTTCACACAACCAAACACCTGTAGATTATGCATCTATATTGAACAGCAATAACCAGCAAAGTAACAAAACAAGCTTTCTGGTCTTTAAAAATCAAAAATACATCACCATTCCAACTGCGTCAATTGCATTTTTCTACGTAAATAATGAAAGCCCTACCCTGGTCACATTTGAGCAAAAAGAATATCAGCTGAACCTGACGATGGATACGATCACCTCTCAATTACCGGCAATGCAATTTTACAGGTTAAACCGTCAGTATCTCATTAATTTCGATGCCATAGGATCGGTTGAACACTACTTTTCCAGGAAACTGATTATTTTACTGAAAGTAAATACAAAAGATGAATTGTTGGTAACCAAACATAAAAGTACCGAGTTCTTACGCTGGCTGGAAAACCGATAAGTACACTTGTGATCATCTAATGCTGCGTAGGCAAATTAACTGAATATACCCCTCCCATTACGCAATGTCGCTGTAAGAATATTGTAGCAAATGTTAATTTTCCTGGTTAAAATGATATTTTAGCTGAAACATCGTTATTGGGATATAGTCCCGTACTACAATCTTCATTAAATTAGTATATTAAAGTATCAATGCAACAACTCCATTTGGAACCCTATCAAGATATGATAAGCTTATACAGGATACCTAAACAGCCTAATCCAATAGTGTCCTATTGGAATGTGGGTGTACTGCTACATTTCTCGGTAGTCCTGTTCATTATTGAGTCCTGGTTTTACTGGACTAAGCTGAGGAACGCCTATTTTGAGGAAGCTATCTTTTTTACTATCTTTTGGTTGGGTTGCTTGTTATTTGCCTTCAGCCACGTTTTTCTTGTTATCATGGATGCATGGTCTCGTTTTCAAAATTATAAAAGGATAAAAGACAATTTGTACTCGCATGGTTTCAGTTCCAAAATCGCTACCCCCTATATGGGGTCAAAATGCCAGCGTACGGCTTTCATGGTAGCCGCAAGAGAATTGGGTATGGAGCAGCAAGTTACCAGTTACTATCATAGAATTGGCATCAGGTGGTACCATTTCGTGCCAAGGTTCATGATTGAAGATCCCCTTTTCCTTTTTAGGAAATCGTTTGTTTCACGCACATTCCTGGAAAAATATTATAAGCCGAAATTCAATTTCCGGGCAATGGATAACACTAACAAAATAGCCGGATAATGCTTGAAGGAAACAACCTGAGTAAAAGCTACTCTTCAGGAAAGGCACTGGACAACGTTACTATTCATATTTCTCCCGGGCAAATCTGCGGATTGCTGGGAAGGAACGGTGCAGGAAAAACTACACTTTTTAAGATCTTGTGCGGCTTGGTAAAACCGGATGAAGGACAAGTGCTCATTCATTCTAAACGCCCCAAACCAATTGGTGGTATTATTGAAAGGCCCGGTCTGTATAATTTTCTGAACGCTTATGATAATCTTAAGATATTTGCAGGGATACAGGCTGCACCCGCAGATAAACTTTCAATAGAAAAAATATTGACTAAGGTAGGTTTACCTCTTGATCGGAAAGATCCTGTGCGGAACTTTTCACTGGGGATGAAACAACGGCTGGGTATTGCCATAGCGCTGATCAATGACCCTGAATGCCTGGTGCTTGACGAGCCTTTTTCTGGTCTCGATCCAATTGGCGTTACCTCTCTGATTACACTCATCCAAAACCTTGCTGAAAAAGAGAATATCGCTATATTATTGTCTTCGCATATGATGGCCGAGATTAGTAAATGCTGCCATTTTCTTTACGTGATTGAAAAAGGCGAAATTGTAAACGCCGGGATCACCAATGAACTGATCAACCGGCATATTACCTATTTCAGCATCACTGCAGCAAACCTCTCTGCATCCTCAGTATTGAAAAATTATTCCGTTGAGATGGGCACTAATGATGCCAGGGTCCTGTGCAACGCAGCCGATGTGCCTTCATTACTAGGCTCTCTTCTCGCCGAAGGAATCAAAGTAACTGCCTGTACCCCTGTCCTCACACTGGAAGAACTAATTAAAAAAGCTATTTGATGAGATTACTGCTATCAGCTGAACTTTTGAAGCTTGTAAAACAAAGTAAAACATATTATGCATTGGGCGCAATTCTGGTCATTGAACTCCTCATTCTCATTACGGCCTACTTTCAGGGAAGTACCATACTTGACCTCTTGCTGGATAACCTTAAACAGTCGTTTTATTTTGAAGGCACTTTGCTGAACGGGAACCTGATTATGTACATAGTGCTTAATGCCCTATGGTTTAATGTGCCGCTGATCCTGATGATTGTCACTTCGGGAATAGTAACTGACGAGTATAAGGATGGAACAATGCAAACAGTGATGCTGCAGGCGGTTAAAAAATGGAAGTTTATTCTGGCTAAATATATCATTGCAGTTTTATTTACCATCCTGGTGATAAGTTTTATGATGGCCACCACCTTTATGCTGGCCTATTCTATCTTTGGAAGTGGCGATTTGGTGGTTTACCTGAATACACTGAATTTTTTTGAATCGGCCGATGCTTTCCACCGGATCTGCTGGGCATTTGCTTCAGGGGCGGTATCCATGGTATTTTACTGTGTGGTTAGCCTCACGCTGGCCATTTTTATAAAGGAAGCAGCTAAAACATGGATTGCAGCAGCTTTATTTCTAATAATCAATACACTTTTGCTAAAGGTTGACTTTGTGATACCAGCCATCAACAGCTTTTTCTTTCCCAAACTGATCGATACCTGGCAGCAACTCTTCTATTATGAAATAGACTGGAGGCAGATATTAATTAATAACGCATTACTGTTACTTTACACCCTAGCATTTGCGGCCGCAGGCACATTTGTATTTCACAAAAAAGACATCGGATGATCAGGACCATTATTATATTTCTTTTATTCTCTGCACAATTTGTTCAGGCCCAGCAAATTGACCAGGATCTATTGCGTATAAAAAAGCGAATGGACTCAGTGAAACAATTTTCGGCTTCATTGATACTCGACCTGGATGTTCCATTTATCAAAATGCCAACTAAAACGGCAAAGGTTAACTATGCTATTGGTCAGAAAATGAAATTTGCCTCCGATGACTTTGTAATGCTGCCAAAGCGGGGACTGGATTTTTCGCTTTCGGAGATTTTCAAATATCCGTTTATAACCGTCGACAGGGGAGCAGAAAAACGCAACGGAAGGGTGATCAAGGTTATTAACATTATTCCCACCACTAATCAATCCGACCTGGCACTTGCTACTATTTATATGGATACAAAAGCAGTTAGGGTTGTACAATCTGAAATTAACACCCGCAAAGAGGGCTCCTATACGCTGATGATGACTTATGCCCAGCTGAAGGATATTCTGCCAGCTTACGTTGAAGCTACGTTTGCTATTGAGAAGCTAAAGATACCGCTTAATTTTATGGGAAAAGGTACAAGTATTGACCGGAAAAAAATGCGCAGTATGGAGACTAAAACAGGCAAGATTAAAATGCGGATTACTAATTATAACATTAAGTACTGATCCGAACTGTTACTTATCTGTTTTGTATCTCAGCAAAGTAAAAGAATACGCTGGCAATTCTATCTCGGGTTTTGCCGTCGCTGCCAATTCTTTGACCACTTGTGTTACTTCTTTATCTCTGGGTTTCGCAGACAACGTGGTCTTCATGACCCTGGCTCCCTCAGTGTTAAAACCCGCCAGGTTTAACGTGGTATTCACTGTCACTGGTAGTAGGTTAACAATTTTCACTATCATATCCCCTGTTTTACTGTCCGTAACCACTGAATAGGCCAGCCGTTTGCGGACATTTTCCTGCTGCTCAGATAGGCTGAGAGAGGCAGGGATATACCTGTCGCCCGCATTCTGTCCATACAGTTTCTGAATATAATAGCCCGTCGTAAACTTTACTTCGCTGTTGTTGAAATACATGAGGTCAGGGTTCCACTGCGTATGCCCTTCTTTAGCCAAAAGTGGAGCATAGGAAGCCATGGCCACTACATCTCCGTTACGCTCCAGCGTTGTCATATATAATGCCTCTGCCAACGAAGTTTCCCAGTTGGTCTTGTTGCCACCCGGCAGGCTTGCCGCATATTCACCCAGATATACTTTAGATTTTGTACGGTCGTAACGGTCATAGTAGTCCTGGTTGTTGATGAACCACCCTGGCGACTGGTAATAATGTTCGTCTAAAACAGGTACATTCAAAGCAGATCCGATCTTCCAGCCTTCCTCATAATCTGTTCCTTCAAAGAAGGGGCCTGCGGTACCAATGATGGTAATTTCGGGATGGGCTTTACGCAGCGCGTAATAAATCAAGGTAAAACGTTCCCTGAAAACCTCTGTAATCTGGTCCTCGTTTCCAATACCAATATATTTAAGGTTAAAAGGTTTCGGATGCCCTGCCTCCGCCCGTTTTCTGCCCCAGGTTGTTGAAGCATCCCCGTTAGCATACTCTACCAGATCAATAATATCCTGTATATAACTTCCCATTTCAGTCATAGGAATTCCTCCTTGCTGTCCGCCGCCGCCTGTGCCCGAATTTTGACAAGGCACTCCTGCCGCAATTACAGGCACAGGAGCGGCACCTATATCTTCACAAAACTGAAAATACTCAAAATAACCCAGCCCTTTACTCTGGTGATATCCCCAGAGATTACGATCACCTTTGCGCGAAGCCAGTGGGCCTATGGACTCTTTCCAGTTATATATATTTGCTATACCGTCACCATGCGCTACGCAACCGCCGGGGAAACGTACAAATTTTGGATGGATATCTGCTATGGCCTGGGCAAGGTCCGGCCGCAACCCATTTTTGCGTCCATTAAATGTATGTTTAGGAAATAAGGAGACCAGGTCCAGCGCCAGGCGGCCGGTTTTTAATGGCAGCAGTTCTAGCGTAACATCATCAGCTGCAGCTGCAGCCACCAGGTTTACCTTTACGGCTGTCCATTCATGTAAAGGAATATCAACTTTTGCGGCTGCCAGTATTCCGGATTCAGCACTTACCAGTTGTACTTCCATTTGTCCCCCATTTCCGTCCAGTGACTTTACAAATGCTGAAAAATCATACTCTTCGCCTTTCTTAACCGAAATACCATCAAAACCGCTATTGCTGAGTGTTGCGCCTGGGACCTTCACATCCAGAACGGCATAGTGAGGGGTATTGGGATGTACTGGTTTTACACTGTCAATGATAAAAGCGGCACCATTGCCTTTTAATTTCCAGGAATGCTGACTGTTCCATTTGTCATCTCTATAACTTTTATCACGAGGCATATACTCGAAATCCCGGTTCTGTACCAGTTCAGCATAAAGACCTCCATCTGCAGCATAATTGATATCTTCAAAAAATACACCGGTTAACATAGTACTGATCGGTTTTGCCTTTTCCGGATGCAGGATTAAACTTGCGTTAAGGTTTTTCAAATTGCCAAATCTGTGTTCGTCATCTTTAGAAGATTCTGCATTTTGCAATCCTTTGTATTGATTAATCTCAAAGTTTTTAGTTAGTCCGTTTACAGTAGTCCATGGCACGCGATGCAACTGTCCTTGCGTTTGAATACCGGCAACCATTACCGTTTTGCTAAGATTTTTATATGAAGATGCTGTTACACTGACCGCCGTTGTATAACTTTTAAAGTCCTTGGTGGTGGTGCTGAAGTATTTATTTGAGGCATCAGTATATACAATACGATAGCTATCTGTAGTTTTATAATAAGTGATGACAGGCTTCAGCACATTTTTACCTTTTTTAAAATATGGGTAACTCTGCGGTCCCCAACTGAGCAAGTCTGTTGATCCGGCGTGCGCAAATTGCAGGGTTTCTTCATTCAGCTGCCACACACATTCCCAGTGATTTTTTCGCCCCTGTATGAGATAGGGCGCTATCATCCTCTTCTGACTTCCCCAACGGCCATAATCACTCTTAACATAACTGTAACCGTATCCAATGCTTGTCCATTCACTTTTATTACGGCTCCAGGCAAACCTCAGCCCATTGGTTCCATATGAAAAAAGATAGACAGAATCGGGTTCATTTTTTATATTGCCCCGGCCGGATGCTGATTGGCCAAAAGCCAGAAAAAACATAACAGTGCCTAAACAAAGTGCGAATTTCATGCGTATGTTATTTGGTTCACGACAAACATAAATAACAAACGTCTTAATAACGATTATTATGAAATCAAATTTTGGTGCTGTACCAAATTTAGTTCAGTACGCGCATTTACGGTTTAGGTGTTTAACGGTATGGTAAAATAAAAAGTAGACCCTTCATTGAGCTGACTTTCCACCCAGATCTTTCCATTGTGCCTGGCTATAATTTCAGCACTCAAATATAAGCCGATACCAAATCCAGAGATGGTGTTGTTATTTTCGACACGGTAGTAGCGTTCAAAAAGTTTTTCTATGTCTGATGCCTGTATTCCCATTCCATAATCGGTTACGCTGATTTGTACCGTCCCATTAACAAAAACCGAGCGCACCTCTATATCTTTATTTTCAGGTGAGTATTTAACCGCGTTGCTCAACAGGTTTGAAATTACATTTGCAATTTTATCCTGGTCGGCAAAGATTTCAATTGGAACAGGATCAGCATAGCTGATATGGTGACTGGCGTCAAGAAGACTGGCCTCTTCAATCACGCTTTGCAATAGTTCATCAAGCCTGAACACGTTTTTGTTAAGAACAATCTTACCCGATTCCAATCTGGATATATTCAGGAACCCGTTGATCATACTGGTCATCTTTCGCACCTGCTTATTCGCTTTGTCCAAAGCTGAGATCATAAAAGGATTATCCGCTTTTTTGGCGCTTAACTGAAGAATTTGTATATACCCATTTAGTGATGTTAGCGGCGTTTTCAGCTCATGGCTTACCATACCTATGAAATCGTTTTTTCGCTCGTCATCTTTTTTCAATTCCGAAATATCCATTACAACACCGGTAAACGAGGAAAACTCACCTGATTTATCGGCCTTAAGGTTACCCATTGCCCTCAGCCAGCGTAACTTTTGGTCATGAAAACCTATAACCGGATAGGTTACATCATAGTTGCCATCACCACCAAGAACGCTCTCCAGTTTTTCAGCAACATAGGGACGGTATTCGTCTGTAACCTGGGCCAGCGCATCTTCAATGGTAACGTCTTCATATTCATAAAATCCAAATAATTCTTTCAGACGCGCTGAAGTGATAAATTCTCTGCTAACCGAGTGGATATGCCAGGTACCAAAATTAGCCGCCTCTATGGCCAGCCTGAGCGCAATTTCACGGTCTTCCAGCTGTTCAAAGGTTAACTGTAAACGTTCCTGAGCTACCAAAAGCTCTTCATTTGAAGCCATAAGTTCCTCATTTGCGGCGGTCATTTCTTCATTGATAGCAGCCAGCTCGTCAGAAAGGGCGCGAAATTTAAGCTCGCTTTGATAGAGCTCCCTTACCCTGTTCTGGATCCGCTTCTCCAATTGCTCATTGGTACTCACTAATTCTTCCTGGCTTTGCGCCAACTCTTCATTAACGGCATTTAGCTCTTCGTTGGCTGAGGCGAGCTCTTCATTAATAGCTTGTTCCCTGATAAGCAATTGTTCCTGCAGGTAAGCTTTTTGTAGTGCCTCACGGTTAACCACCTGTTCTGTTACATCCACAGCTGTATGTAAAATACAGATCGTTTGCCCCTTTGCATTTTTGATGGCGCGGTATTCAAAATTAAAGTAGTATGTTTTCACCTCTCCATTCACTTCCAGATCTGCCGGAGTATCAGAACCGGATAAAGTTAAACCTTCCCGCCAAACCCTGGCAAACATATCAATGAAGGGTTGTCCTACCAACTCAGGAAGGGCGTCTCCCAGACTTTTTCCAATCACGCTCCTATCCTTTCCCCAAATTTGCAACATGGCATCGTTGGCCATCTGGATAATTGCTTCTTCACCAATATGAACCGCCGTGGCAGTTTTAGTAGAATTAAATACCTCAATTAGTTCGCTTTCACTGAGCAGGGCAGGCTTATGGTCCATCAATTTCTATAAATTTTGGAGACTAAAATATAATATTCATGCCAGAATCTCACTTGTCAGCATATTCTTTTCATATTTATTACTCTGCGCCGCTCTACCTTTTAAAGGCGATATATCATGTAATCACAGGATATCCGTTCGATATATCACCTGATATAAGGGCCATTTTTCTATACATCAGCATATTAATTGCAGCTATTTTGCTTATATACTCCTGGTAATGGTGGTTAAGGTCTTAAATTACCCCGGGTTGTCCCGGGGCAAAATTGACGGTCGATAATTAGAATTTATACGTTACAGAACCCAATACATTGCGGGGCTGTTGCGCCGAGATGGCATTCCAACCTATCCAGTATGATTTGTTGGTAATATTGTTCATTTTTAAACCGATCCTGAATTTCGGCTGGTCATAGCTTAACGCCGCATTCAGTACCGTGTAGGATGGTAATAAGAGCTGTCCGGACGATACAGAATTTACAGCAAAGGATTTCCCTGAATAATTTGCGCCAATACCTGCACCGAACCCGTCAAGCCCCGCAACACTCAAACGGTAGTTGATCCAAAAGTTCGCCTGATCTTTTGCTCCCGCTTCTACAGGGCGTAAACCTTCCACGTCAGCATCTGCTTTGGTAAACTTAGTGTTGTTGTAAGCGTATCCGGCGATCAGGCTAAGTCCCGGGAGAGGTGCAGCAACAACTTCCACATCCACGCCTTTGCTCAACTGTTCCCCATCCTGGATACTAAAATTAATGTGGTTAACATCGGTCCGGATTTTATCTTTCACCTTGATATGGTAATAACTTACCGTTGCAGATAACTTTCCTCCAAGGGTATTGGCTTTTACGCCACCTTCGGTCTGGAAAGCCTTTTCAGGTTTGAACGCCGCACCTTCGAAACTGGTGCCGGGAGTATTGGTAAAACCATTTTGCGCATTCGCAAACAAAGAAACCTGATCTTTCAGCAACTGATAGATTGCACCAAATTTAGGGGAGAAAGCAGTTTGTTTATACCCTGCAGAGCTGATGTTTGTGAGTGGATTAAACGAAGGCTTATTCTCAAAGCGATCGGCTCTCAAGCTCAGCATGACCAAAAACCTGTCAGTAATGTTCAGCACGTCGGCTACGTAACCTGCATATGAACTCGTATTAACATTGTAGAAGAGGTTTGACATTTTTCCCCGCGCCTGTACAGAATCTACCTTCGTTTTATTGAAAGCATTGTAATTCGGGATTGCACCTTTCAAAGGAACAATATCAAAAAGACTTTCATAAGTGATCCCTAAAACAGTACCATTGTACGCGTTAGGCTGCTGCGTATATTTACTCTGAAAATATTCCAAACCGGCTGTCAGGCGGTTTCTCATTCCGCCTATCTTAAAGTCGCCGATAAAATTCTGTTGTATCTGTATGGAATTTTGTTGCACCTCAGGTTTACTAACCAAACGCAATGCGTAATCATAACCAGTAACAGCAGCACTACGTGCCACAACAGCATTCGGTAAAATAAACATATACGTTTGATAACCAGAAGACCTGGCAATACTGCTTGACAGGATAGTCTGGGACTTCCACTGATCAGAGATCTTGTAATTTGCCTCGGCCACCACGTTGGTACTGTTGGTGGTCATGGTTAAATCATTTGAAGTATAACTCAACCGCTGGTTCATTGTCAGCTGATCTACGCTATTAATGCCGTACAATTTATTAATACTAAAGTCTACAGGGGCTGTGGCAGGAAGGCCAAACAATGATTTCAAAACAGATGCCTGGATAAAGCTAAACACGTTGTTGTATCCTCCACCAGATTTGATACTTGAAAATTCTGCATTCATATTCAGCGTAAGCCTGTCGTTTACCTCGTAATTGAATGTAGGTGCAATAAAGATACTTTTTCTGAAACCGTTATCACGGAATCCATTTTCATCCTGATATGCAGTGTTGAGCCTAAAAAGCACCGTTTTTGCGGTATCGAGTGGCGTATTAAAATCAGCTGTAAGCCTGTTAAATGCAAAGCTTCCACCCGTCGCACTGATCTCACCGCCTACTTCTTTATAAGGTTTTTTAGATACCCTGTTGATCAGGCCGCCATATGAGGTAAGGGAACTTCCAAACAGTGTTGCAGAGGGCCCTTTAATCACCTCGATACTTTCGATATCAGCATTATCCGCGCCAGCTGGCATCCGGGATACTACCCCATCACGGAAATTACTTTGTAAAGAAAAGCCGCGCAGCGAGAAAAAAGCAGGACTATTCGCCAATCCGCCAGTTTCATACTTTTTGCTGAGGCCGGGAACATTCTTCAAGGCATCATCCAAATTGAAAATGAGTTGCTGGGTTAGAATCTCTTTGGTTACTGTACTGTAAACCTGCGGATTTTCAAGATTTTTTAGGGGCATCTTTGCCACGTAGCTGCTTTCTTTAGTAACTACCTTTCCCTGTCTACGTGTGCTAATGGTTACCTCCTGCAACTGATCAGAAGTTTGCTCTAAAACAAAATTTGAAACCGTCACTTCGCCTTCGCCTAATTTTATAGTTTTTTCGTCCGTCTTTCTGCCTACACCCGAGATACTGATGGTGTAGATTCCAGCTTTGATGTTTTTGAATTCGTAAGCCCCGCTGGCGTTGGTTAATTGCTGCATGCCAGTTCCTTTCAAACGGACGGTAACGTCTTCGGCAGCGATGGCATCTGACGTGGTGACATGGCCCTTAATTAAACCTTTTTTTTGGGCATATGCCTGAAAGGTAGCGGTAAAGATGATGGGAATGAGTAATAAGAGTCGAAGTTTATTCATTAGCTATTTAGATTAATTAAAAACAATAGCCAAAATAAGCGATCTTTATCCGATCAAACAAATTAAATGTTGCGAAACATAAAATATAGTTTAGAGTCCTGAAAATATTCTAAGTAAACTGCAAGGGAGGAATTACCCGGAAAGTGCTACCGGACCTTTTCGAAAATAAACTTTACGTTTTGGTAATCTATTGGGATCGTCTTTTTGAAAAATGTCATGTTCATATAGATTTCCATAGTTCCAACGCCCATGATAAGTTTCGAATCTTTCTTTAACAGCGAGATGGGAATCCTCTCCCACTTTGGTATGCCGTAACGCTGAAAATAGTAGGTGCCTTTTAGGGTATCGCCCTTTATAATACCATTAACGGAACCAGAGTCTTTGTATAGACCTTTGTAGCTGATTTCAAGTTGGCCGTCAAATGCTTTTTCACCAAACTCTAGTTTCAAACGGGCAGTATCATTCAGCTTAACAGCACTATACAATATCTTTGTCTGTTTTTCCGGCTTGTCTGTATTGGAGCAACCAGCTCCAAGAACGGCAGCAGCCACAATTAGTGTTCTACAAGCAATCCTGAGCTTCAGACGGGACTTTTTTTGATTGTACATGTGTAATACTTGCATCTGATAACTACTGATAATAAAGCCCGGCGGCAATCTGCCGGTTGTTGTAGCAAAATTAACATTTGAATTGGCAATCCAATTGATCTCCAATAGATAAATGGTTGCAATAGCCGGCGGGTTACCCCAACCTGCCGGCTATTGCAGTTACCAATTACCAGTATTTTAGGCCCGTGAGCCTGGCGATCGTTAGCTGCGCCAGACATAACTGGTACTTATACTGCAAGTTAGTTAGTTCCGCCCGTTGCACGTTAGTACTCGCATTTGTGAGTTCGAGATTGGTTCCTATTCCGTTTTTGTAACGGCTATGGGCCAGTTTCTGCGCTTCTTTTGCCTCTGTAACCTGACGCTCCGAATTTAACAGACTAGACTTGTTGCTGTTGATGTCAAGCATAGCCTGTGCGATATCTTTGCGGTAGGTGTTGCTCAAACTTTCTACCGAGAACCTGGACTGTGCAAGCTGGCTTTGTGACAGCCTTACCTGTTTTTTTGCCCTCCCACCCTGATAGATGGGAATATTAAGTGTTACACCCGCGGAATAATTATATCTGAACTTGTCAATATCTGGCGTAAAACCATTTTTATATCCCGTTCCACCACTCATGATGAGTGAAGGTTTGCCTGCTGTCTGGCTCACCTTCAGCTCCGCTTCGGCCTGTTGAATCCGGTCTTTGATCAGCCGGAACTCAGGGTTATTATTCTGCGCCTCCGCCACCGCTTCGTTAAGGTCGTTATGGTTTTCAAATGGAAACACGAAAGTAGAGGAATTTGCGGTAATTTTTATGCCTGTTGTATATTCCATTAAAGCATATTGTTTGTTCAGGCTGTTCTGAAGTTCAATTTTGCGGTTCCCTTCCTGGTCAATGCTGGATTGAATGGACAATATATCATATTTTAATGCATCTCCGTTCCTGAATTTAATCTCTGTATCTTTTTTATTGACCTCTAAAAAGTTAATTACGCTATCCTGAATCGAAATTGCATCATTAAGATAAGCAATCTGGTAAAAGATATTACCGACCTGAAATGCCATTTGGTTTTGGTTAAACTGAAGGTTATCCTTCGCATATTCCAATCCGGTTTTTGCGCGTTCCACACTAGCTTTTACAACACCAAAATCCCAAAGGGTATAACTTGCATCAATGGACGTATTGTAATTGTGTTTTGGCATAATCTGGAAGTCAAGTACGTTATCTCCGGCAGGAATACTGATCTGTGAAACTGGATTAGTATACCTATAGCTGCCAGTTGCCTGTACAGATGGCAGCCCGGCAGACTTTGCCAGCGCAATGCGCTGCTGTTCTACATCCACAGCCTGCCCTAACTCTTTAAATTGTGGGAAATAGGTAAAAGACCGGTTGATTAATGTTTTGAGATCAGCTGTGTTATCCTGTGCAAACAGAAAGGACGACAGTGAGATCAGGGATATGGTGAAAAATATTCTCTTCATTTCTATAATTATTAATTGATATTAATGTGCCGCAGCGGCAACTTTTGCCCTCGTTTCTGCATCCATTGTTTCATTTTTAAGGAGCAGCATAAACGGTATGGTGCAGACAAAGAAAATGGCGATCAGCAGGAAACCGTCCAGATAAGCCTGCATCTGTGCCTGGTTGGATAGGCTGTGGTCCAACGCGCCATAAGCTGCCTGCTTGGCGAGCGAAGGGTTGATACCTTTAGCTATCATTCCATTGCTGAGCCCGCTGATCCTTTCGGTGAGTAAGGGATTGTTCCCTTGCAGATTAGAGATCAGATCTGTCCTGTGCGTAGCAAAGCGGTTGGTGGCATAAGTATTCATGATTGCAATCCCAAATGCACCACCCAGCTGCCGGAACATATTATTGAGTGATATCCCATACGGCATATCTTGTGGTTTTAAACCCACAACAGCCTGGCTTAATAAAGGTACTGTCAAACATCCTGTACCAACGCCCCTGCAGATCTGGGTAATAATAAACCACCATTTATTGGCATCAGGCGCAGCCTGTGATGCCGTATAACCATGAAGGATAAATAGTGTAAAACCCAGGGATACAAAAAATATAGGTTTCACCCCTTTTCCTAATCCGGCACCAATAAATGGCATGGCAAAAATGGTAACCAATGCACCGGGTATCATAGATAATCCGGCTTCGGTAGGCGTATACCCCATTACCCTCTGCACCATTACAGGGAAAAGATAAACCGACCCAAAAAGCCCGAAACCACACACAAATGTAAGTACATTGCTACCCACCAGATTGATGCTTTTAAGCACCCTTAGGTTAATTGCTGGATTTTTTGTGTGCAACTCCCACCAAATAAATAAGCCCAGGCCTGCAACGGCGGCAACTGATAGGTACCTGATCATTTCGTCCTCAAACCAATCGTCAGACTGGCCCTTCTCCAACACATATTGCAGCGCACCAATACCTACTGTCAATGAAAGTATACCGATGTAGTCAATTGGAATAGACTTCTTATCAATATTGTATTCATCTTCCTTCCTGTCTACAAATTTCCATGTAAGCAGGGCGGCCGCTATGCCAATCGGGATATTGATATCAAAAATCAACGCCCAATGATAATTATCAACGATATAACCGCCCAGGATAGGCCCAATGGTTGGCCCGATTACAATACCCATCCCGAAAATACCACCGGCGATACCCTTGTCTTCTGGTTTAAACTGATCAAACAAAATCCCTTGTGAAACAGAAAGCAAAGCCCCACCCCCTATCCCCTGTACAAAACGCCAGAACACCAGCATCCATAAAGAGGAAGACGTACCGCACATGTATGAGGCGAAGGTAAACAGGATAATGGATGATAAGTAGTAATTCTTCCTGCCAAAATAGCGACTTAAAAACCCCGTAAGCGGGATGACAATCACATTGGCAATCGCATATGCCGTAACCACCCATGAGGCATCTTCCAATGTTGCCCCAAGCGTTCCGCTAATATTATTCAGCGCTACATTGACAATAGAAGTGTCAATAAGCTCCATAATAGCAGCAGTGATCGTGGTAATTACAATGATAGTTTTAATAAATTTAGACATATCTATTTCACCTTGACGTCAACATCTACACTCAGGCCTGCTTTCATCATACCTTTGAGGCGCTCTGCATGATTAATCTGTATAGTAACAGGAACGCGCTGGGTAACTTTCACAAAGTTTCCGGTAGAATTATCTGGAGGCAGTAGAGAGAACTTTGCATCAGTGGCATCACTAAAGCCAGTTATTGTTCCGGTAATTTCCCGATCGGGATAGCCGTCAATCACAACATCTACCAACTGGCCTACCTTCATATGCTCAATCTGTGTTTCTTTGAAGTTTGCCACAATCCAATAGTTATCGTTGCTTACCAGGCTAAACAATTGCTGCCCGCCCTGTACATATTGCCCGGATTTCAGGTTAGTTTTACCCAGTTTTCCTGCTGCAGGCGCAATAATTTTTGTATAACTTAAATTGAGTTTAGCCTTTTCAAGTGCAGTCTCGCGCGCCGAAATGGTTGCTTTTGCACGCTGAATTTGTGCCTTTGCATTGCCCGTTTGCGTACCTGCCTGTCTGAGTTTACTTTTGCTCGAAGCCAGCATTTGTACAGCCGTCTGATATGCCGACTGACTTCTTTCATATTGTCGCTGGGTGATTGAGCCCTCCTTAAACAAAGCTTCATCACGGGCAACATCACGTTTAGCCTGTTGCAGCGTAACCGATTCTACACTGATGCCTGCAGCGGCTACATCCTGATCTGAACCAATAGTAGGAATTTGCGATTCGGCACTGCTCAGATCGGCCTGCGCAGCCAAAAGATCAGCTTCGGCCTGCTTTACTGCAAGTACGTATTCACGGTCGTCAATCACCACCAGGGTGTCGCCCTGTTTTACCTGTTGATAATCCAATAGTTTAAAATGATCAATATAACCCGAAACCCTGCTGAGTACGGGAACGGCATTAGATTCGATCTGTGCATTATCTGTACTTTCATAAGACAAGGCGTGGCTGATTTTGGTAAATGCGAAATACCCCACTACAATAGCAACAGCGCCAAAGATGAGAGGTTTTACAATTTTGTTGGAGGGAGAATTGGTGTCTTGAACGGGTTCCATATTTTAAATTTAACTCCGCAAATGTAAACTAAGTTGACTACAATTGTCAACTTAGTTTACATTATAATTTGACAAAAATGTCAATATTAGATTTAAATGACAGTAAAACCCGGCTATACAGTTACACAATTAATATATAAATTTGCGGTATGGAAAATCAATGCGACTCAGATAGGGTCATTTTCAAATTATTATATATCCTGAAGCGGCAGACCGATAAAATGGCAGCATCTAAACTTGCAACTATTGTGTCTGGCGATTTCAATATCACCTATATGCCTTATTTCATGAATATTGGTACCGAGGGGATTTCTAACCACGACCTGGTGCACAAAATTAAAGTGACCAAACAAGGTGTCAGTAAAACGGTGAAGGAATTGGAGAGGCTGGGACTTGTTTACACAACCAAGGCAGAGACCGACGCCAGATCAATTATGATTTATTTAACTGATGAGGGCAAAAGCCTATATAGTTCCATCTATACATTTGCGGACGAGGCCAAAGCCAAGTATGTTGAGCTGATCGGTGCTAAAAAATACGAGCAGTTTATTGATACGATCGTCAAAATTTCTGACTGGCACGAAAGTCAGGAACAATAAACTTGTGCGCTGGCACAATTACCAGCGGTCACAAGTGTATGTAGTATTTTTTTATTGTGCAGCTGCCCAGGTGTCCATTTTTGTTTCCAAAACAGACAAAGGTAACGAACCATCTTTTAATACCGCAGTATGAAATGCCGCCAGTTTGAATTTTGGGCCCAATTGTTTCTCGTACTTTGCTCTCAATTCTGCGATTTTCATCGCACCTGTTTTATAACCTAAGGCTTGCGCAGGAATACCCATGTAACGTTCAATCTCTGCAGTTGCACCTTCCATGCTCATCGCTTCGTTATCTGTCATGTACTTGATGGCCTGTTCCCTGCTCATGTTTTTGGTATGGATGGCCACGTCTACAACTAAACGGATAGCCCTGTGCATTTCATCCCCAAGGGCACCCATATACTGATATGGATCCTGGTATAAACTCAGTTCCTTTCCTAAAGACTCGCAATAGAGCGCCCAGCCTTCTACATAGGCATTGTGACCGCCGAAACGACGGAAGTTGGGCAGTGATGTATTTTCCTGGGTTAACGAGATCTGATAATGATGACCCGGTATGGCTTCGTGTAAGAACAGCGATTCCATACCCGATGTAGTATTGAATGTTTTTGCATTCAGAATAGGAACGTAAAATATACCAGGGCGTTTTCCATCTGCCGATCCTGAATTGTATTCGGCGCTGGCAGAAGCTGCCCTGAAAGCCTCAGTCTGACGGATCTCAAAAGGTGTTTTAGGCTCATGCTCAAACATCTTTTTTAAATTAGGTTTCATCCGCTGGTGGATGTCTTCAAATGCCGCCAGAATTTCCTGAGGATTTTTGTAAGGCATAAATTTTTTGTCGGTTTTCATGTATTCAAAGAAGGCCTTTAAATCTCCCTTAAACCCAACACTGTTTTTAATGCTGTCCATCTTTGCCTTAATCCGCGCAACTTCCTTTAAGCCTGTCTGATAAACTTCTTCAGGTGTTTTTCTAGTTGTAGTTTGCTGTCTTACCAGATAGGCGTACCATTCGGCCCCACCTGGCATTGCTGAATATCCTGACGTTGTACGAGCTTTTGGCAGATATTCCTTTTGAAGAAAATCACCCAATTTTTTATAGGTGGGGATAATTACGGTTTCTATCGATTTGATGTACTCTGCCGTCAAACGTTTTTTGTCCGCTGCTGAAAAACCCGCAGGCATTAATTTTACTGGTCCGTAGAATAAACTTTGTTCAGGTTTTGCAACAACCATGCTCTGCATTTCTGGAACCATTTTGACCACCAGGGCCTTCGGAAGAACAATTCCTGCAGCGGCGCCTTTTTTAAAATTGGCAATGGCCGTATCTGCCCAGACGGAAAATGCCGAGACCCGCTTCAACCAGTCCTCGTAATTTTTCACTGTTTTAAAAGGCTGGGCACCGGTACCTGAACCAAACTGCCCAATGGTTAACGGCAGTGCAAACATCTGGTTAAAGGGCAGATATTCTGAATGGTACTTTAAGCCTTCTTTGGTCATATCTAACTGATCCTTGAGGTAATCAAAAGATAGCTTATCATTTTCGTTCAAATCATCCCGCTTATATTTACCCAGGCTGTCCAGGTAACGGGTATTAAACAATTTATATTCCTGGATAAAAGCCTGCGATCCGTCATTGGGCAATAGATCATTGTAACGTTCGTCACCGATATAGGTTGCACCTATTGGATATAATTTGAGGCCATCCTGGTAGTAATTTTCACACATTGCCGAGAAGGCTTTATTTTCAGCCTCCCCATCCTGTTTCGTTTTTTGTTTACAGGCTGCAAACACAGTCATACAGGCAATAAAAAGTAGTGATTTGTTCATCATTTCTGGTTTTAGGTTCTACCCAAAAATAATAAAATATGCTGGCTCTTATGCATCTTATTATAAGACCAAACGCAGAAAGGCTACCCAATGGGCAGCCTTTTTATAGACTGATATCAGAAAAAAATATGATCCTATACTAAAATGCCTGTATTAGTCTTCAGATATAGTTTCTTCCTGCTGTCCGTATCCAAATAGGCTCCGTTCCTTAATCAGTGCAGCAACGTTCTCCGGTACATAATCTTCCCATCCATCGGCACTTTGTTTGATCAGCTGAAGTACGTTATCAGTCTGTACATGCAGGTTATTTTCATTATAATTCAGAATATCCTCGATTTTGTCATTGGCAATAAGATATTCAAATAAATCGATTAAGTGAGGTGGCGGCGAGAACTTCTGACAATTCCAGAGTATACCATCTTTTAAAGTTGGATAAATAAACAGCTTCACTTTCCTGCTAAAAAGTGTTGCAAATGCTTCAAGAATACCACCCTGAAGGTTTGTATAATGTTGTTCAGAAAAAATATAATCCAGGTTGGGATAACCCAATACCACGCCCATTTTGAGGCTGGTGATCTTAGACAGGTACGCTACCAGTTTATAATATTCGTGAAAGTTTGAGATCAGAACAGTCTGTCCCAGGGAGCACAGAATGTCCACGCGGTCCAAAAAATCCTTTTCATCTATCTCGGCAGTAAAATCCGCGTCTCTCTCCTTTAACGACTGCAGGGTAAGTTCAGTCACCACGATCACTTTTTCGTTGTCCACATCCGGCTCCTGCATAAAGCGTTCAACTCCCGTATTGATCATATCCATATGTACATTGATCAGTGGGCGGAATCTGCCGCGGACAACCATAATATGTTTTTTATACAGTACTTCGGATGGCTGCAGGTTTTTACCGTCCGGCCCAAACACTGCTGCATCGGACAATCCGAATTTTACCAGGTGCAAACTCATCAGACGGTTATCTATATGAAGAAAGCCCGGACCTTCAAAGCGTATCATATCAATTTGAATACGGTCACGCGTAAGATCATCCAGCAGGGATAAGAGAAAAACCGATGGGTTTTCAGCATAATTGAAACACGCATAAATCAGGTTTACACCCAGAGTACCCACTGCCGATTGCTGTAAACTGCTGTCATTATCCAGTAGTTTCACATGGAGTACAAGATCATGGAATATCCCATTGGGCTCCCGCTGAAAACGAACCCCCATCCAGCCATGGCCTTCGTTTGTCTTGTGGTAGTTGAGCGTAGAAAATGTACAGCCGAATGCAAAAAAATTGGTAGTATCACCACGTTTTGCAGCCAAACGCTCAATCAAAAGGTTATATTCAAGTTCGAGCATCGACATTAAGCGTTGCTCACTTACATAACGTTTCACTTTCTGCACACCATATACAGCATCAGAAAACACCATATCATACGCTGACATCGTTTTAGCGATTGTTCCGGCAGCTGCCCCTGCTTTAAAGAAATGCGCGGCAACATCCTGGCCGGCACCAATCTCTGCAAATGAGCCGTAAACACTTGGCTCAAGGTTTATTGCCAGTGCTTTTTGTTTTGTTCCGATATCTTTGTTATGGATAATAGTCTTCATGCGTAATATATTGTGGACGGTGCTATGTAAAATTAGTGTTAGTGTACGAGCGTTTTCTTAAGTTCATTCAGCTCTGTGATCAGTTGCGTTTTGATCGCACTGAAATCATAATCCGTATCGTTCGCGTACTTTTCAAATGCAAGACGCTGGCTCAGGGGTACAATACCCAGTTCAAAGGTAGCATCCTTCACAGCTTTTTCAAGCTCCCAGTTATGTTCAGACGCTTCAATACCAGAAAGCATATCTTCAAGAATATTCTTTTTATCCATTCGGTGTGCATCTGCTTCATAGATGAAATTAAACAGCGAGGATGCATATGTTTTTATACTATTCCTGGCATCTAAATTTTCTTTCAGTGCCTTGTTTAACAATCTGTTGACCTTCGCCCGCACCTCGTTGCGCTGCTCTGCCCCCTCCGCGATGTCCTCCTGCATTAACTCTGCCTGGTACAATTTTAATGTTTCTATACCAAAGAATATCAGCTCAACTCCATTAGCAGTTTCAGTGATAAATTCTGGTACAGGGAGTTTATTGGTAAAGTCACTTATATATACGCCTGCAATCTCGATCTCAATGCTCAGTTTCATAATTTTTTCTATAAAGATAGAAATTATGAGACAAAAAGCGACCTGAATTGCCTTTAATCATACTCCAGGTAGCCCCAAGATTAAAAGTGGCACAACATTAAACTAAAAGGACCGCGTGTTTCCACGCAGTCCCTTGGTTATAAATCGATCTTTTAATTTATTAAGGCTGTCCGTCCCCACCGGCAGCGCCGTAAACCTGTCCGGTAGAAAAACTAGCGTCATTGGCCGCCAGCTGCACATAAATAGATCCTAGTTCTGCAGGCTGACCCGGCCTTGCCAGAGGTGTAGTGCCGCCAAAGTTTTTCAGCTTTTCCTGGGTAGCACCACCGCTCACCTGCAAAGGCGTCCAAACAGGACCGGGTGCTACTCCATTTACACGGATGCCCTTCGGCCCCAGCTGTTTCGCCAATGATTTGACAAAATTGGTTGTTGCCGCTTTTGTGAGTGCATAATCAAACAGGTCTGGAGAAGGGTCATATGCCTGCACAGAGGTAGTACCGATGATGGATGAGCCTGGCGCCAGGTGTGGCAGGGCGGCTTTGATGATCCAGAACGGTGCGTAAATATTAGTTTTGATCGTCCAGTCAAACTGCTCCGTACTAATATCCAGGATAGATGCAATGCTTTGCTGGCGTCCGGCGTTGCTCACCAGAATATCCAGTCCGCCAAGGTTACGCACTGCATCGGCCACAAGTTTCTTACAAAACGATTCATCCCTCAAGTCGCCCGGAATGGCAATCGCTTTACGTCCTTCCGCCCTAATCAGTTTAATCACCTCCTGGGCATCTGGTTCTTCAGCAGGCAGGTAGTTAATGGCTACATCTGCACCTTCACGTGCATACGCAATAGCGGCCGCGCGCCCCATTCCAGAGTCGCCTCCAGTAATTAGGGCCTTCCTTCCTGCTAAACGGCCCGAGCCCTTGTAACTGGTTTCACCGTGGTCAGGGCGGGGATCCATTTTACTGGCCAAACCCGGCCATGGCTGCTCTTGTCCTTTAAAAGGCGGTTTCGGATATTTCGTGGTTGGATCTTCAAGTTTCGCAGGTGAATAAGATGAAGATGAGGGCATTCCTGTTGCCGAAAAAACTGGTGATACAACAGCTGCAGCAAGTCCCGCCCCTATCCCACCAATAACCTTCCTTCGGGTAATTTTATCTTGTTCGTTCATGGTAGTTGATTTTTAGGATTTTGCGTATTTAACCAACTACCATAATTTTAGTTTGTAACTTTTTGCTGTTAGATGTTCATCCCGCCAGACACCTCTATCCGTTGTGCATTGACCCAACGGGCGGCATCCGTACATAAGAATGCTACTACACCACCAATATCGTCAGGAAGTCCGGCCCTTCCGAGTGCAGTTACCTCTGCTACCTGCTGGTTGGCCTGTGCATTGTCGCGCACCATTCCACCACCAAAATCGGTTTCAATAGCACCCGGGGCCACTACGTTAACACTGATACCCCGTGCCCCAAGTTCTTTGGACATGTATCTTGTCAATGTTTCTATCGCACCCTTCATAGATGCGTATGCTGCAAATCCCGGAGTCGAAAAACGGGCCAGTCCGCTAGAAAGATTAACAATCCTTCCTCCGTCATTGATCAGGGGAAGTGCTTTCTGTGTAAGGAAAAACACACCTTTAAAATGGAGGTTCACCAGCATATCAAATTGTTCTTCAGTTGTTTCAGCAAAGGCTGCATGCACACCTACACCCGCATTGTTAATCAGGAAATCGAAATGATTGGTATCAAATGATGACTGAAGCACCGCTGCCAGTTCTTCAAAAAACTTATCAAATGATTTAATGTCACCTGCATTTAGTTGCAGCGCCGCTGCTTTTTGTCCTTTTCTTTCTATTTCTGCCACTACGGCCAGTGCCTCATCTTTTTTACTATTGTAAGTCAGGATCACATTGATTCCGTTTTCTGCCAGCTGTAAAGCCATATTTTTACCTAAACCGCGGCTACCGCCAGTTACCAGTGCAATTTTATTTGTTGTGCTCATATGATTGAAATATTATACAGCAAAGATGTGTTTTATACGAATTCAAAGTTTGCACCCATCAATCGAATATTTGCAAATTTCAAATATGAACTCAAGACTTCAGGTTAAGCCCTAAATGCCGAAGGGCCCATCGAAGTCTGTTTCCTGAAAAAGTTGGAGAAGTGGGCTACCTGCTCAAATCCCAATGAATAGGAGATCTGTGAGATATTCCAGTCTGTCTGCTTAAGCAGGATTTTTGCCTCCTGCACAATACGGCTGCTGATAAAATCAGTAGTGGTTTTTCCTGTATGTTCTTTCAGCACCTTATTGAGATGGTTAACATGTACAGCAAGGCGGTCGGCATAGTCCTTCGCTGTGCGCAGGCTAAGTTTCTGATGGATTGATTCAATGGGAAATTGCCGTTCCAACAACTCCATAAACAGCGAGGAAACCCGCGCTGCAGCCGTATGCGCTGGATATGAAGCAGTGGCTGGCTGTAACTTTTGTCCGAAGTGGATCAGTTCCATTACGTAGTTCCGTAACAAATCATATTTGTATACATAGTCAGACTCCAGCTCCTTATACATCTTACTGAACAGCGAGTTGAGTTCTTCAATCTCATTATCGGTCAGTTCAAAAATAGGATAATTACCGGGTTTAAAAATGGGCAGCTCATCCAACACCACACCGCTTTTGCCTGGAAGCAAAAATTCCTGTGTAAAAATACAGAAGAACCCCCGTTGGTTGTCATCCTGCGGCACATAATGATATGGAATTTTTGGTGTAGCAAACAGAAGCGCATTTTTGTCTATATCTATAACCTTATCGGCATACTCTGCTCTGTTATGGCCACGGATCAGGCTTATTTTATAATAGGCCCTACGGTTGTAAGGCATCTCTGGCTTGGTTCGCATCTGCGTCCTTACCTCATCTATTTTGAACACATTGAAATGACCAATTTCCTTATTGATACCTTCAGGAATAAAACTGGAAATTCCTTTATAAAATTCCTCGAGTGTGATTGCTGACATAATAGAAGCTTTATCAAATTCAAATGTAGCCTATTTTTAATTCTCCCCAAAATGATTAACAATGATCTTGCGTTCGCGCAGCATCGCCCAAGGCTGAGGATAAAGATGACCAACAGCGGTGGTGGTACTTCGCTTTTTTCGGCTCCTCATTTGAATAACCGCTTAGGGATGATTGACGGTCGGTTACAGAGAATTAAAAAATAATGATGACAACATTACATTTTTATTAAATAATATGCGATATTCATGCGAAAGTTAAATAAAGACCTGTTCGCTTTTAAATCCTAAACATAATGTCCAGTTATAACGCCTTTTCGGATGATGAGCTTGGCTTGCTGCTAAAAAACGGCGACAAGCTGGCCTTTACCGAAATTTATAAGCGCTACAGCGGGATATTGTTAATTCACGCTTGTCAAAGGCTACAGGATGAGGAGGAAGCGAAAGATTTGGTACATGAGATCTTCTTTGCACTTTGGAGCAAGAGAAATGAACTGATTATCCGCAGCAGTTTGGCGGGCTACCTGTATACAGCTATCCAGAATAAGGTAATCGACAAATTTGCACATCAGAAAATCAAAACAGCCTATGCTGAATCTTTGCAGCAATTTATAGATCAGGGCACTTATATTACAGATGAACTGATCCGAGAAAGGGAACTTTCACATCTTATCGACAAAGAGATAGCCGCATTACCCGATAAAATGCGACAAGTATTTGAATTTAGTCGAAAAGACTACTATTCTCATAGGGAAATATCCGGAATTCTAAATATTTCTGAAGAAACAGTAAAAAAACAAGTCTATAATGCGATTAAAATTCTAAGAATTAGACTTACATCCTTTATTTTTTAAAAAAATCAACTTTTTTTTCGATTCATCTACCACTTACCATTGTTTTAGCCGTCTTCATTATATCCAGGGAGATGATTAATAAACAATGCAGAAGAAGAACGCATACGAAATTTTAGAGAAGATAAAAAACGGGACCAGCACCGCAGAGGAAAGAGCTATTGTTGAAAGCTGGTACCTTCAAATGAAAACGGAAGGTAAGCTGCACATTTCAGAAGATGAATTTACGGCTGCCCTCGATAATATTCAGCAAAGGCTTCCCGTTCATTCACCGCGGAATACAAGGCTATATTGGACTGCTGCGGCCGCCAGCCTTATTTTGCTATCCAGCATTGGACTTTATTTTTCCACCATGAGCAATCATCATCAGCAGACTATTCAAGAGCAAACTGCCCAGGATTTCAGTCCAGGTGTGAACAAAGCTATACTCACCTTATCAGACGGATCTAAGGTTGCGCTTGATGGCAAAGGAAGCCTGAAAAAATTAACAGGCAATGAAAAGACGATCATTAGCAAAAACTCAGATGGACAGCTGGTATACAATACCGCCGCTTTACAAGGATCCGGAACTGATCACGAAGCATCCAAAAATAATATGATCAGCACCCCAAGGGGTGGTCAGTACCAGGTAATCCTGCCAGACGGTACACGCGTGTGGTTAAATGCAGCCTCTTCTCTCCGGTTCCCGCTCGCATTTAAGGGAACCGAACGCAAAGTTCAGGTGACTGGTGAAGCCTATTTTGAAGTAGCCAAGATCAGCATTACTCAGGTTCAGCATGGCAAAAATGCAAAACATCGTGTACCTTTTATTGTGGAAACTGAAAAACAGCGTATAGAAGTTCTGGGTACACATTTCAACGTAAACAGCTATGCAGATGAATACAGCACAAACACCACACTGCTGGAAGGCTCGGTACGGGTGTCAGTACTGCATGCAATCGCGGGGTTGAAACAGGAGCTTTATACATTGAAGCCTGGTCAGCAGTCCAAAATGACCGCTCAGGGCATCGCCGTAACGGATGCCGATACAGAGGAAGCTATTGCCTGGAAAAACGGATCTATTTCATTTGTAAATGCAGATATCAAAACGATCATGAGACAAGTATCACGCTGGTACAACGTAGATATTAAATACCAGGGAAATATCCCCGAGCGGATTTTCACGGGAAGTATACCCAGAAACTCCAAACTATCGGAACTGCTTAAAATATTAGAATTCAGTAATATCAAATTTAGCATCAGTGGCCACGAAATCACTGTGCTACAATAAACAACTATTTATTTCACCCTTTAAATGATAAATATGGATAAATAAAGACCTAACCATTTAAGGTTTCCTAAAAACCGGAAGCGCTTGCAACACTCCCGGAATGATGTAAAGGATAACCGTCCGATTCTGAAGATTCTTATTGTAAACCTAAACAAAACAAAAGTATGATAATTTTTACGCTAAACCGCAATTCCGGTAGGGATTGGCGGTGGCTATCCAAAACCCTGATGGTAATGAAACTAACGGTACTATTACTTTTTATATTTCAGTTTCATGTACTGGCTTCGGCATCGGGACAAGGAATTACCATCACGGAGAAAAATGCCCCGCTGGAAAGAGTATTTAAAGAAATTAAAAAACAGAGTGGCTATTCCTTCTGGTACGAAAACAAAGTATTAAAAAATGCACGCACTGTAAATCTTTCGCTGCAGATGGCCTCGCTTGATCAAACACTGGTCGCATGTTTTAACGGACAACCCCTTGTCTATCATATTGTAGGCAATGTGATTGTGGTAGAAGAAAAAGCAGCACCAGCAACAACAACTATTAAAACTAAACCGCAAATCATCATTAAAGGAAAGGTATCCGACAATACAGGTACACCGCTGCCAAATGCCAGTGTAATGATCAAGGGGACCAGCACCGGTGTAAGCACCAATGCCAACGGGGAGTTTTCCATATCCATTCCCGATGCGCAGGCCGTATTGATTATCAGATCCGTAGGTTATACTACAAGAGAAGTTCTGGCAGGTTCTTCCGCCGTGCTCAACATCACCCTGAATGCTGATACCCAGGATTTGAATGAGGTAACTGTTACGGCTTTAGGTATCAGAAGGGACAGGAAATCACTTGGGTATTCTGCACAGGAAATCAAAGGTGATGCCATTAGCGGCAGTCACCAGCCGAATATCGTTAACGCCTTACAGGGCCAGGCAGCAGGATTACAGATCAATTCTGGTGGCGGTGCCCCGGGCTCAGGTGCTAAGATTATCCTGAGGGGCTTAAACTCCATGGACCCCAATAGGGATTTCCAGCCACTTTTTGTAGTAGATGGAATTCCGATAGACAACTCCACTGATGTTTCTGATAATAGCGGACTGATGAGTATCAGTAACCGCGCTGCAGATATCAATCCTGATGATATTGAGACAATCAACGTATTAAAAGGTGGTGCCGCTACAGCGCTATATGGCTTACGTGCATCTACCGGCGCAATTATCATTACAACAAAATCTGGTAAAGCTGGTAAACTGCGTGTAAATTACACCAGTACCGCAAGCATTGATGTGATTAATAAATATCCGGAAACACAGGACAAATATACCCAGGGATTTTCGGGCGTGTATGATCCAAATAGTTTCTGGCCATCTCTTGGGCCAACAATAGAAGCTGCAAAGGCAATTGATCCAACACATCCGGACCACCTGTTTAATAACTATAAACACGGTTATGAAACCGGGCACTCTTACCGAAATAGCTTAAACCTTTCAGGCGGTACGGAAAACGCGATTTTCTCCGCGGCCTTCTCACAATTTAACCAGACAGGCATTATGCCTTTTACCGATTATAAAAATTACTCTGCAAAAGTTGGCGGGGAGTTTAAGTTTTCGGACAAACTAAGTTTTGGAACTTCGCTTAATTATATAAAATCCGGTGGACGCCGTGGTGATTCAGACCGATACAATGAAACACTTACATATTTCTCCGGCCGATGGGACATTTGGGATTATATCAACCCTGATGGCACACAGAAAACCATTATAGGCTCAACAAACGATAATCCAGTTTACCTGCTGGCCAACAAGGTTTATAAAGATGATGTTGACCGTGTCATCTCTAATTCCCATTTCACCTACTCTCCGGTAAAATGGCTGGATGTAAACTACCGATTTGGCGTGGACACCTATAATGATTCCCGCACCCGCACTACACCTGGTCCAATTGGAGTTGCCGGAGAAATTTATCCTAACGATTTTGGTTTTGGAACAGTAAGAGAATATCGTGCAAAAAATACAGTATTGAATTCGACCCTGATGCTGAACTTTAAAAACAACATTGGGTCACATATCAAATCATCATTTAAAGTTGGACATGATATCTACTCTACCACAAGAAAATCAGTAAATGTTGTAGGTGATACATTAGTTGTATCCAATTACTATAACCTCAGCAACGTAAAAAGGGTCGTAGCAACAAACAATACCAGCGAATACCGTATCATGGGATTATTTGCTGACTGGTCATTGAGTTATGATAACTTTTTGTACCTGACGGTTACCGGCAGAAACGACTGGACATCTACCCTGCCAAAAGAAAACCGTTCGTTCTTCTATCCATCAGTAAGTACGAGCTGGGTATTTTCAGAAAACTTCAAAATGCCCGATTGGTTAAACAGCGGCCGGGTACGTTTCTCTGTAGCAGGTATAGGTAAAGATGCCTACCGTTATGCCACTTCTTCAGGATACGTCATTGGAAGTCCGCTAAGCAACAAGACACTTCCTTTCACACTTGATATACAGACTGGGGATGCAAAGTTGAAACCCGAGCGCACGGTCTCATATGAAACTGGTACTGAATTAAGGTTTTTGAAAAACAGGTTGAGTTTAGATTTTACGTATTATAACAATAAAAGTACAGACCTCATTATCCCTGTAAATGTTGATGTTGCTACAGGATATGATAAAATATACCTGAATTCGGGCAGCATCCGCAACCGCGGTGTAGAAATCAGTCTTTCAGGAACGCCTGTACAAACCACTGACTTTAGCTGGACCGTTAATGCCAATTATACCCGCAATAAAAACACCGTACTTTCTGTATATCCTGGATTAACAGAAATTGTTATGGGCAGTCAATTTGGGTACCTGAGCTCTACAGTTACACAAAAATATATTCCTGGCTTACCTGTTGGCGCACTCTTCGGAAGAACTTATAAACGCCTTGGCGGAACAGGGACCGAGGTAGACACCAGCTTACCAATGGTAATTGGTGCTGATGGGTTTCCTGTCCTTAACCCTGCAACTACACAGCAATACATTGCCAACTCGCAGCCAAAATGGATTGGTAGTTTAGGAAGCACGTTCAAATATAAAAACCTAAGCTTATCATTCCTGTTTGATACCCAACAAGGCGTTTACCGTTATAATCAGCTGGCTAACTTTATGGGTGCCTTTGCACTGCAGAAAAGTTCAGAAAACCGGAATGACATTGTGGTATTTCCTGGCGTTTTGGCTGATGGAACTCCAAATACAAAAGCCGTTTGGCTGGGACAAGGTGTTGGTCCAGATGGTGTAAATTACGGAAACGGCTATTACAGAAATGTTTACCGTGGTGCTTCTGAAACGTTTATTGAAGACGCTTCATGGATAAGGTTACGTACTGCGACATTTTCATACAGCCTTCCTCAAAAATTTGTACAGCGAAGTGGCTTCCTGAATAATGCAACACTATCATTTACCGGAAATAACCTTTGGTTAAGTACAGACTTCACAGGCTTCGATCCGGAGTCAAGCTCAACTAATGCTGGAAGCGTGACCGATGGTTTTGCCGGTTTCACCTACCCTGCTACCCGCAGTTACATCTTCTCTTTAAATGTTAATTTTTAAGCACACGAAAATGAAAAAGACCTTTATCATACTTTCGATCGGATTGCTTTCCTTTACTTTCTCAGGATGTGAAAAATTCCTGGATAAACTGGAAAACCCTAATCTCACATCAAAACCACCGATTAATGGACTGCTGGCCACGGCTACTTACCAAACAGGATCAGATGTATTCAGGATTGGCAATGCCGTTTCCTACCTGGACCAGTACCTGGCCGGTAATACTAAGGCAGCTGACGCCGACATTTACAACATTGTTGATTATTCAGCCACCTGGACAAACTTTTACCTGAAGGCGATGATGAATATCCAGCAGATGAACGATATGGCCACAGCACAAAATGCTTCCTATCACCTGGGGATTGGTAAAATACTGATGGCACTGAACCTTAATATGCTGATCAATACTTTTGGTGATGTGCCCTACAGCGAGGCATTTTCCGGACAAGAGACACTGACACCAAAGTATGACAACCAGCAGGCGCTTCATGCTACCTGCCTGAGGTTGATAGATGAGGGAATAGCTGAACTCCAAAAAACTGGAGTGGCCATTACGGTAGACCCAGCTAGTGACGTCATTCATGGTGGTAATATTCCTGCATGGATCCGCACGGGTTATGGGCTCAAAGCGAGGTTCCTGAACCAACTGTCCAAAACAGCAGACTACAGCGCCGCTAACGTACTTGATGCCACCTCAAAGTCCTACACAGCAAATACTGATGACGCAACACTCACCGCGTTTGAGGCTTTGAGTTTCTGGAATAATGTAGCTTTCCAGAATACATTGCTCAACCTTGATGGATGGTTAAGTTCACAATTTGTGGAGGCTTTAAATGGCACAACATATGGTGTAGCTGATCCTAGATTACCAAAAATTGCAACAATAACTAAATTTGGGGATTACCGCGGAACCCCGAATGGTGCAGGAAGAATTGGAACAGGTACTACAAAAGAGGAATCATACCTTTCACTTGATGGTTATTACTCCGCGAAAGGTGCACCTTTGCTAATTCTCACAAATGCAGAAATCAGGTTTATCGAAGCAGAAGCTGCTTTCAGGGCCAATGACAAAGCGAGGGCCTATACGGCATATATCGCTGGAATCAGGGCGCATATGCAGAGACTTGGTGTAAGTGCTGGCGACATCAATACCTATCTTGGCAATCCTGTTGTGGCTGTAGGACAGGCCGGTCTAACACTGGATCTCATATTCAAAGAAAAATACGTAGTCATGTTCCTCAACCCAGAAGCATGGGTAGATGCACGCCGTTACGATTACAAGTACAAGGATTTCACCTTGCCAGTCGGTGCAGTTTTACCTACGTTCATCAGGCGACTTGCGTACCCAACAGTAGCCACCAGCCGTAACGGTGCGAATGTACCAACCATCGGCGGATTATCTGAACGCCTTTTCTGGGATAAATAAATAAACCGATAACCCTGATTAGACAAACCGATAACCCTGATTATGATTAAAAAATGTTTGTTTTTCGTTTCTTCGGTCTTCATGATGCATAACTGTGCCGCACAATCCATTACCATGGAGAGTGTGGGCAGTTATCCATTTGTTACAGAACTGACGGCGGCACAAAAAGGCTCATCCATTGCTTTCACAGTGAATGAAAAAGGAAAACGGAACATCTATGTTGCAGCTGGTCCGGCCTACACTTTAAGAAAGCTGACCAGCTACAACACAGATGACGGGCAGGAAATTACGGGCGTAACCATATCCGCAGACAGTAAGTGGGTAGTTTATGTAAGAGGCGGTGATCATGGTGCCTATGATGAAACCATTCCCCGTAACCCTTCCTCTTCTCCAAAAGCCCCGAAGATCCAATTGTATTGTATTCCTTTTGCAGGTGGTACGCCTACCCTGCTCACAGAAGGCGACTCACCGGTAATTTCACCAACAGGCGATCGTGTCGCTTTTATCAAAAACGAACAGGTATGGATATCCAACCTAAATGGCAGCAGCAACGCCAAAAAATTGTTCGATCTCCGCGGTTCAGCAGAAGGTATACAATGGTCGCCAGATGCTAAGCGCATCCTGTTTACCGCCGCACGCAACGACCATTCCCTTATAGGAATTTACACTGACAGCTTAACCGCTATCAAATGGATCGCGCCGGAATTCAGTCGTGATCAGAGCCCGCAATGGAGCCCAGATGGAAAGAAAATCGCTTTTATCCGTCGCCCGGCGCGGGGCGGTTATACGGATTCACTTACCACAAGCACCTATCAACCCTGGTCAATCTGGGTGGCTGACGCCATAACCGGGATGGGAAAAGAAATATGGAAAGCGCCTGAAACACCTCGCGGCTCGCTGCCTGGCACCAACGGAGGAACCAACCTGCACTATGCAGCTAAAGGCAGGATAACTTACGTATCATACCAGGATGGCTGGCCACACCTCTATAGTATTACAGAACAGGGCGGCACACCGCTTTCACTTACCCCAGGCAATTTTATTGCTGAACATATTAAATTGAGTGCAGACGGCAACTGGCTTTTGTTCAGCACCAATGCAGGAAAAGATAGTCAGGACCGCGACAGAAGACATGTTGCCCGTGTTCCGGTGGATAAAGCAGCAATGGAATTGCTAAGCACTGGTACAGGACTCGAAAGTTATCCCGTCATGCTGGGCAACGGTGAAGAAGTTGCCGCGCTCTTCGCGTCGGTACAGCAGCCAAACCTCCCTGGGATCATCCACCTGAAAACAAATAAAATCAGCGCTATTGCCAAAGAGCTGATTCCCTCAGAATTCCCCCTTGGAAAATTGATTACTCCACGGTCAGTCAGTTTTAAATCTTCTGATGGCATGACTGTCTACGGCCAACTGTTTGAACCCAAAGGCGGGCCGGCAAAAAAACCAGCTGTTCTCTTTGTCCATGGCGGCCCGCAGCGGCAAATGCTGCTCGGCTGGAATTACGGCGATTACTATTCTAATACTTATGCGCTCAATCAGTACCTTGCCAGTCAGGGTTTCATCGTACTTGCACTCAATTACCGCCTGGGTATTGGCTATGGATATGATTTCCATAACCCTAAAAACACCTGGACAGCAGGTGCTTCGGAATATCTGGACGTACAGGCTGCAGGAAAATGGATGGCCGCCCTGCCACAAGCAGACGCAAGCAGAATAGGTATTTACGGCGGTTCTTATGGCGGGTTTTTAACCGCAATGGCGCTTGCCCGCGACTCTAAACTATTTGCCGCCGGTGTCGACATACATGGGGAACATAACCTGACAGTATTTACACCTGCAGATCAGCCAGAACCCGCACCAGATCTTGCGCTTGCCAAATCCCTGATGTGGAAATCGTCGCCCGTTGCCTGGCTCGACACCTGGACTTCCCCTGCCCTGATCATTCATGGTGACGATGACGGGAATGTGAAGTTTCACCAGAGTGTCGACCTCATCAACAGGCTCAGGGCGAAAAAAATATCGTTTGAAACGTTAATGGTGCCTGATGAAACACATCATTGGATGAAGTACAGCAACATGTTAATGGTAGACAAAGCCACCGCAGAATTCCTTATCCGAAAATTAAGCCTTAAATGAACTTATTGAGCATTCGCTATCCTCTAAAACAAATACTGCCACTTTTAGTGGCCTGGTCTATACTTCCATCTCCTGGTTATACTCAGCAACGCTCATCCCTACCTCCGGGCTTGGACAAATATATTGAGCGCGTAATCAAAACATTTGATGTACCGGGCGTTAGCATATCCATTGTGAAAGATGGTAAAGTATTACTGGCCAAGGGCTACGGCGTAAAAAAACTAGGCTCAAATGATCCGGTTGACAGCGGAACACTTTTTGCCATAGCCTCAAACTCCAAAGCTTTTACCGCTACGGCACTTGCCATACTGGTAGAAGAAGGGAAAATGAAATGGGACGACAGGGTAATCCAGTACCTGCCCTGGTTTCAAATGGCTGATAGTTACGTCACCAGTCACCTCACCATTCGCGACCTCCTGGTGCACCAAAGTGGTTTATTAGGGTATTCTGGTGATATCATGCTATTCCCTCCTTCATCTTACAGCAGACGCGAAATTCTCGAGAAACTTCCAAAACTACCACTAGCATACGACTTTCGAACAACTTATGCTTATGATAACATCCTATACCTGGCTGCCGGAGAGATCATCAAATCCATTAGCGGCCAGGAATGGGAAGACTTCATTAAAACCAGAATTTTCGATAAGGTCGGTATGCCCGGAAGCGTATCCAGGTACTCCCAATTTGGCTCCATGCCCAATATTTCTTCAGCGCACGACCGGCTTAACGGTGAACTGCACCTGGTAGACCGTTACATGGAATTAAACATCGGCGATGCCAGCAACCCCGCAGGTGGCATACTTTCCAACGCTAATGATATTTCTAACTGGATGATTACGCAACTGGATTCTGGTCGCACCCCCGCGCAAGGTTTACTTTTCAAACCGGCAACAACTAAAGAATTATGGAAAATGGTGCGCCCTATTCCAGTCAGTAAGATACCCGCAGGCTTTGAGCCCGCACAAATGGACTTCTGGGGCTACGCACTGGGTTTCAGGACCTATAATTATCAGAAATACAAAGTTGTAGGGCATGGCGGTAAACTAAACGGTTTTGTATCGCAGGTAGCAATGGTACCAGATCTCAAATTGGGTATCACCGTACTCACCAACCAGGAATCGACCGCGGCCTATTGGGCCATCATTTATCATGTCCTGGATTATTATGAAAAAAATAAACCGCACGACTGGCTCAGGGCCTACCAGGATGAACAGACAAAAAACCGTGCTAAAGAAAAAGAACAGCTCCAGAAAAACACGGTAAAAGCAGATAGCCTTGGGAAGTTTAACCAGCCTCTCAGCAAATTTACCGGTAACTATCATGATAATATCTACGGTGATGTTACTTTAACAGCATCCGGAAACGACATGGTAATGGAGTTTAAGCAATTACCACATTTAACTTCCGACCTCAAATATTTCCAATACAATACTTTCATCGCCACCTTCAGGAACAAAAGCCTGAAAGCCGATTCATATGTTACTTTTTCACTCAACCCGGATGGTACTGCCGAACAGGTGAAGTTAAAAATCATTGATCCGGATTCAGACCTCACTTTTTATGATGTAGTACTTAAACCAGTTATAAAAAAATAAGCACATGACTCCTATAATTACAGTATTGATAGCTATGGCTGCCTTCGTCAACCCCCAAAACCCTCAGCCAACTGACACTGCGGGCCTGCGTAAACAAATTAATACCGAGTTTGCCAAACAACCTAAAGGAATTTTCGCCCTTGCGGTGAAAGACCTTTCTACTGGACAGGAGTTTTTTATCAACGCACATGAGACCTTTCATGCCGCCAGCACTATGAAAACACCAGTGATGATTGAAACCTATAAACAAGCAGCAGCCGGTAAGTTCAAGATAACAGACTCCATTGTAGTAAAAAACGAATTTAAAAGTATACTCGATGGCAGCAAATATTCGCTTGACTCTGTAATGGACAGCGAGCACGATCTCTACAAACGTGTAGGTACTAAACTGAGTATCTACGATATCCTGTTTCGCATGATTACCATGAGCAGTAATCTGGCTACGAATAATATCATCGATCTGGTAGGCGCCGAAAACGTTAACAAAACTATGCGCAGCTACGGTGTAAAAAAAATGGATGTACTGCGCGGCGTGGAAGACGATAAAGCATTTAAAGCAGGAATGAACAATACTACCAACGCTTATGACCTGATGCTGGTATTCGAGCGGCTGGCAAAAGGCACCGCTGTCAACCCCGCAGCAAGTAAAGCCATGCTTGATATTTTGTTCCACCAGCACTTCAGCAATAAGATTGCCGGCAAATTGCCAAAAGAAGTAAAGGTTGCCAACAAAACAGGCTCTATCGTTGCATTAATGCACGATTCGGGTATAGTATTCCTGCCCGATGGCAGAAAATACGTCATTGTAATGTTATCGAGGGGCATCGAAAATGAAGACGCCGCCTCAGAAACGCTTGCCAATGTTTCTAAAATTGTTTACGATCATATTGTAGTCCAAAAAATAAAATAAACTATGCATAATGCAATTGTACTCACGGGAGGTTTATTAGATACACCCGATGCTAAAACTGCCCACGGATTGATCCGTGAGAGCAACCGCTTCAAAATTGTAGGTATTATAGACAGTCCCAACGCAGGAAAAGATGCCGGAGAAATTCTGGATGGCAAACACCGCGGCCTACCGGTTTTTGCTACAATTGAAGAAAGCCTGGCTGCAAAACCGGCCTACTGCATTGTTGGAGTTGCCACAACGGGAGGTATTTTCCCCGAAAGCATGCTGACGGAAATCGCTTTCGCCATAACCCAGGGAATGTCTGTGGTCAACGGCTTACATGATTACCTTACCGAACGTCCCGATATGGTAGCCCTTGCCGCAGAACATCAGGCAGACCTCATCGATATCCGTAAACCCAAACCCAGAAACGAACTTCATTTCTGGACCGCGGCCATCAAACAGCTGTCCACTCCTGTAGTTGCCATCATCGGCACCGACTGCTCATTGGGAAAAAGGACCACTACAAGGTTCCTGCTGTCTGAATGTGCCTCAAAAGGAATTCATGCAGAAATGATCTATACCGGGCAAACAGGCTGGTTGCAAGGTGGCAAATACGGGTTTATATTTGATTCAACGCTGAACGATTTTGTAGGCGGCGAACTCGAAAACGCCATCCTAACCTGCGCGTTGGAAACAAGTCCTGACGTCATTCTCATAGAAGGTCAGGCGGCACTGCGCAACCCCAGTGGACCTTGCGGATCAGAATTACTGATCTCCGGAAACGCAAAACACGTAGTGCTTGTTCATGCCCCTAAAAGAAAATATTATGATCACGATGCCAAATGGGGTGAAATTGCCAGCCTGGAATCAGAATTTCAGCTGATCGAGCTGTACGGCTCGACAGTGATCGCATTGGCCATCAATACCGAAAATTGCTCATTGGAAGAAGCAAAGGCTTTCCAGGAAAGTTATTATATGCAATATAACATCCCTGTATTACTGCCCCTGGAAGAGGGAGTTGCAGCATTAATTCCTGCCATTCAATCCCTCATCGTATGAGGATAAGCGCAATACGGTCGTATAAAAGATCTCTCCTGCTCAAGAAACCTTATACCATTGCCTGGGAAACCTACACAGATACAGAAAACGTATTCTTTGAGGTTGAACTGGCAAATGGCATCATAGGCCTTGGTGCCGGTTGTCCCGAGCTGGAAGTAGTCGGCGAATCACCCGAAATGACATTGGAAAACCTGAAATCCGAAAAGGTATCACAGTTAATCGGTAAAGATATCCGCGAATTTCAGGGACACCTTTCCGGTTTAGAATCCGTTTTCGGAAAATTTCCAGGCACGATGGCCGCGGTTGACATTGCACTGCATGACGCTTTCACGCAATGGCTGGGTATCTCTGTGGTTGATTTTTACGGAAGGAAACACCACAAAATGCTCACCTCAATTACTATTGGCATTAAAAACGTAGAAGAAACGTTGCAGGAAGCAAGGGAATATCATGCACAAGGTTTTAAGGCCCTGAAAGTAAAAACAGGCCTTAATGCAGAAGAAGACGCAGAACGGATTATCAGGTTGAGGGAAGAATTCAAGAGCCATTTCAGCATTAGGGTTGATGCCAATACAGGTTATACCCCTGCGCAGTTAAAGTACTTCCTTGAGCACACTCAGACAGCAAATGTGGAAGTGATAGAGCAGCCCTTTCCTGCGGGCAAAGATGAGGATTTACTCCATTTTGGCCCAGAGGTTAAAAAGGTCCTGGCGGCCGATGAATCGCTGACCGGTGTACAATCAGCCCTTCAGTTAACACACCAGCCTGCATATGGAATATATAACATAAAACTGATGAAATGCGGAGGCATCAAATCAGCACTGGAAATTGCATCTATTGCCAGGCAGGCTAATATCAGCCTGTTCTGGGGCTGTAACGACGAGAGCCGGATCAGTATTAGTGCGGCCTTACACGCTGCACTCTCCTGCGCACACACCAGGTACCTTGACCTGGACGGCAGCCTCGATCTTGCAGAAGATATGGTTACCGGTGGATTCCTGCTGGAAGACGGGTACCTGTTTCCGAATGAAAAAAGTGGATTTGGCTTAACAAAATGCTAACCTATGGAAAACCCTTCGCTCAACAAAACCATTACCCGCTGGCCAGCCATCCTCCTTGTGATCAGCGCCATTATCGGCTCCGGGGTATTCAAAAAAATCGCCCCGATGGCAGACGCGCTCCAGTCATCAGGCCTTATCCTGACTTGCTGGATACTGGCAGGGCTGCTGAGCCTCATCGGCGCACTATGCACAGCAGAGCTTGCTGCAATGATGCCGGGTGCAGGCGGCGAGTTTGTATACTTTAAAAAGATCTACGGCCGGTTTTTCGCTTTCCTCTATGGCTGGGGCAACTTAACCGTTATGAAATCTGCAACCATTGCCGCATTGGCCTATATCTTTTCAGAATCTTTTCATGGGTTGTTTGCCATCCGGTCGTATAACTATCAGCCACTTGGTGGCCTCGGCAATAATATCACGGTAAAACTGGTGGCCACTGCATTGATTATTGTGCTTAGTTTTGTGAACCACAAGGGCGTTGTACTGGGCGAAAAACTAAGCAGGTATTTGATATCCGCTATCATCCTCATCATCATAGGCTTGTGCATAGCCGCAGTCGGGTCGCCACACGGCAACCTCAACCATTTTACGGCAGCTAAACACGCACCCGAAAACTGGCATCTGGTTGCTGCTTTTTTTGCCGCAGCACTTAGCGCATTCTGGGGTTATGAAGGTTGGAACAACATTGGCTATCTTGGAGAAGAAGTTAAAAACCCGCAAAAGAATATCCCACTTGCACTGGGGATAGGCACAGGCGTTGTCATTATCTTGTACCTGCTGGTGAATGCTGCTTACATCTACATCATGCCCGTGGACCAGCTGGCGGCTATCCATCATAGCCTGAACAAAATAGCTGCAGTTGAAGTGGCCAGGCTGATTAGTGGCACTACCGGCGCAGTGGTTTTATCCTGCCTTATTCTGCTCACTACCTTTACCTGTACCAACAGCACCATCCTGATGTCATCCCGGATCCTTTATGCCGTAGCACGTGATGGTATGTTTTTTCCTTCTGCCGGAAAAGTACATACGGTCTATAAAACCCCCTCAAATGCCATTGTATGGCAAGCGGTATGGGCTGTAGTGCTGTTGTGGTCGGGGAATTTTGACCAGCTCACGGATCTGCTGATCTTCGCTTCTTTTATATTCTATGGCGCTACCGCTTTTGGCGTAATTGTTATGCGTTACAAAAATCCCGAGATCCACCGGCCATACCGCGTGATCGGCTATCCCCTGCTACCTATCATCTTCACCCTATTTTGCTTAACGCTGGTTATTATTACAATTATACAACAGCCAGTGCAAGCCTTAACCGGCCTCGGTCTTATTTTTTCAGGAATACCAGTTTATTTATATTTCAATACCTTAATCAAAAAAACAACCTTAACTATGAACGAAAATATTAAATATAACAAAGGAACTGCCGCAGTTTGGGCAGGAGAAGACAATCCTTTCTTCAAAGGTGCGGCCACCACGCCGATTGTAAACAGTGTTGCC